>BNJV01002656.1_pt1 | contig 50816 bp, 70 predicted proteins | sample 8540591 | NCBI WGS metagenome assembly BNJV01 (sample SAMD00202457, study PRJDB9452) | human saliva metagenome | host: Homo sapiens | reverse complement strand
TAGCAGACGAGGCTTTAAAATTAGGGAAGGTTTGGAAGTAAGTTCAGTTTAAACAGAATGACTTGGATAAAAGCCATCATTTCTTTGGATGATGTACAGAAGTAGTTGGGCTAGCAAGCAAGGACAGGAAAGAATACTGGCAATAGACTTGAAAAAGGGAAGGATTTGATGAAATAGTGAAAAAAATTCTGTACTTTCATCTTTTAGAGAAGTTTCTGATTTATCTAAGGAAGAATGGAAAGAAAAAAACTGGAAAAATTCAGAAGTAAGATGTCAGTGGGATCCAGACAGGGATATTTACGGCAATCCAATAGGAAGAAGAGCGATACAGTTAGGGCATAAAGGGAGAAACGGTAAAAAAATATATAAATGACTGGATTGTAAATATAACGGATATAACTGATAAAGTTATTGAGATGAGAAATAGTATTCAAAAATGGAACTTTTTTTCAGAATCTATGCTTCCTCAAGAGAAAAAAATATTTTGAATGATTAGATTTTTAAAAATATTATTTAAATATAAATTTGTAAAAATTACAAAAAAACTATTGATTTTTTTTTAAAAATATAGTATAATTAAATAGATTGAGAAAAAAATAATTTGATATAGTAATTGTTATTATTTATTAGACCTGTTCGATAACTATACAAACTTAGAATTTAATAAAAATAAATATCTTGAAGCAAGGGGTCTTGACCCCTTGTATAGATAAAAAAACTTAGGTTATCGAACATATCTATTATTTAAATAATAATATTTTGATAGAAAAGGAGAAATAGATATGAAAATTGTGGTAATTGGATGTACACATGCTGGGACGGCGGCAATTTTGAATTTGAGAAAGATGAATCCTGAAGCGGAGGTAACTGTATTTGAAAGAAATGATAATATTTCGTTCCTTTCTTGCGGGATTGCTTTGTATGTTGGAGGAATAGTGAAGGATCCTAAAGGGTTGTTTTATTCTTCGCCTGAAAAAAATTAAAGGAATTGAATGTTGACACGAAGATGAAACATGAAGTTAAAAAAATGTTGATATTGAAGGTAAAAAAATTCATGTTGTAAATCTTGAAAATGGGAATGAATTTGATGAAACTTTTTGATAAATTGATTATTACATCAGGTTCTTGGCCGATTATTCCGCCAATTGAAGGAATTGATCTAAATAATATTTTGCTTTGTAAGAATTATAATCATTCAAATGAAATTATTGAAAGGGCAAAAAATTCTCAAAAGATTGTTGTTGTTGGTGCTGGGTATATTGGAGTGGAACTGGTGGAAGCATTTAGGGATAATGGGAAAGAAGTTGTCCTAGTAGATGCTGAAGAAAGAATTTTGAGTAAATATTTTGATAAGGAATTTACAGATGTTGCTGAAGAATCGATTAAACAAAGGGGAATTGTGCTTGCAACTGGGGGAAAAAGGTTTTGAAATTTGAAGGAAGTAATGGAAATGTGGCAAAAAGTAATTACTGACAAAAATGAATATGAAGCTGATATGGTAATTATGTGTGTTGGATTCTTGCCAAGTACTTCACTATTTAAAGGACAGCTGGAAATGTTGCCAAATGGAGCGATTAAAGTTGATGAGTATATGCGAACAAGTAATAAGGATGTTATGGCGGCAGGAGATTGCTGTTCGGTATTTTATAATCCTTTACAAAAGGAAGTATATATTCCGCTTGCGACAAATGCTGTGAGAATGGGAACATTGGCAGGTATAAATTTATTTGAAAATAAAATTAGACATATTGGGACACAAGGGACTTCTGGAATAAAAATTTATGAAAAATAATATGGCAGCAACTGGATTAACAGAAGAAAGTGCAAAAAGAAGAAGGAATAGAAGTGGAAAGCGTAATTGCTGTCGATAATTACTGTCCTGAATTTATGCCAACTTATGAAAAAAAGTAACATTAAAAAGTAATTTATGACAAAAAAACAGCAGAGTAATTTTAGGGGCACAATTAACTTCTAAGATTGATCTGACACAATCAATTAATACATTGTCAGTATGTATTCAAAAATAAAATGACAATAGAAGAATTGGCATTTGTTGACTTTTTCTTCCAGCCTCATTATAATAAACCTTGGAATTTTTTTGAAATTTGGCAGGATTGAATGCTTTAGAAATAAAATTTAAGATATTAAAAATTAAAACTGCATATAGGTGAGAGAAAAAAATGATATATGACATATTAGATTTTTTTAGAAGAGTTATTTTTGGAAAGTAAGAGCTTACTACAGGAAAAAAGAAAAAGTATAGTTATAAGTATTTTTTTATTTTTTTATAATTTCAATTTATGCAGGAAGTTTAATTTATTTTTCTAAAAAGATGAGAGAATTAGTCTTGTAAAAGAAAATCGAAAAATATAATTTCTGGTTTGCTCACGATTTTGATTTCAAAAAGAAAAACTTTACGCAATGAATTATGGATTTTCACTTAATGAGACAGTTAGGCTATATAATTTTAATTTTTAAAAAGGCATTTAGTTGGATGGAAATGGAAGATAGGAAGTAAAGATGTATTTTATGTTTTTTTATATTGCCATATAATAGAAAAATACTTTTTACGTTCCAGAAAGGCAGATACTGTATTTGAAAAAAAGCTGATTATTCAAAAAGAATTTGAAAAAAAGAAGCTATAGATTATAAAAAAATATTGGAGAATTTCTTGAAGTAAAATTAGTGGAAGATGAAAAAAAGACAGAAAAAAATACGGAAATTTTTTTAAAAATTTTTTTAGAAGAAAATAATTAAGAAAAAAAGGAGCAACCTCACAGATTAACTATGAGAGAACTCCTTTTTAGTTTTTTTATAAAAATCAAAAAAATTTTAATTGCCTAACTACATTTGAAAAATCTCCAGTTTCGCCATTATTGGCTTTATCTATCAAAAAGTTTGACATTTCTTTAAATTCTGATACTGCTTTTTGCATCTTTTCCTGTTACAGAACTTACGCTTTGTGAATTTATAAGGCTTCTTGAGATTTCAAGAGCTATATCTCTGAATGAATTCTGGCTCATTGAAAATAATTCACCATTTTTGGTTTTTTTCTATCATATTGAGCGCCAATTATTTTTCCCATCTCTAACTGTTAATTTTACAAATGAATTCCAATTTCCGTCATATCTTTTTTTCAACAGAATAAATACCGTTTTTTTAATGCTGAAAAATCCTAAGGCATTTAATAAAAAAACATTAAGATAACTAAAAAAATTTTTTTCATATTTACCACCACTTTTCTAAATAAAAAAATTTTTTTCTAAAAATCTCCCTCTAATATATTATACACTATTTCTTAAAAAAATCAATCATTTTTTAATAAAATGCTTGTGTATCTGTCACATAACCATCTTTGTTATAAAAAGTCCAGTTTCCATAAGCCTTGTAATTTCTCAAAGCTCCTTGTGCTTTGACTTTTCCGTTGTCATAATATTGAGTGAAGTTACTGTTTCCATTTACTAATTTCATTTCACGTTCCTTTGAACCGTTTCTTGAATAGCCTAAAATGTCGGTAATAATACCATTTTGATAATTTTCGATTAATTTTTTTGTACCATTTTCATAGTTCCAAGTCCATTGCCCATTTCTGTAATTACGGGAATAATTTCCATTTGAACGTACAATACCGTTGGAATAGTATGATTTTGTTTCTCCGTTTAATTGTCCATTTGCATAAGTATTTTCATTTGTGACAATTCCATTTGAAACTTTTACTTCTTTTCCGTTCTTTATATTGTTTGCATATTCAAGCGATGAAGTTAAACGTCCAAATTCATCAAAATCGTAACTTGCACCATTTAACATTCCATTTTTGTAATTTCTTATAGTTTTAGAATTACCATTTCCGTAAAAAGTCGATATCTTCACCTTCTCTTACACCATTTGCATAATTTACAACTTTTTGCAAATTACCATTTTGATAGTATAAAAACATAGGCCCATTTAATGTACCGTTTTGATAATTTCTAACAGCCTGAGCATTTCCAGTCTTGTCAAATTCAACGTATACTCCAGTAAACGGCTGTCCAGTTTCTTTTACTGTAGCAAAATTTCCAGCAATTGCAACATTGTCAACTGTGCTATAGTATGAAGTTAATGCATGCGAAGACTGGGCTGAATATTCACTGCTTCTTTTTAGCATAAACTTTTGGAACTGCTGCCGCTGATGACAAGATATTTATAGATAAACATGAAAAATAATACTATTATTGATTTTTAACATAATAAATTTTTCCTCCTTTTTTTAATCATTGTTTTTATTATACCAACAAAAAAATTAGATTTGCCTTAGAAAAAAATGTGGTTATAAAAAAATTTTTAAAAAAATAAATAAAGTGTGCTATAATTTTAATGCTTGTTAGAACACATTGCAACTTTTAGTAAATAAAAATAAAAAAAGGAGAGGAGAGATTTAATGGATTTATATAATTTGAGAAATAATATGAGAAGCAGATATTTTTTTCAATGCTGGAATATTTGAATAATGGATTTGAAATTTTTTTAAAAAATGTTTGTGAAAAAAAGCATCCTTTATTAGTTTTTTTACATTTTGTATTTTCAACTGTCATGGTACTTTTTTTATTACATTTCCATTTACAGAACAGGCAGTAAAAATGTATGAATTTGCAAAAAAAGTGAATAATACAAAGATGCAGAAAAAAATATAAATATAAATGAATATGCTTCCCTTTTTATCCAGCCTATTTTCCATGCTTTTTGCTATATGCTTTAATTTCACTGATTCTTCAGTTTGTGGCAGTAATTATACGAAAAAAAGGCAGGCCTGGAAATTGAGGCAGAAGAAGATGCTGAAAAAGAGAAAATAAAAAAAGATAAATTTAAATTGGGGAAAAATTACACTTAAATTTATAATCATGATGGCTGTATACTTAATTATCGGATTGGCTTTAATGATGCTTATTGTCGTATTTTCATTAGTTTTTAGACAGTTCTTCAGCATTATTTATAGTATCTGTCATATATTTCACTTTATTTTTTTAATGTGCTATATTTACAGCAAATATACTATTTAAGGGATGTCAATTTAGTAGAAGCGTTCAGATATAACTTATATTTAAGCAAAGGAAAAAAAGATTAAGAATATTGCTTCCAATAATAATGATTGCACTAATTACTTTTTTTATCAATTATGCTTTTAAATTATTTTACTGGAATAACAATTGGAAAAATTACAAAAATTTACAAATATTAGGAATAGTTACATCAGCAACTGGCGGTATTGTTAAGACTTTTTTTCAGTTTTATATACAATAATAGCAGAAAAATCTTGTATATTTTAATGTGGAATATATGGATTTGAAGAGATTAAAAATAAAAAAAGGAGAGAACTATGAATTTTGAAAAATCTACAAAAAGATCTATTTGAAAGAAAAACTTAATTTAGGAGAATATTTTTGCAAAAAAACATTTGAACTTTTTAAAAAGTGTTTCTGAAAGAAAAATAAGTTATGGTTTATTTTGCTTTGCACTTGAAATGCTTGGCTGCTTTTTTTCAAATATATTGATGCAGCATATTGGAATAAGTTTAAAAATTGCAGAAAGTACTGGAGATAACCGTGGTATTATTGGAGCACTTTTTCAAATCTTTTAGTACTTTTTGGCATTGTTATAGTATCACTTGGATTAGGGCTTTTAAGAGTAATAATTTATATGAAGTCAGGTTATAAAATTGAAGGAAAGGAAAAAGGAATATCGGTTTGAAAAATGCTTTTTATTAAATATCTTTGAATATATTGGGACTGTACTTACTGTTTGTAATTGCAATTGCAGTCATAGTGATGATCTTGATATTTCATAGCTAACAATTCTTGGCATTGCTACTACTAGAGCGACTCATTCAGATTTTTGTTGGGATATACTATAATTGCAATACCAATTATAATTTATGTTGCGATTATACTTGCCTTTATCCTGAAATGTTCTTTACTTTTTTTCAAATATTTTATATTAGAAATATGAAAAAAAGTATGGGATTCATTTAAATATAATTTGAAATTGTCTAAAAAAATAGACTTAGAATAATTGTTCCAGTAATTATAATTGCACTGGCAAGTTTAATATTTGTAGTTCCTTTTTGTTTTTTTCAGTATTTGATTTTTATGCCAATTTATGTAGGATTTGCAGCTTCTGTTATATGCGGATTTTTTTCAGGAATTTTGGGAGTTGCTGGAATAATAATGAATATTGTAGTATTTTTTTAAACGTTGAATACGATTATTTAAAAAAAGCAAGCTGAAATAAAGAATGAAAAATAATGATGATTCGGAATTAAAAATCAGAATAAATATAAATAATTGAAGTGGAATTTTTTTGAGCAGTTCCACTTTTTTTTAATAAAAAAATAAATATTTTTTTCATTTTGAGTACGTTGTGTTTTCAAAATATTTGTGATAAAAATAATAAAGTATTATTTAAAAAAAAGATGTATTATTTAAAAAAATTGTGCTATACTATTTATAGCATAACAATAATATAGTGATTACATTTTTAGATTTTTTTAAAAAAATTTTTAAAAAAAGAAAAAAATAATCGCTATAAATATTATATTTAGGTATTTGTAAAAAGTCATAAAAATTGAATAACGTATATTATAATGGCAGGAAACAAAAGAAATGAGTTTTTCTTGTCTCGTCAAGTAAAAAAATATTATGCTTATTGAATTTTTTTAGATTTTTTTTACTGTATAAGTATTATATTAGTTAGGAGGATGTATGGGGATTTTTGATTTTTTTTAAATCTTCCGAAAAAGAAGGAGAAAGAAAAAGGAAAAAGGAAACAGCTGGCAGCGGAAATAATAATGCCGCTAAAAAAATGCTCAAATCAGAAGGCAAATTTACGATATTGCAAATAATGAGTCTGAAATGATGGAAAATGGCAATTATTCAGATGACTTTACGGAAGTTTCCTATTATGATGATTTTGGGAAAGAATTTAAGATGCCAAAAAGACTGGCTTGATAAAAAAATTGTATCCATCTATAAGAAAAAAACTGGAATAATATGGATGGGCTGTACCCGATAATCCAAGATGCTTTTTCCAAGGGAGTTTATACGGAAGTAAAGGAAGCTGTATTAAGATTTTATGCGGCAGATGAAAATTTTGAAAGAAAAATGATTTTACTTGGAACTTATCATACAAAAACTGGAGCTTATCAAAATGCACTTGAGCTATATGAAAAAAATTTGAATATTGACAATATTACAGAAGGGCTTTGTATAGCATATGCAGAAGTTTTGGAACTTTGTGGAAAAGTTCCTGAAGCTGAAAGAAAATACTACGATGCGCTTGAGATTAATCCAAATTCAGCAACGGCATTTAAAAAGTACTTTGATATTGTTAAACGGAGAAATGTTAAGGAATATGAAAGCAAACTTGAGAAGTTGTCTGAAATAAGCGGGAACTGGCGCGCTAAAATGATGAGAGCGATGGTTTTCTTTAAAAAAGGCGACAAGGAAAGCGGAAATTTCTTTTTAATAAATGCATTAAAGGAATCTGGATATAATTCAGAAGTTATGTATATTACATCAAGCATTTATATTCTTAATGAACTTTATGATGAGTTTAAGCAATATGTGCTTGCATACTATAATCCAGAAAAAGCATAATGCATATACTGCCTTAAATGTTCTAAAAATACTATAAGGTGAGAAACTTGTATAAGGAAGGGCTGGAATTATGTAAATTTACATCTAAGTTCCCTTGGATTGAGCATTATAAGAAATTTATGTATTATGAAGATTATTTTTTTGGAAAAATGAAAGTAAATTCTGAAAGTTTAAATAACGATGAAAGTGCTTCAAATCACTTTTTTTCAACAAATAAGCCAATTTGGTATTATGAGTTCAATCATCCGGAGTTTATGTTAAATCAAAGCAGAAGGATAAAGCCAAATGTCCTTATACTGACATTCACTTCGATAGGAGAAAAAAATCAGAATTAGCTGAAAAATCTGGCTGTTTCGCTGCCATTGTACTTAAACGAGAATTTGCATTATAAGACAAATTTAAATTATCAGCTGGCAGTAGCCTATAACAAAGAAAGTTTATTTGTATCTAAAAAACGTTACAGCATAGATTATATGAAACTGATAAGACAGCAGAATAATAACTTGAACTTTGTTTTAGCAGGAAATATTTTTAAAAAATGCCGAATGTGGAAAAAAATATGAGATTGAAATTTATCTTTATGATACATTTAATGAACAAAAAAATCAACTTTAGTTAATAAAAATTTATGATGAAAATAATATTTATAGCGTTCAGAACGACCTGCTAAAAGCTGTGAGCACTTTCTTTGAAAGGGATTTTTTTCTATAAAATATGAAAGAAATTTACATAACCTGATTTTTATTCTCGCCTAAATTAAAAATTTTTTTGATACAAAGCAAAAATTCATAAGGAACATCAGTCCTGGAGATATAAAAAGCTTCTTTCAGACCAGATTGACATAGTGCTTGAAGACAGAAACAATGATCTTAAAAAAATAAATCTTCTGGCGCTTTTATATGAGATAAAACAGACAAACAGCCAGCTTTTAAAATTTCAAAAACCTATTATTTACAGCATGAATATTCACGGAATATTTGAAACGCAGACATTAAAGATACTTGCACCAATTATATTCAAGATATATGATGATGATGTTAATTTTCAGGCAAATATAGAGGCCCTAAATATTACAGATTCAAATTATCTAAGCTGGATAAATAGATTTTCGGAGGAGTAGATTATGTTTTCTTACAAAAAAATAGTGGCAATAGTGACATCTGTTCTTTACATATTTGTAAATTATGATTTTTTTATAACTCAATTTTTTTCATGAATATACAAATGACAGGCTGTTTCATACAACAACATATTTGGGCATTGTAGAACTGGTTTTTTTCTTTATCATGCTATTTCTTTCAGTATTTCAGCTTGAAAATATAGAAACTAAAAAAAAGGGTGATAAAACTAGGGCAGAAAAAGAAAAGGAAGGTAAAAAAGATGCAAGAGATCTGACAATTTGCTTCCTTATATTTATAGCGAGCCTTATCTGCATAAATATTTCCCGTGTAATTTTGACAAGTTCACCCTATATAAATGACATAGCTTCAACTGCAAGTTCCTACACTATGTTTATTGGCGGCACAAGAGTATTATTTATTTTTTCATCAATAATGCTTATTTTCATTGCGGCAAGCAGAAGAAATGCACTGTTAATAATAATTTCAGCAATAAATTTTTATAATTTCTATAATGATATGGCTAGATTTTTGATGCAAATGTCACTGCAATTATGAGAATTTTTCATTGCGATATTAGCAATCATTTACTATTTTCAATTAAAAGATGGAAATACTGTTAATGCAAATAAAAAAATATAAAAATAAAAAAAGCAGAAAAAAGCAAATTGGAAATAATCAATAAATTGAATTTCTGGATAATTCACCATAAGTTAAAAAAATTAAGTTTATTAATACAATAAAAAAATTAAAAATAGGAGGATAATAACTAAATGAAAAATATAGCAAATTTATTATTTTTTTAGCATCAATATTATCTGTTGGAAATATATTGAATGCACATAATCAAAAATGTTTCAAAAGATGTAAAAAAACCAATAGAAATACGTATTGATAATAACGGGCAAGTAATCAGGGATCAGTCTGGTTACGGCAGAAAATGACAATAATAACGGACAAAAATACCCGTAAAGCACAGATGCTCAAAGAGGCGGAACTGAAACAATATCAAATTCAGCAGGAACAATCAGAGTAGATACTTCGTATAGTTCTCAAGGGCAAGATTATAGACAGAAATTCATAATCTTGCATTATACGGCAGGGAATAGAGATTCATCGTTAAAAAAACTTTGACAAAAAAATGAAGTAAGTGCACATTATATGGTTTCAGATGACAAATCAGAACCAGTTTATTCATTGGTAGATGAAAAATAAGAGAGCTTGGCATGCTGGAGTTAGTGATTGGAAAGGAAGAAACAATTTAAATGACACTTCAGTTGGAATTGAAATTGTAAATGGTGGAGATGTCAGTGGAACATTTGTGCCATATAAAGATTTTCAAATAAAAGGAAGTTGCTGTTTCTAGTTAAATACTTTAGCTGATAAATATGAAATTCCTGCAACGAATATTTTAGGACATTCAGACATTGCACCACAAAGAAAAATCTGATCCAGGTCCATTATTCCCTTGGAAAGAATTATATACAAAAATATAATATCGGAATGTGGTATGATAATGACACTAAAAAAATAATTATGAAAGAGAATATTCGACTAAATTGAGTATGATGCCTGTTTCTGAAATTCAAAGAGAGTTAAACAAATTTGGATACGGTATAAGTATAACTGGAACTTGGGACAAACAGACTAAAAATGTAATAAAAGGTATTCCAACACCATTTTAGACCATCAAATTATAGTGGAGAAATGGACGTTGAAACATTTGCTATTTTAAAAAGCATTAAATGAAAAAAATATAATAAGAAGTAGTATTTTTGCAAAAAGTTTATTATAGCAAAAGAAAAAAACATTCTTTACAGACAGTAGAGCTTTTTAGCAAACAGATAATTTAAGAAGAAGAAAGGAAAAAAATTATAAAATGAAAAAAAGTTTTCAAATAGAGCTTTTAAATATGCACTATTCACCGATTAGAAAAATTAGTTCCATACATTGATGAGGCTAAAAAGAAATGGAGTGAAAGTGTATCAGTTGCATATCGGACAACCTGATGTGGAGACGCCAGATACATTTTTTGAAGGATTGAATAACTACAAAGAAAAAATTGTAAAATATACAAATTCAGCTGGAATAATAGAACTTAGAGAGTCATTTTCTAAATCTTATAAAAAAGTTGAAATTGATCTTTTACCAGAAGAAATTTTGGTTACTCAAGGTGGAAGTGAAGCAATTCAAATTACACTTCAAACTCTTTGTAATCCTGGGGATGAAGTTTTAGTACCAGAGCCATATTATACAAATTATGACAGTTTTTTGAGAATTGCAGATGCAAAATTGGTTCCAATTGAAACTTCAATTGAAAATCATTATCATTTACCAGCAAGAGAAGAAATTGAAAAATTAATTACCCCAAAAACTAAGGCAATTATGTTTTCTAATCCAAGTAATCCGACAGGGATTGTTTTTAGACCAGAGGAAACAGAATTAATAAAAGAAATTGCGATAAAATATGACTTATACATAGTTACAGATGAAGTTTACAGACAATTTATTTATGATGAAGAAATTGCAAAAAGTTATCAATCATTCATGTCGATTCCAGAAATTGAAGATAGAGTAATTCTTGTGGATAGTATTTCTAAGCACTACAGTGCAACTGGAGCAAGAATTGGTGTTATTGCTTCTAAAAATAAAGATTTTATGGCACAAGCATTGAAATTTTGCCAGGCTAGATTATCAGTTTCAACAATTGAACAATATGCTAGTACAAACTTGATAAATACGCTGGATACATACATTGATAATACAAAGTTGGAGTATAAAGTTAGACGGGATATGATCTACAACAATATTACTAAAATACCTGGTGTTGTAACATACAAGCCAAGTAGTTCATTATATTTAATTGCTGAATTGCCTGTAGATGATATTGAAAAATTTGCAATTTGGCTATTAACAGAATTTAGATATGAAAACCAAACGTTATCATTTGCACCTGGGCCTGGATTTTATACAACACCTGGAAAAGGTATAAAGGAAGCTAGATTCTCATTCTGTACACATAACTTAATTGAAATTGAAAATGGAATGAAAGTATTGAAAAAAAGCGTTGGAAGAATATAACAAAAATAAACAAATAGATTTCTTTAGACTTGTTTAGTAATTCAAAAATTAATTTTTGCAATTATTTGAGCAAGTCTAATTTTTTTATAAATCAAAAAGTTTAAAAAAATGTAGAAATAAAGAGGAGAAAACAATTTTTATGGAAAATAAAGAAAATTTTTATTGAAAAAGATATAAAAAAATGCAAAAAGAAATTTTTAGAGAGAATGAATCCAAATCAAAAAAATCAATTATCATACAATTTTGACAAAAATTAATTTCAGATTGGAAAAGTAAAAAAATATTCGTCCAAAAAAATAATGATTCATAGCTGTTGTGCGCCTTGTAGTACGTATACTTTGGAATTTCTTACACAATATGCTGATGTAACCGTGTTATTTGTAATAATAATATTCATCCCTAGAGCTGAATATGAAAAAAGAGCTTTAGTGCAACAGGAATTTATAAATAAATTTAATGAAACGAACAGGAAATAAATGTCGGATTTATTGAGGATGAGTACAAACCCAGCTGACTTTTTATCGAGCTGTGAAAGGATTAGAGAACGAAAAAGAAGGTGGAGAAAGATGTACTGTTTGCTTTCAAATGAGATTAGATATTGTTGCAAAAAAGGCCCAGGAGTTAGGATTTGATTATTTTGGAAGTGCATTAACATTAAGTCCCTCATAAAAAAATAGTCAATTAATAAACACTCTTGGATTAGAAATTCAAGAAATTTTTTTGATGTAAATTATTTGCCATCAGATTTTAAGAAAAATAATGGTTACAAGCGTTCAGTCGATATGTGCGCAGAATATGATGTTTATCGTCAATGTTATTGTGGATGTATTTTTTTGCAGCATTGGATCAAGGGATTGACTTGAATGAGTATAAGTAAAGTTTTGATAAAATAAATTAATTTCTATTTTTTTGTTGCACTTGATTATACATGCATCAAAAAAATTTTTGAGAAATTTGTATCATAATCGACTTGTAAAATATATTTTTTTATGATATAATGAAATACAGTTAATTTAATTAAATCATTTATAAATAAATTAAGGAGATGAATAGAAAATGAATTTCGTTTATATTTCACCACAATTTCCAAAAAAACAAACTGGGAATTTTTGTGACAGATTGAAAAAAATGGAGTAAATATATTAGGGATAGCAGATGTAGAATATGATCAGCTGGATCAAAAATTAAAGGACAGCTTGACTGAATATTATAAGGTTTCTAGTCTTGAAAATTATGATGAAGTATTGAAGGCAGTGGCTTTTTTTACTCATAAATATGGAAAAATAGACTGGCTTGAATCTAATAATGAATACTGGCTTGCACAAGATGCACAGCTTCGTTCTGATTTTAATATTACAACAGGAATAAAAGCTGACAAGATTGCTAATATTAAAGAAAAATCGAAAATGAAAAAAGCATATAAGAAGGCAGAAGTGCCGTCTGCAGATTTTTCATTAGTGACAACACCTGCAAAAGCGAAAAAATTTATTGAAAAAGTTGGGTATCCAGTTGTAACTAAGCCTGACAATGGAGTTGGAGCGAGCGATACTCATAAAATTAAAAATGAAGAAGAGTTAAAGGCATTTTTTGAAAATCGTAATAAAGATGTAAAATATATTATGGAAGAGTATGTTGATGGAGATCTTGTATCTTACGATGCCATTATTGACTCTAATGGTAATCCTCTTTTTGAAACTGGTATATTTGAACCTGCAATTATGGATGTTGTAAATGACGGGCTTGATGTTTTTTTATTATGTGAAAAAGAAAATGCCTGAAAAATTGCTGGATGCAGGAAGAAAAGTCATAAAAGGATTTGGAGTAAAAAGCAGATTTGTTCACTTGGAATTTTTTTAAACTTAATAAAGATAAAGATGGATTAGGTAAAAAAAGGTGATTATATTGGGCTGGAAGCAAATATGCGTCCTGCAGGCGGGTATACTCCTGATATGTACAACTATGCCAATAATACAGATGTTTATCAAATTTGGGCTGATATGGTAGCTTTTTGATGAAATTAGAAATGCAAACTTGAATGAAAGACTTAGAAAAAAATTACTGTGTTTATGCCAGCCGTCGTGATAATAACAATTATGTTCATTCACATGATGAAATTAAGCAAAAAAATATGGAAATGCGATTGTAATGGATGAAAGAATGCCTGACATTTTTTTCAGAAGCTATGGGAAATTATATGTATACAGCAAAAATTTGCTACAAAAAGAGGAAATGGAAGAGTTTATAAACTTTATACATGAAAAAGGCATAAAAAAATTATAGGGAGAAAAAAATGCAAGTAGAATACAGAAAAGAATATAGTCATAATCTTGGAAGAGAAATGGAATTTAAAAGATATGGGCATGCTGGGAAGCCAGTTTTAGTATTTCCTTCACAAGATGGAGATTGCAATCAATATGAAGAATTTGGGATGGTAGATGTCTTATCAGACTATATTGAGCAAGGAAGATTGCAATTATTCTGTGTGGGAAGTGTTGACAGGGAAAGCTGGTCAGACATTAACGGTGACCCAAGATACAGAATAGAAATGCAGGAAAGATGGTTTAATTATATTGCAAATGAATTTGTACCTAGAATTCAGGATATTTCTTGGAGAAGTGACATTATTGTGACAGGGTGCAGTATGGGTGGAGCACATGCGGGAATTTTATTTTTCCGTAGACCTGACTTATTTGACACATTAATTTCACTAAGCGGAATGTTTGATGCGTCAATGTTCTTTGGAGATTATAAGGATGATTTAGTTTATAACAACTCTGTTGTTGATTTCTTGAGAAATATGCCTTGGGATCATTATTATTTAGATTTGTATAGACAAAAAAATATCATTATATGTATTGGGCAAGGTGCATGGGAAGGTGAACTGCTTCCAAGTAATAGGGAATTAGCACACATTCTTTATGAAAAACAAGTTCCAGCATGGACAGATTTCTGGGGTTATGATGTAGCCCACGACTGGGACTGGTGGAGATTGCAAATAAGATATTTTATGGAACATTTGGATATTTAAGTTTGAATCATAAATATTAAAAATTTTTTTAAATAACTAAATAAAAAAAGCACTGAGATTTATTAATTAAAAAAATAAGTTTCGTGCTTTTTAAATTTATATTGATTATTCTACTAAAATTGAGAGTAATATAAAATATAAAAAAAGAAATTTATATCCAGTTCGCTGGTTAATAAATGGAAATAGTATAAGTTAATTTATTTTTAATAAAAAAATCAAAAAGAAAGGAAAGGTGTTTATTTAAATGTTAAAAAAATTATTTTTCCAGTCTTAGGGAATATAAAAAAAGTGCATTGATTTCACCTATATTCATTGGAATAGAAGTTATTTTTGAAATGCTTATTCCGACGCTTATGGCAATGATTATAGACAATGGGCTTAACGGAAATAACGGAAAAGGTGATATGAATTTTATTATCGTTATGGGCCTTATAACGCTGGGAGTGGCGATGTTGTCGCTGTTATCGGGAATACAAGCCAGTAAATATGCTTCTTATGCTTCGGCTGGATTTGCTAAAAATTTGAGAAAGGATTTGTTTTCTAAAATACAGTCATTTTCGTTTACAAATATTGATAAATTTTCTACAGCTGGACTTATTACAAGATTTACAACAGATGTTAATAATATCCAAAATTCATTTCAGCTGTTAATAAGGGGATTTGTAAGGGCTCCGCTTATGATGTGTGTTGCAATATTTATGTCCTTTATGATAAATCCAGGACTGTCAATGATATTTGTTGTTGCAGTTTTATTTTTAGGAACTTTTCTAGCTTTTATCATTTTTAAAGTTCATCCAATATTTACTGCAGCAATTAGAAAATATGACGACATTAATGCCAGTTTGCAGGAAAATATTAACGGAATCCGTGTTGTAAAAGCATATATCCGTGAAAAATATGAAACAGGAAAATTCAAAAAGGCAACGGAAAATTTGAAGAATATGCTATTAAAGGGAGAAAACATTATAATTTTTGTATCTCCAGTAATGCAACTGACTGTATTTTCATGTATTTTGCTGCTTTCCTGGTTTGGTGCAAAGATGATTGTCGTGCGTGAATTGACAACTGGAGAATTGACAAGTTTATTTGCCTATACAACAAATATTCTTATGAGTCTTCTTATGCTTGCAATGATGCTTGTAAACATTGTATTTTCAAGAGCATCAGGAGATAGAATTGCAATGGTTTTAAATGAAGAGCCTAGCATTAAAAATCCTGAAAACGGAATAACTGAAGTAAAAGATGGTTCGATTTTATTTAAAAATGTTGACTTTAGTTACAGCAATAATCCTGAAGTGCTAAATTTGACAAAAAAATAAATCTGGAAATAAAAATCTGGAGAAACTATTGGGATTATCGGTGGAACTGGAAGTGCAAAAATCGGCTCTTGTTCAGTTAATTCCAAGACTGTATGATGTTTTTAGATGGAGAACTTTTAGTTGGAGGAGTTAATGTTAAGGATTACGATATAAAGACGCTTCGTGACAATGTGGCGATGGTTCTTCAAAAAAATGTGCTGTTTTCAGGAAGTATAAAGGACAATTTACGTTGGGGAAATGAGAATGCGACTGATGAGGAAATGGAACATGCCTGTAAATTGGCACAGGCTGATGAATTTATCCAAAAAAATTTCCTAAAAAAAGTACGATACTCGTATTGAACGTGGCGGAGCAAATGTGTCTGGAGGGCAAAGACAAAGGCTATGTATTGCAAGAGCTTTGCTAAAATCTCCAAAAAAATATTAATTTTAGATGATTCAACCAGTGCAGTTGACACAAAAAAACAGATAAACTAATAAGAGAAGCCTTTTAAAAAAATGAATTGCCACATATTACAAAAAAATTATTATTGGTCAAAGAATCTCATCAATAAAGGATTCTGATAAAAATATTAGTTTTGGAGGATGGAGTTATTACAGCTGCAGGAACACACGATGAACTAATTAAAATGAGCAACGTATATCGTGAAGTTTACGAATCTCAGACAGAAGGGAGTGATGAATAATGGCTAAAGATAGCAAAAAAATCCCAAAAAAATCTGAATCTAAAAAAATCAGATAAAAAGGGTTAATAAGACTACTGGGGTATATGTTTAAGCATTACAAGATTCGTACATTATTTGTCATTGCATTTATTTGCCTTAGTTCATTTGGAATGGTTGTCGGAACGATGTATTCAAAGGAATTAATAGATGGAGTCATTATTCCAAACATTGGGAAAAAAATAATCCAGAGTTTTTTTAAAAAGCCTAATTTCAATAATTTTTTTAAGATGATAGCTGTTTATGCTGGAGCAGTTGCATGTACATATATTTATGAAGTTTTTTTATGATTTACATTGCACAAGGGACATTGAAAAAAATTAAGAGATGATGTATTTATACACATGGAATCGCTTCCTATAAAAATATTTTTGACACGAATGCACACGGAGATATAATGAGCGTCTATTCAAGTGACATTGATGCATTGAGAAATATGATGGTAGAAAGTTTATCACAAGTAATTTCTTCAATCATTACAATTATAAGCGTGCTTATTTCAATGTTCATCCTAAATGTTCCATTGACATTCTTTGTAGTAGTAATGATTATAATTATGATTGTCACAACAAAGACTATTTCTGCAAAAAGTTCAAAGAATTATACTGCACAGCAAAGAAATATCGGTATTGTAAATGGATATGTAGAGGAAATGATAGAAGGCCTGAAAGTTGTAAAAGTATTTTCGTATGAAAAAAAAGCCGATGAACGTTTTAACAAGTTGAATACAGCATTATTTAACAGGGCAAACAATGCAATGAAATTTGCAAACATTCTAGGCCCTGCTGTCGGAAACCTTGGAAATATAAACTTTGTACTTACAGCGGTTCTTGGTTCAATAATAGTGTTTAATAACATTGCAGGATTTACAATTGGCGGACTTGTATCATTCTTGCAGTTCATAAAAGTAATAAATCAGCCTGTTTCACAAATTGCACAGCAATTAACATCAGTAATACTGGCATCGGCTGGAGCCCAAAGGGTATTTAACCTGCTAGATCAGACACCAGAGCAAGATAACGGCTATGTAACTCTTGTAAATGCAAATATTGATGAAAAATGGAAACATTACAGAAACTGAAAAGCACACAGGTGCATGGGCCTGGAAATATCCACATTCTGACGGAACTATTTCCTATGAAAGACTAATGGGAGATGTTGTTTTTGAAGATGTAACATTTGGCTACAACGATGAAAAGACAATACTTCACAATATCAATCTTTATGCTAAGCCAGGAGAAAAAATCGCCTTCGTTGGTGCAACAGGAGCTGGAAAAACTACAATTACAAACTTGATTAACAGATTTTATGATATTAATTCTGGAAAAATCCGATATGATGGCATTAACATTGAAAAAATAAAAAAACATGATTTAAGAGAATCGCTTGGAATTGTATTGCAGAGGACACACACTTATTTTCTGGAACAGTTGCCGACAACATCAGATATGGAAAACTTGATGCAACAGATGAAGAAGTACGTGCAGCCGCAAAACTTGCCAATGCCGATCATTTTATAAAACACTTGCCGCAAGGCTACGACACCTATTTAAGTGGTGACGGTTCCAGCCTTTCACAAGGACAACGGCAATTATTATCAATAGCAAGAGCAGCAATCGCCGATCCGCCAGTCTTAATTCTGGATGAAGCAACTTCAAGCATTGATACAAGAACCGAAAAAATCGTTCAGGAAGGAATGGATAAGTTAATGGTGGGAAGAACAGTTTTTGTAATTGCTCACAGACTTTCAACTATTAAAAATTCCGATGTGATAATGGTGCTTGATCAAGGGAAAAATTATCGAACGTGGAAATCACGATGAACTGATTGCTCAAAAAGGGAACTTATTATCAGCTTTTATACAGGTGGATTTGAAAAATCAGTAAATTATAACTAAGGACTTTTAAAAAAATGAAGAAAGGTTAAAACTCAGAGAAATTTTAAAGGGCTAAAATTAAAATTATAAAAAAATTGAAATCACAGTTATGCAATTATTAAGTTAACTGTGATTTTTTTTATCTAAAAATAATTTTACTTTTGTATCAAAAAAATTAAAAAAATTTTTGTATAAATGGACAAAAAGTGTCCAACTTATTATGTTACAATTTATTATAAAAAAATTGGAAAAATTCTTTTTTTAAGATATAATATCTAAAGACATGTAAACAAACTATAAATAAAAATAGAAGAATTGAGTTGTTGAGTTTTAAGGAAAGGATAGAGAATGAGAAAAATCAGAAAAAAACAGAAAAAAATTATTTAGGTTTATGGAAATTAAAGAAAAAGTTGGAAAAAAAGGGGAAATTTTGAAGAAAAAATTATCTGAGAAATATGGGGTTAGTGAAAAAAGCATTCAGCGTGACTTTGATACATTGAACACCTATTATACTGAAAAAAACCAAAGCAAAGTTGTATATAACTGGCAAAAAGAGGGCTATGAGTTGCAAAAAAATGTGAATGCAAATGTATTTACTAATGAAGAAATATTGGCAATTAGTAAAAATATTGCTGGAAAGCAGAGCATTTTGCAAGGAAGAATTAGAGATTCTTTTGAGGAAAATAGCAAAGCAGGCAGCCAGTAGTGATAGCTATAAGAGAATTGAAAAAAATCATAAAAAAATGAGCGATTTAACTATGTTCAATTACAACACGGAAAGCCTCTCCTTAAATCGATTTGGAATTTATCCAAATACATTACCGACAGAAAAAAATTATAGAAATTGAATATACGTCTAACATTGGAAAAAAAGAAATTTTCATGCAGTAAAGCCACTTTCAATAATGTTTTCAGAATTTTTACTTTTTATCTAATTGTATTTATGGTAAATAAAGATGATGAGATACCAATTGTCTTTAGGATTGACAGAATAACGGAAGTCAGAAATACAAATAAAAAAATTTGATATTCCGTATAATTCAAGATTTGAAGATGGAGAATTTAGAAAAAGGATACAATTTATGTATTCAGGAAAAATTGCATAAAAGTAAAAATTTGAATATACAGGGTTGAAAGAAGTAGTTCTGGATAGGGTTGCCAACGGCAGAAATAAAGAAAGAGGAAAAATTTGGAAAATAATGTGAAAAAAATATACTATTTGGGCTGAAATTTATGGAGAAGAAGGAATTAAAATGTGGCTTAGAAGCCAAGGAAAAAAAGTAAAAAAATACTGGAGGATTAGAGATGGAAAAATTTGAATTTTAATAAATATTCTGATGTTGCTCAAAAAAATTTATTTCAGAACTTGAAGAAATAGACAGTATAATTGATCAGAATCAATCAATATTAGTAAAAAAAGCAATTGGGAAATAATTACGAAAGAATGGGAAATTAAAGGAGTAGAAAATAAAATTGCTTTTTTTTCACAAAAAAATAAAAAGCATTAAAGGAAGTTTTTTTATTGATTATGATTTACAAAAAGATGAATTGATAATAAATGATAAAAAAATGGAGTTTATCCTTATACATTTGAGTTAAAAAAATTTATAAGAGAAATAAAAAAATAAATATAATTCAAAAACTTTATAATGAAGTATGCAAAATTAATAATTATAAAAAAAGAATTATCACAGGAAATAAATAAAGAAAAATAAATTTACAAACGTGTGGACTGAAACTAATAGAAAAAAAGGAAATTTTAAAAAAATACAATAAGACAGTCCCTGAAAAACTATACAATTCAATACTTAGTGAAAAAAACAGTTAAAATTGGATCTTGTTATCAATTCTGAAAGAGTAAATTTAAGTAAAAAAACTGATAGATACATTAGCAGAATTAGCAGAAAAAAAGAGGCAGAAAGACAGAAATTGCTATCTGAATATGAAAAAAATTACTCTTAAAAAGGGAAGGGTTTGAGAATAAAATTGAGATTGAGGAGATGTTTAGGGATAGAAAGAAAGAGGATTTGAAGAGGATGAATAGAGAAGTATAAATTTTTTTGAATAAGGAAAAAGAAAAAGGAGATGGGAAAAATGGTTAGTAAAACGGTAATTTTTTTAATAATCACTATGGGATGGATACATATCTTGTTACGGAGATTATACGAAAAAGCCCGGAAGTTTGAAAGTAAAATTGAGATTGAGTGTGATGGAATAAAAAGTAAAAAAATAAATCTACTATAATGTTAAGTGGTCTTAGAATTAAAATGGGTTCAAAAAAATTATTATTAGAACAGATGGAATTGATGAGGAAGAAGCATTGGAAATACTATCAAATCTTTTGGGTGTTGAAGAAGAAGTCTACAAGCAGGAAATGATAAATAGGAAAAACTGGGAGAAAAAAACTGGAAAAAGAATAGAACAGGAAGAAATGGAAAAGGATAGAAACAAAAAGTCCAGAGGAAATAGAGAGGGAATTAGAAGAAATTGTTGAAGAAGTCACATGGCTGAAGTAAAATTTACAATTGGAAAGAGAATAAAACTTTATCAGAACAATCCAAATTCAATTTCTCTATCTTTTTAGAAAAAAATGTTCCTTTGATATTTGATTTGATGCCAAAAGCTCCTGATTTTGAGATTATAACTTCAATTGACAGAATTTGGGATACTATGGTTTATCGAATAGAAAAAAATTTAGAATAAAAAAAGTTTAATATGGACAATTGTTCCTGCTATGAAAAAAAGAATTGGAAATATTATAGAAGAATATGTAGAGAAGAAAAAGCGATATTATTGAAGAAAAAAATATTTAGAATATCCTTATATATATCTTACTGTTCCGGCTTCAACAATATCTCAAGTGACGAGAGAAATTGGGAAGGCATATATAGCTTCATTGAAAAAAATACGCTTAAATATGAAAAATTCTGGGGAAATAATTGCACCTACGTATAAAGAGTTTTTTTGATGGAATTTGATAGGAATTTTGAGATGCCAAAGATAGAATGGTGGTAGTGATAAAGTTTTTTTATTATTTGCATATCAGTTAAAAACTTAATAAAAAAACTTTGGAAATATCTAAAAATATGTTATACTAACTATAGTAAAAATAATAAAAAAATATTAAATTAAAAGGAATTCTTTATGATTTGGAAAAAAATAATTATAAAAAAATAAGTTTGTATTAATGATAGCTGGAGAAGCAAAAAAGTGGAAAAATCAACTTTTATTAATGCATTTTTTTAGGAAAAAGAAATTTTACCTACTGATGCTAAGCAATGTACAAATTCTATTATAAAAAAATAAGATATGGAGAAAAAAATTATCTTTAATTTTTAAAAATATATGAATAGTTCAAGAATTATAACAAATTTTGAAAAAAATTAGGAAAAAAATTTGAAAGAAGGAGCCTCAATTGATGATAAATATAGAGATTTACCAGTATTTCTTATAAACAATTTTATATTAAAAAAATAAAGATGATATTAATGAAAAAAAGTATAAAAGATTTTTATTAAAAAGTGTAGAAAAAGAAAAATATTTATGGATATTGTTATGAAGAATATAGCCAGAAAAATTAAAAAAATTATATTCAAAAATAAACAAAAACTGGGATAAGATAGTGACTGAAATAGAAATATCATATCCTTTTTGAAAATGAAGTATTTAAAAATGTAATAATTGTTGACAGTCCAGGTGTTAATGCTGAGGGAAGATTAGGAGATATAACGAATAAAGCTATAAAAATATGTTGATGCAATAATATTTATGAAACCAATAATAGGACAAGCCTTAGAGTTAAATTCATTTATAAAGTTTATTGAAAAAAATACTAATAATAAAGATAAAGAAAAATGTATTTTTTTATTATTAACTCATTCTTCAAGTGAAACAAAAGAAAAAAATTAGAAATACTGAAAAAAAGAAGCAGTAAAAAAATTTATGGTAATAAGGTAAATACTCAACAAATAGAATATTTAGATAGCAAAGTACAACTTTTCATTAATGAGATTAAAAAAATATGGATTCAAAAAGAAATAGAGGAATATTTGGAAAAAGTTGGAAAAAGAAGGTTTATATTTTAATTTTTATGACACCACCAATAAACATGAAAAAAATTTAATAAGGCTGATTACATTAAATATTTGGAAGGTAAATCTAATTTTAGTAACGCGTATAAAGAAATTTTAAAAATTTATAGTTAAAAAAATTTAAGAAAAAGTAATTAAATAGTGTATAATAAAAAAAGTACAAAAAAATAAAAAAATTGAAAAATGCCTAATTAATATTAGAAAAAAAGGAGAATAGTAAAATGATTCACAAAAAAATAGTGATAATAAAAAGAATAAAGTATTAGAAAATGAAGGAACAGAAAAAAATTTGTAAGAAAAAGAACAATATTATGCTTTAAAATGAAATAATAAAAAGAAATCCCAAGTATTTGTAAAAAAATAGAAGATGGTTTAAAAATATGAAATAAAGTTATATGAAGATAAAATTACAAAAAAATCCTGTAGATTTTTGCAAAAAGAAATTCATGAGATTCAGAATAAAAATTAATGAAATTAATATAAAAAAATTGGTAGAAAAGTAGAAGAAGTAAAAGAAAAATATATAAGTCTTAATCCTAAAGGAATAATACTAATAAAAAAACGGAAGAAAAAAATTTTTAGAGTTAAAAAAAGAAATCGAATATCTTGATACAAAAAAATGATGATTCCCATAAATGAATTAAAAAAATAGAAGAATTAAAAAGAGTCTTATAAAAATCATACAAAGAAATTACGATAAAGAATTGAATATGTTAATTGATGGATTTGAAATAATATATCCGATACCAGAATTAGATTTTACAGAAGAAGATTTAAAAAAATATGGAAGATGAAATTAAAAAAAGATATTTCTGAAGAAAAAAATCATATGAAACAGGAATAATATTTAAAAAAACACATTTCTATTCTGAATATTCAAAAAAACTAAACACTTTGAAATACTAAAGGAAAAATATACTTGAAAAAAATGGAAAAAAATTCAAAGAAAAAGTTGTGGATAATCTAATAGATTTTGTTATTAATATTAGTAGTGAGTGTGTAAAAGAGTTAATAAAAAAATGCAAATGAACAAAAAAACAAAAAAATTAATTGAATTGTTAGAAGAAAAAAAGAAATAGATATAAAAATGGAAGTTGAAAAAAATTAGAACATCTAATTAAAGAAATAACTTTATTTGAAAAATAAAGCTAAAAGTTTAAGAAAAAGAAATAAATCAATATATTTAAAAAAATATAAAAAAATAAAGGAGAAGAATAAAATGATTCAGACAAACAACTATGATGAAAAAAAGAAAAAAAGTACTAGGATTAAATGAAGAATTTCAAGAAATTGTAAAAAAAGAATAGCATAGAAGAAAAAGGTAACTCAGATTCAAAAAAACCTGTAATCAGCCTGAATAACCAGATTGAAAAATATAAAGAAAGATAAATTTGTGCTGATGATAGCAGGAGAAGCTAAAAGTGGAAAAATCTACTTTTATCAATGCTTATCTAGGTGAAGATATACTTCCTATGGATGTTAAGCAATGTACAAGTTCAATTATAGAAATAAAAATATGGAGAAGAATTTTCTTTGTCAGCTGAGTATGCGGGTGGAAGAAAAAGAACGGATAAAAAGGTAAGGAAAAATATAGCGAAATTCTTAGAAAAAAATGCCGCGACTTAATGATAATTACAGGGATATACCTGTTCCAACTATTAACAATGAGATATTAGTAAAAATACAAAGGAAAAAAATATCTGAAAAAGTAGTAGAAGATTTAATAAAAGGGGTTAAAGAAGACAATATATACAATTTACCTGAAGAAGAATATAATGAAAAAAATACGAAAAATATATTAAAGAAAAATAAAAAAATAAGTGGCAGAATACCATTATAAAAAAATGGTAATTTCATATCCATTTAAAAACAGAGGAACTTAGAAATATAGAAATAATAGATAGTCCAGGAGTAAATGCGAGAGGACATGTAGGAGATGTAAGTAAAAAAATTATATAGAAAAAAAGCAAATGCAATAATGTTTTTTTAAAAAGCTATAACAGGACAGGCATTAGAATCAACTTCATTCAAAAAATTTTTTTAGATACTGGAAGTGTGGAAAGAAATAAGGGAACTTTATTTTTTTAATACTGACACGTGCAGTAAATGAAAAATGCTGAAAAATTTAAAAAAATATTGAAAAAAAGAAGCCAAAAAGAATATATGGAAGTAAAATAAGAGAAGAACAGATAGTAGCAGTAGATAGCAAAGTACAGATGTTTGTTAATAAAAATTTCAGAATATTCAACTTATGATGATATAGAAGAGTACTTGGATGAACTGGAAAAAAACAAATCAGTTTGAAGATTTTATGAATCCGCCAAGAAAGATGAGAAAAAGAAAAAAAGCAAACTATATAGAATATTTAAAAAGAAAAAAATCGAGATTCAAGGATATAAATGAAGCAATAGAAAAAAATTTGCAAGAAGATCACAGTATTATGCTTTTAGATGAAGTAGTAAAAGGAATTTCAAATATTTGTAAAAAAATAGAAGACAGTGCGAAGTATAACATTAGATTATATGAAGATAAAAATAACAAAGGATCCTACTGAATTTTCAGTTCAAATTGAAAAAAATTAAAACAAAAAAATTACTGAAATTAATGTAAAAATTGGTAGAAAAGTAGATGAAGTAAGAGAGAAATATACGAGTTTTGATCCTAAGGGAATAATATTAACAAAAAGCGGAAGAAAAAAATTTTTAGAGTTAAGAAAAAGAAATTGGAAATCTTAATGCCGAAAAATGATGATTCTATAAATGAATTAGAGAAAATATCTCTTAGAAAAAAATAGAAGAACAAAAAAAGAATTTCAAAAAAATTATGCAGAGAGATATAGTTGAAGAATGTAATGAAACATTAGTTTTATTAAGTGATGAAATTCCATATTCAATACTGGAACCAAATTTTTACAGAAGAAGATTTTGAAAATATAAAAAAATGAAACTAAAAAAAGATGCTGATGAAGAAAAAAATCATATGAAACAGGAGTAACATTTAAGAAAAACACATTTTTATTCTGAATATTCAAGAAGTAAACATTTTAAAAATACTTAAGGAAAAATATACTTGGTAAAATGAATAAAAATTCAAACAGAAGTTGTGGGTAATCTAACAGATTTTGTTACTAACATTAGTAGTGAATATGTAAAAGAGTTAATAAAAAAATGCAAATGAGCAAAAACAAAAAAATTAAATGAACTGCTAGAAGAAAAAGCAAGAACTGAAGAAGTAAAAAAACAAATTGAAGAACTAAAAACATATAATTCAAGAAATAAACACATTTAAGGATGAAATTAAAAAAATTTAGGAAAGGAAATAGAAGAATGTATAATATAAATAAAAAAATATAGATAATATATTTTCAGATTTAAAGAAAGAATCATATAAATTTTTTTAATTTAAGTTCAAATATAGATAGTGTAAATAAAAAAATTGTGGATAAAAATTTCTTTAGATTTGACAGTTAAAAAGCAAAAATGTTAATTACAGACTTATATTCTGAAATGTCAAAAAAACATTATTATCAAAGGAATTTGAAGATATTGAAAGAAAGAGTAAATTTTATGAAACAGATATAAAAAAAGAGATATTAGAAAAATATAAATTTCAAGTGACTAATAAAATTGACTATAAAGAAGCAAATAAATTATATACTTCACTTGGAATGGCAAAGAGGAACAATGGCGTTAGGTGGAATTTTAAAAATATGTGTTACAGAATCACATCAATATTCCATTTATTGTTATAATCTGTGGAGCAGTTATGGTTTTTTTGGAGCATCTTATTTTTTTAAAAGCCCTCAGCAAATAAAAATTTGGAAAAAGGCCGTAGATGAATTTTTTTAGATAAAACTAAAGAAGAATTTATTAAATGGTTTGATGAAATTAAAAAAATATTACAATAAAAAGAGTAAAAAGATATTATTAATTATTTTGAGGAGAAGTAAAATGGAGAATGAACTAGAAAAAAACATGAAGAAGAATTTAGAAGAGATACAGAAGTTATTACAATACAAGGTAATGAACTTTTAAAAAAACTTTATATCCACACTATTTAATTGGAGAAAAATCAGCTTGAATCGTATATTGAAAAAAAGATTCTTCATCAATTTTGAATAAATTTAAATATTTTTAGGATAAAAAAAGCTGTTCTGTTGAAAAAAATCGGAGATGAATTTGACTATTTGTATCAAAAAAATGCAAAAAAATTATTTTCTGCTATTCATCCGTTAGGATTAACTGTAACATACGGAGTAGTAACAATAGACGGAATGGCTAATATTGTTTTTTTGGTATTAACAGTACTGAAAAATATAGAATTAATAAAAAAAGTTATTTCAGGATTATTGTTAGGAATAGAATTAGAAGAAATTGAACCTAAATTTGAAAAAAATGTATTAATAGATATAATGGGATATTTTTCAGCTATTCTTCTTGTAAAATTGAAAATGAAAAACAGAAGTTTGATATTTCTCCTCTGATGAGAGGATTGAATGGTGAAAAATTACACATTATTATTTATTGCAACTCCTGTATCAGAAAATGTAGTTTCAAAAAAATGGAAGATTTAATTCAAATTAAGGATAACTGTTTTGCAGTAAGTAAAAAGAAATATTGCTAGACAACAGGGGAAAAACTAGGACTGATACTAGAACTGGAAGGAGAAAGTGAAAAATACATCTCATACAGTAGGAGCTTATGCTGGATTTTTTTGGGTATTTGAGGAGGAGTTTCTTATTCACACAATTGGTCTAAAGGAAAAAAATTGGAGTGATAGTGTTTCAAATGCTATTTCAAATAATGAAACAATTTCAGGAGATGTACAAAAATAGTTTTTGCTTTTAGAGTTAATGGAATATGCAGAAGAAGGAATTGAAAGATTCAAATTAGGAAAAAAACTTGTGGAATGTGGAAAAACTGTGATTACTTATTCTTCAGATTCAAAATTAGCAAGAAATCTTATACAATCATCATTAAGCGGAGAAATTGCAAAACCAAATTCCAAATTATTACCTGCTAAATCATTTAGTTCTGATAATATTTCTGAAACTTTACTTATTCCAAAAAGGAATGACAGATAAAGAAATGGAAAATCCACTGGCAACTTATTTAAGTTCTACAGAATTAAGTTTGATATGTACGTTACCAACTGATAGTACACCTAATTTTTGAATTAATAAATCAAAGGCAGTATTCATTGAGATTACCTGATTCAAAATGGAAAAAAACAATTGAAATTGGAAAAGTTTCAGACAATGGGAATATTATAGACAATATGAGTTTTAAAATGACAGAAGATGATTTAAATAAACATACTTTTTGTATGTGGGATTACAGGAAGTGGAAAAAAACTACAACCGTTAAAAAAATATTTTTATCAAACTGTGAAAAACCATTTATGGTAATAGAACCAGCTAAAAAAAGAATATAGAAATATTGAACTTAAAAAAATAATACAAATGTTGAAGTTTATACTCTTGGAAAAACCTGAAATAAATTGCTTACAGATGAATCCATTTTATATACTTCCAGGAATAAGTCCTCAGATGCATATTGATTTTTTTAAAGGATTTATTTAATGCTTCTTTTTCATTTTATGGTCCAATGCCCTATATTCTTGAAAAAAATGTCTTCAAAACATATATATTAAAAAAAGGCTGGAATTTAGTATTGGGGTATCATCCTTATTTAATAAATGAAAAAAAGTTTTAACAATCTTTTTGATATTGATAAAATGAATAAAAAAATATAATCTTTCGTCACACAAATTTCTTTTTCCCAACTATGTATGATTTGAAATGTGAGGTTGAAAGATACATAGAAAAAGAATTACAATATGAAGGAGAAGTTTCAGGAAATATAAAAATCAGCTATAAAAAAACAAGATTGGAAAGTCTGTGTAATGGTGCAAAAGGATTCATGTTTAATACAAATGAATTTGCTAACATAGAAAAAGCTTTTTAAACAAAAAAATACTATTTTTTTGAATTGGAAGGACTTGCAGATGATTCAGATAAAGCTTTTTGTGTAGGGTTGCTTTATAATATTTATTAATGAATATCGGCAAGTAAAAAAAGAAGAAGAAGGAAGCAAGGAATTAGAATTACAGCATTTATTAGTAATTGAAGAAGCACATAGATTACTTAAAAAAATATTGGTACAGAAAGAATATCAGAAAAATATGGGAAATCCTAAAGGAAAAAGCAGTAGAGCATTTTACAAATATGATAGCAGAAATGCGTTCATACGGACAAGGAGTTATTATTGCTGAGCAGATACCTACTAAACTTGCTCCAGATGTAATAAAAAAATTCATCAAATAAGATTATTCATAGGATAGTTTCTTATGATGATCAGGAAATAATAGCAAATACGATTGGACTTTCAAGAGAGGATGCACTTTACTTGGGAATGTTAAAGACTGGATTTGCAGTCTGCCATAAAGAAGGAATGGCAAATCCAATAAATGTGAAAGTAAATTATGTTCATGATAAGTTTGTTTCAGATTCAAAACTGTATGGCAAAAGAACCTGAAGAAAGAAAGAAGCGTATAAATTTAAGTATTATAGATTCAGGTTTGCAAGATATAATAGATGAAAAAAATCAATCAAATTATTAAGAACCTTAATGATGTGTGATACAAATATAGTAATAAAAATCTATAAGAAAAAAATTAAGGAAGAAATCGAAAACAGCTTAATTTCTAAAAAAATATCAAATTAATTTTCCCAACTTTAGAAGAATTAAATAAAAATTTTATCACAAAAAAATAGTAGAATCTGTAGTAAAATTTCTAGGAAATGGAATATTTAGCCTAAATAAAAACAGTATCAGAAGAATTGTTTAATAAAAATAATGGAGAGTATCAAGTATCCTGAAGAAGAAAAATATAACTGAATTAAAAAAATAATGGAGAAAGAATACGAAAGACGATTAAAAGAAAAGGTCAAAGAAATTTTAATTCAAGAAATAATGTATAAAAATAACATTAGAAAATATAGCTGAGATTGATATTATAAGCAGTATAAAAGAATTTCTTTTGTTATAATAACGGATAAAGATATTGATGAAATAATTGAAAAAAATTGAAAGGGGAAATAAAAAAATGGAGAAATTTATTAAACCTATTGTTGAAAAATTCAGTTAAACCTAATGAAATAGGTAAGTTAGAAGAATTTGGAAGTTCTGAATTGAAAAAAATGGTAAAAATTATAGAACAAGATTTAGATTTAGTAAAAATCGGGTTCACTAGAATCTTTTGAATTCATTGAATCAAGAAAAAGAATCTTGATTTGAATAAATTAAGTTTTCCTACTATATCTGAGTGTGATAAAACTAGGATAAGAGAAGAAAGCGGTTTTTTTCAGATAAAAATAATAGAAAGTTTGAGAAATACAGGAGAATATGATATATATAAAACAAGCCAATTTATCAGAAAGCAAAAGTAAATGAGAGAGCATGTTTAATAAGAAATGATATAGACTTAGAGCAGAAAGATTCAATGGGTAGAACAAATAGAGAAAGAACAGAATTAGGACTTGCTCCTCTTGATAAAGATGGAATTCCATTAGAATTACATCATATAGGTCAGAAAAATGGATAGCCCTTTAGCAGAACTCACAAGAAATGAACATAGAGAAAAACCTGGAAATTTTGAGGTTTTACATGATAATAGAAGAGAGTCAGAGATAGACAGAAAAAAATTTGATGAGGAAAGAAGACATCATTGGATGAATAGATTTAATCAATAAGGAGAGGATAAATATGAAATTAATAGAAGAAATAAGAGAAATAGGAAAAATTATATCATGCACAAGGATGTGATGAAAGTCAAATAAAAAAAGCTGAAAAAAAGATTTAAATATGGAATTTCCAAATGAGTATAAAGAGTATTTAAAAAGAATATGGTGCAATAAGTTTTTTTGGCACTGAATGGACTGGATTAAATGTTGAAGATTATATTGATGTTGTAAGAGTTACTTTAAAAAGAAAGAGAGTTAAATAAAAAAATTTTTCCTCTAAAAATATTTTTGTTCTAGAAAAATTTAGGAATAGATGGATTATTAACAATTGTCTCAGAAAATGAAAAAAAGTTTTTTTCGTGGAATCCAAATGGAAAAAAATAAATTTGATAGCCGAAAAATTTAGTAGACTATTTAAAAAGAATGTAAAAAGAAGATAAATTTGAATAGTTATAAAAAGTAATTTATTCACAAAGTTGAAATAAAAGGAAGTAATCAAAATGGTAAAAATAATTCCAACAAACCTAAAAAGAATCCAATTTTCATAACAGTTACGGAGAGTATCAAATATACAAGGCACTCTTAAAAATTGCCTGATGATTATATTGTTTTTTTATTCTTTGCATTGGAGTAAAAAAAGAAAAAAATATAGAGTTTCTTGGGGAGAAAGTGATTTTTACCATTTTTTTCATCCTAAAAAGAGGAATTCTAGTTATAGAAGCAAAAATCAGGAGAAATTTATTGCAAGGATGGAGAATGGAGTCAAGTTAATAGCAGGACTAAAGAACGAAAAAAATATGAAAGATCCAATGGTACAAGCAGAGAGAAGTAAATACACATTTATTGACTTATTAGAAAAAAATATTAATTCGGGAAGTGGAATATCGTGTGGAATGTGCAGTATGGTTTACAATGGCTGAAAGTTATAACCAATTAGGGTACTTTACCACCAAACTACAGCAGAAGCAATCTGCTTATAAAAAAAGATTTAAATAATATTGAAAAGGCAATCAGAAGAGTTTTTTTGACTACTATAATTTTAAGGAAAAACAGTCTTTATGATAAAAAAATGATGAGGTTAGTGTGATTAGAACTCTCTCTCCTGAATTTAATGTAATTATGAGTATTTCAAATATAATGGAAGAGGCTGAATATTATTTTTAATCGAATGACAAGAGAACAAGTTAGGCTTATTGAATATCTAGATGAACAGCGTGTTGCAAAGCAATACAAGGTGGTGCTGGAACTGGAAAAAAACTATGCTGGCAATTGAAAAAGGCCCGTAGACTTTTTACAGAATCCAGAAACACGGAATGATAAAGTATTATTTTTATGTTTTAATGAATTTTTATATAAATATTTATTAGAAAAAAATACAAGGAAGAATTGCCAAATACTTATTTTTTTTAGTATGGATAAACTAGTAAAAAAACATTATAAGATAAAAAGGGCAGTACTCAACATTACAAGAAAAAAATTAGATTTTTTTAAATAACTATAGCGATTATGACTGGGATTACAGGCATATTATTATTGATGAAGGTCAGGATTTTTGCACATGATGAAATTAGTGCCCTATATACAATTGCTGAAATAGAAGATAGTCGCTTTTATGTTTTTTTATGACAAAAAAATCAACTTGTAAATAAGGAAGGTTCTATTTCGATACTTTCTACAGATAGAATTGAATGCAGGCTGGTATTGTCTATAAATTGCCGAAATACAAAAAAAGTATTGCTTCTTCCTCAAATAAAATATTAGGAATAAAAAAATTATAAATTGCATGATAATGTACAAGGTACAAAAACCAGTTTTTTTATATTATTTCTAAAAAGAACAAATTTTTGAGTAAATTATATGATGAAATAAAAAAATATGTAAATGATGGCATACCAATTTCTAAAAATAGTGATATTAACTGTAAAGACAGAAAAATAAAAAGTATTTTTAGCAGGACACAGTAAAATTGGAAATTATGTTGTAACGCATAATCTTGGAGAAAAAAAGGGATTTTGTTTACAACAGCCAGAAAAATATAAAGGATTAGAAGCAGCAGTTGTGATTCTTATTGATATTGAAAAGGAAATTTTTTTAATGATAAAATTTATAGAAAAAGTAATGCATGTTGGAGCCTCTAGAGCTAAATATTTTTCTGAGTTATATAACATATTTAAGTAAAGAAGATAAATTAGATATTTGTGAAAAATATGGCTGGAAAAGAAGATAAATGAAAAAAATTGTAATGTATTTATAGAAGATACATTAGATGTAGAAGTTAAAGAAATAATAGATTAGTTTTAGTTTTTTTGAATATCCCTTTCAATTTAAAAATACATAAACAAAAAAATTGACAATTATGTTAAAAATATACTAAAAATATTGTTGTAAAATTTAGAAAATCTTTTATTGATTTTTACATCTATCGTGAAAAGAATAATTATTTAAATGGTTGTTTCAGAAATGAAACAGCCTTTTATTTTAAGAAAGGATACTTTTTAAGATCGAAAAACTTATGAAAAAAATACAATTATAATATCAATAAAAAAATTTCTATCATCATATTTATTTTTTTTATTTTTGCTTTTGTGCAATATTTTTATAATAAAAGAATATATAAATGATAGAAAAAGCCGTAAATGAAAAATAAAAAAAGTAGATTATGTAATAATACTGGGGGCAAGAGTAAAAGGAGAAAAAGCCTGCTAAATCACTTATGGAAAGGATAAAGGCAGAACGGAGTATTTAAAGGAAAAATCCAGAAGTTAAGGTTATTGCAACTGGAGGGAAAAGGGAAAAAAATGAAGGTATTGCAGAAGGGTAGCCATAAAAAGAGAACTCTTGAAAAAATGGAATTAGTGAAGATAGGATTATTTTTGGAGGATAAATCTAAGAATACGGTTGAGAATTTTAGATTTAGTCTTGAAAAGATAAGAAATAGTGAAAATGGCAAGAATAAAAAAATTCTGAAAAATAATGGAAATCGAAAAAAATAAAAAGTATTGATTGTAACGAATGATTATCACATTTTCCGTTCTAAAAAAATATTGCTAGAAAAAGTTGGATTTGATAATAAAGATTATGAAATTTATGGTCTTCCGGCAAAAAAACACCATTGATTTCAATTCCACAATCGTATTTTTAGAGAGTTTTTATCGAATGTGAATTATTTTTCTTTTTCAGTTTAAAAAAATTAAATAATTTTTGATAAAAATATTTTTTTCACAAAGACTATGAAAAAAATTCAAAATTATTATATAATATAAATATTATTTATTGAGTAACTAAGTTCGGATAGAATAGTTGCTCATTTTAAACATATAACAAATAATAAACGAGTAAACGGAGGAAACAATATAAATGTTGGATCAAAAAAATAAAAGAAACTTTTCGATAATTGCACATATTGATCACGGAAAATCAACTATTGCAGACAGGCTATTGGAAAAAACAGGGACTGTGACTCAGAGGGAAATGGTAGATCAGCTTCTGGACAGTATGGATTTGGAAAGGGAAAAAGGGATAACTATTAAGGCACAAGCGGTTACGTTGAAATATAAGGCTAAAAATGGAGAAACTTATGAATTAAACTTAATTGATACTCCAGGGCACGTTGACTTTATTTACGAAGTTTCAAGATCACTTGCAGCTTGTGATGGGGCCTTGCTTGTAGTTGATGCTGCTCAAGGGATAGAGGCGCAAACATTGGCAAATGTGTATTTGGCACTGGAAAATGATTTGGAAATATTGCCTGTAATTAATAAGATTGATTTGCCGTCTGCAGATCCTGATAAAGTTAAATTGGAAATAGAAGATGTTATTGGATTGCCGGCTGATGAGGCGGTTCTTGTTTCTGGAAAAACTGGATTTGGGATTGAAGACTTGCTGGAAGCAATTATTAAATATATTCCAGCACCTAAAGGAGAAATTGACAGTCCTTTAAAGGCATTGATTTTTGACTCGCATTATGATGACTTTAGGGGAGTTATTACATACATCAGAATAATTGAAGGGAAAATTGCAAAAGGAGACAGAATTAAGATTATGTCTACTGAAAAGGAATTTGATGTACTGGAAGTTGGAATTTTCTCACCTAAAATGAAGGAAGTAGATGAATTAACAGTTGGATCAGTTGGATATATTATTACTGGAATTAAGTCAATTAAGGATACACAAGTTGGAGATACCATTACACATGTGCAAAATCCGACAAATACTGCACTTGAAGGTTATCGACCTGCATTAAGTATGGTTTTTGCTGGAATTTATCCAGTTTCAACAGATGACTATGAAGATTTAAGAGAAGCACTGGAAAAATTGCAGTTGAATGATGCATCACTTTCGTATGCTCCAGAAACTTCGCTTGCATTAGGATTTGGATTCAGATGTGGATTTTTAGGACTTTTGCATATGGAAATAGTTGTAGAAAGATTGCGTCGTGAATTTAACATTGACTTGATTTCAACAGCACCGTCTGTTAAATATCACGTAACACCTGAACAGGGACAAATGATAGTAATTGATAACCCTGCAGAATTTCCAGAAGGGAAAAAATATATTGAAGAGCCTTATGTAAAGGGTACAATCATTGTTCCAAAAGATTATGTTGGAAATGTGATGGAACTTTGTCAGGAAAAAAGAGGAACATTTATCAATATGAATTATCTTGATGAAACGAGAACTATGATCAGTTATGACTTGCCACTTGCAGAAATTGTAATTGATTTTTTTATGATAAATTGAAATCACGTACAAAAAGGTTATGCTTCATTTGAATATGAAATGATTGGATACAAAGAATCAGACTTGGTAAAAAGTAGATATTTTGGTAAGTGGAAATCCAGTAGATGCCTTTTTCATTTATTGCACATAAAGATAATGCTTATTATAGAGGTCGTGCAATAGTTGAAAAAAATTAAAAAGATGTAATTCCAAGACAGCAATTTGAAATACCATTACAGGTCGCATTGGGTACAAAAAAATAATTGCAAGGGAAAACAATTAAAGCACTTAGAAAGAATGTGCTTGCAAAAATGTTATGGTGGAGATATTACACGTAAGAAAAAAATTATTAGAAAAAAACAAAAAGAAGCGTAAAAAACGTATGAAGGCGATTGGAAATGTAGAAATTCCACAAGAGGCGTTTTTATCAGTATTAAAAATTAAATGACTAATTTATCTTATATAAACATAAAAAAATTAGACTTGTTCGATAACTATATAAACTTAGAATTTATGAAATAAAAAAATATTTTTGAAGCAATGGAACATATCTATTGATTAAGTAATCTGAAAGTTTATTCGATGTAAAAATTATAAAAAAAGGTAGGAAAAAACAAAAAAAGGAAAGAGAAAAATAGTGAATAAAGAAATAAAAATTAAATAAGAATATTATATTTTTTTGATGTGGAAACAAACGGATTTCAAGGAAGTTCTGTTTTGTCGATGTCTGCGATAAAGGTTAATTATAATTCTGAAAAATTCTGGAGAAGAGAGAAACAAATGGAAAAAAAGTTTCTGAATTTAACAGATTTTTATTTTTAGAAATGAAGGCGAAGAATTAAATGAAGGTGCAATTAATGTAAATGGATTGACAGATGATGTAATTTTTAAGTGAAAGGAAAAAAATATTATTCAAAAATACAGGAATTGAATATCCTTTGACTTTTTAAGGAAGATATGGATAATTTCTTTTTTTATTTTGTCAGGATACAAGCCATTTTGTCGCTCATAACATAAAATTTGACAGAAGTTTTGTAGATTTTCCATTGCAAAAATCAATTTGATACAATGCTAACAAATATAGATATTGTAAAAGTAACAGGTTCTTCCTATGGAAACTACAAATGGCCAAAAACTTATGGAATGTGCCAATTATTATAACGTTCCATTTGAAGAAAAGCCAGTTACACGGAAGTTACTATGATGTTTTTAATAATGTTTAGAATATTTTTTTAAAATGATGAAGCATAAAACTGGAAATAAGAGAATTTTTAGAATTTTTTTAGAAAAAGAATAATTTAAAGAACTTAAATTCTTGTAAAAATTAATTAAAAATAAAAAGGGGTGAAAATGAGTATTTTTAGCAAAGAAATCTGAGTCAAGTAATTTAGTAAATGAAGAAAAATGATAATTTTCTGGAAATAACTGAATACAAGGAAAAATTTGGAATTTGAAGTTCTGAAACTTTTTCAGATAAAATTTCTAATTTTATTGAAAAAAATGATTATCAAAAAAAGTTATTGAATTTACTGAAAAACAATTGTATTTGTTAAATCAGGCATTTACAGATGAATCAGAAAAAAATAAAAAAATTCAAAAATACTGATTTTCACTTTGAGTTGCCGTTAAAAACGAAAAAAATAAAGATATAATCGGAAATATAAATGAATTAATTATAAACGAAAAAGGTTAAATTTCGTAATTTTTTTATTTATTTAAAGCAGGAATTGCTAAACTGTAAAAAAATTCTATTTTATTGTAAGTTTTATAAGATATTCGAGGGATTCAGTTATTAATAAGCACCTTGGATGAACTTGAAAAACAAGGGATTCAAGGAGAAATTATAACATCTGTTTATCTAAATATTACGGATCTCAAAGGCATTACGAAAAACTTTTTATCGTATAAGAATATAAAAGTTAAGATTTATAATAATTCAAGTGAGAGTTTTCATACAAAAAGCATATTTGTTTGAAAAGGAAAAAAATATCATAGTGTTGTAATCGGATCATCTAATATTAGTCAAAGTGCATTGTATTCGGCAGAGGAATGGAATGTGAAGCTGACAGATAGCAGTTTTTTTAATATTTATGGAAAAATCGCTAAATCAGTTTGAGAAGTTGTGGCATAGTAATGAAGCGATAGAATTGACACAAGATTTTATTGATGAATATGAAAAATATAAAAAAATCTGTAAATGTACAAAAATACTTTTGATTATAGAAAAACCAAAATTGAACAAGAAAAATGAATTTGTACCAAATAGCATGCAAAAAAAGAGTTTTGCAAAAACTAAAAAGAAACTAGAATAAACGGCAATAAAAAGGGCCTTGTAATTTCTGCAACTGGTACAGGAAAAAAACTTATCTTCTCGCAATGGATATAAAACAGTTTTTTTGAAATTAATTCCAATACTGAAAAATAAATTATTTAAAATAAATGATAAAAAAATCAAAAAAACTTCAAATATAAAAATTTTTTTATTTATTGCTCATCGTGAAGAGTTGCTAGAAAAATGCAATAAATGTTTTTTTCAAAAATTCTTAAAATTGACAAAAATGAATTTGGAAGAATTTATGGCGGTTTAAAGGAAATTGATAAAAGTATAATTTTTGCTTCGATTCAGTCTTTAAGAAATTGTTACAATGAATTTAAGCCTAGTTTTTTTGATTACGTTATAGTTGATGAATTTCATCATTCAATGTCAGACAGTTATTTAAAAAAACATTATCATATTTTTAATCCAAAATTTCTATTAGGATTAACAGCAACTCCAAAAACGTATGGATGGAAAAGACATTCTATCACTTTGTGATTATAACGTAGTAGATGAAATTGGAATAAAAGAGGCTTTGGAAGAAGACTTGATTGTTCCTTTCCATTATTTTTGGAGTAAATGATTATACGATTAATTATGATAATATTCCTTACAAAAATGGGAAATACAATGAAAAAAATATTATTAGAAAATTTATTATTGAACACACGTACCGATTACATTGTTGAAAAAAATCAATAAATTTGGCTTCGATGGTGATGAACTAAGTGCTGTTGCATTTTGCCAGAATATAGAGCATGCTTTTTTTTATGAAGGAAGAATTTTCAAAAAAAGGTTATAAATCAGCTGTGATCACAGCAAATACAAGTTCAAACGAAAGATCAGAAATTTTAGAAAAATTTAAAAACAAAAAAATTGAAATTTTATGCGTAGTAGATATTTTTAAACGAAGGAATTGATATTCCAACAATTAATTTACTGCTATTCTTACGTCCCACAATGTCGTCAACAATTTTTTTATACAGCAAATTGGGAGAGGATTGAGAAAGGCTAAAAAATAAAGACTTTGTGACAATTATTGATTTTATTGGAAATCACAAAAAAAGATTATTTATTAATAAATTATTTTTTTCAAGCGAAGTTGATAATAAAGATACTTTATTCACAAAAAAAGAAAAAAATTATAAATGAAATTAAAAATCAATTTTCAAATATTCCAAAAATCTTGTTATGTAGAGTTAGATAGAATTTGCCAAAAATCGTATTATTGAAAAAAATAGAAAAAAATTAATTTTTAGTTCAAAAAAATATTTTTAAAGGAAATGTATTTAGATTATAAAGCTGAAATTGGAAAAATCAGAAAATGAAATTTTAAAAAGTGGGTGACTTTTGATACAAATATTGAATTATTTCAAGAGTTATCCCTAAAGTTAGGCTCATTTTATAATGCACAATTACAATTTGAAAAATTCTGAAATTAAACAAAAATAAAAATATTTTTTTATTAAATTCAGAAGAAACTGAATTTTTGGCATATTTAGAAAAAAATTAACGATTGTAGAACCGTTTACGTATTTGATTGTAAAATATTTGATAAACAACGATTTTATAAATTTAGAAATTATTGTTGATGAATATAAAAATTATTTTTAATATTAAAGATGATTTTCAAAAAAAGAATATGTAATAAATCGTATTTTTACGGAATTAGTTGAAGATAAAATTTTGAAAAAATTCAAAAAAATAGATTATTTAAAATTTCAAAAAATATAATAAAATATTTGAAAAATAAAAGAGAGAATAATGATGAAATAAATTTAAAACTTATAGATTTAGATAATTCTCAAAAACACAAATTATAATTTTTAAAAAATAGGCTAGAAGATTTACTATATTTAGGATTATCAGAATTTAAGAAAAAAACAATAATCTTTCAATATTTAATGAAAATATCTTGATTCCCATATAAAAAAATATAAACGAATTGAGTCGCAAAATCTTACTGGATTCAAAAAGTTCCGAAAAGGCGCCTGGAGAGCTGGTTATGCGAATACTGATAAAGATATTTGCTTATTTGCGACAATTGATAAAACGCACATTTTTTTCAAGAGAATTTAAAAGTATGACAATTCATTATTTGCAGATGATATTATTCAGTGGATAAGTCAACCAAAAACTTCTCATAATTCAAGTGTTGGACAAATGTTTATTCATCATAAAGAAAAAAAGGATTTAAGGTTCACATTTTTTTATACGAAAAATATGCTTTTATGAATGGAAATAAGACAAACCCTTTTTATCTATCTAGGAAATGCAAAAGTATTACAGCAGTCAAGGCGATAAACCAATGAAAAATATTATGGAAATTGGATAAGAAAAATTCCTCAAAAATTAATTTATGAATTATATAAATTTTTAAGTAATGGAATAAGTCTTAAAAAAATTATGAAAAAAATCTATCTAAAGAACGAATAATAATGCTAGTAGTTAGTAGTAATTTATGAAATGTGTTTGGCATAAAAAGTATGCGATAGAATAGATTCTTATATTATATTTTATTATTTATATTTATCACACATTACATATTACTCCATCTTAATTAATGTATGTTATGTAAAAAAATTTTTATAAATGATAAATGGAGAACTACAATTTAATTTTTTTGAAAGAATTTTTTTCAAAAAGTTATTTCTTTGTTATAATAATCTAATTTTTTTCTAACCATAATTCTAATTCTTTCTTTCTTTTTTTAAAAAAATTTCCAAATCCTTTTTATTTCCCAACATAATTCCTTCCAAAATGCTCGGGCAAATTACATAGTTCATAATAACCACAAAAAAATCATATTTTGAATTATTCTCTAATGAAAGAGACCAATTAAATGGCATTTTGGATTTTTTACTTCAATAAAAAAATTTCTGAAACCCATTTTTATTTTTCTTCTTCTATTAAATAATGTGATTCCTTATTATTTTTTTAAAATGACATATTCCCATTACTAAATAATCTATATTTTTTTATATCTTATTTTCATATAAACTCCTTATTTATCTTTCAAACTTATATAGCATATTATCGAAAAATATTGCTATAATTTAAAAATCTCATCATAATATTCTAAATTTTTTTGCCAATTTTTTTATTCATTTCATCAGATTGTAATTTTTTTGTATTCTAAAGCTTCTTCTCCTTCCCAATGATATGCAAGATAAATAAGATTTTTTTGTCAATTTTTGTGGACCTATAATTATCTTACACCATTCTTTATTTATTACTTTCCAATGCCAATCAAAAGGCATCCTTCCCATCTACAATTTCTAACTCTGTATCAAGAACTTCAAAATTACTATATAATAAAAAAACAATTTTTGATTATCTAAAAATAATAATTCCAAAAAAACTTCATGAATCGTTCCATTTTCTTTTTAATTTTACTTTTTATTAAATATTTTCACATCCTATCTCAAGTTAAGTATATCACACAAAAATCAAAAAAATCGAGATAAATTTTTTTCTATTATATAGAGATAAAAAAATATGATATAATTATTTAAGATCAAAAAAATTAAGGAGATTAAAAAAATGCCAGTTTACTATAATGCAGATAAAAAAACATGGTATGCGATGTTTTTATGCTAAAAGATTACAAGGGTGTAAATAAAAAAAGTACAAAAAAACTGGGTTTAAGAAGAAAAAAAGGAAGCTCAGGAATATGAATATGAGTTTAAGAAAAATTGCTAAATCTGTAAATATGTCATTTCAATCGTTGTATGAACTTTATTTTGAGGATTATAGCAAAAAGACATAAACCTACAGCTATCAATACTGTGGAAAATTTTTTTAGATTACATATATTGCCTTTTTTTGGCGATGTTGAGATTAGCAAGATTAATTCCTATATGATTCGGGAATGGCAAAACGAGATACTGGAAAAGAAAAATGAAAACGGAAAGCCATTTAGTGAAAATTCTAAGGCTAATATTTATGCAGCTTTAAAAAGTTTGTTTAATTGGGCTGCAAAAATATCAAGGATTGAATGAAAAATCCTTGTAAAAAAATTTAGGGGCATTTGGAAGTAAAAAAATCGTTCTGAAATGAAGATCTGGTCAGTAGATGATTTTAATAAATTTATAGATTTTCTTGAATCAAAAAAATAAAAGAAAAAAATGGTAAATATTCTGACGCAATTATTATATTTAAAGTCTTATTTTTGGACTGGATTGCGAATTGGAGAAGTTTTTGGCGCTTACATTTGATGACATTAATTTGGAGGAAAAAAATTTATAGATGTAAATAAAAACTATTTCTCGAATAAATAAAAAAAGAATATGTAACCACTCCAAAAAAACTTTGGGATCAATAAGAAAAGTTCTTCTTCCTGAAATTCTTATTTCAGATTTAAAAATCATACTTTTTCTAAATTTGAATTAGAATTACAATTAAATAAATCAAAGACTTTAAACTCTCAAAAAAAGTATTTAATTTAAAAAAATTCTCAATTACGTTATATTTTAGAAAAAATATAGCATCCAGGCAGGTGTTGAAAAAAATAAGACTTCACGATTTTAGACATTCCCATGCTTCATATTTGTTATTTATCCAAGCCGACATTACCGCAATCAGCAAACGCCTAGGGCACGATAACTTGCAAACTACTATAAATACTTATTCTCATTTATATAAAGATGCTAATAAGCGACTTTTTATGAAAAAAGTTAAATAATAACAGTTGAATTATTGACATTTAAGTGTTATACTATAAATATAAAGGTAAATAAATAAAGTTTTTAGGCAGAAAAAAACATAGAGAAAAAAACTAAAAAAATAGAACTTTTATAGAACTTTTAAATTTTAAAAAACGGTAAAAGTAACCCTTATTTTACAATATATGTGGCAAAAAAATTCTATTTAAGGTTCACATAAATCAAAAAAAGTTTTAAAAATCATAAAATACAAAAATAAAAAAACTGTTTTATCAAAAATAAGCGATTTAAAGCAATAAAAAAATCATCGACGATAAAAAGTATGGCCTTAATCAATTTTAGGCTCTTATACGGCTTTCTATGCGATGATTTTTTTAGATCTATTTTTTTTAGATCTATTTTTTTTATTTTTTTATTTTTTTTATATCTATAGTGTATATTTTTTTCTTTTTAAAAAAATTTGAATCTTTTGCCATAAAGGCTGTCAGAACAAATCTGAGATTTTTTTACATTTTTTTGTGTCATGAAATTACTACAAAAATAATTTAACTTTCCAATTTTTTTCTGATAAAAAAATGTTCTTTACGGGATTTTGACTGTTTTGTTACAAAAATCTGGATTTTCCAAAAACTTCTTTTATAATTTCCAATGAGATTTCAGGATGTTTTGGAAAAATATGTTCTTCAAACTGATTTTTTTACTCATTACAACTTTTTGATGCAGTTTCGCTTTAAATTCATAAACTTCTATTCGTTTTCCTGTCTTTTGTATATCTAATTTTTTTTCTTTTTATCATAACTTTACCATTTTCTTCTTTTTCAAAACTTTCTTCTTTTCAAAACTTTTCTTATTAAATCTTTTCTAAAAAGTAAATATCAAAAGCAAACCAAATAATCAAATATATTATTGCAAATATAGTTAAATTAACAACAATTCCATATTTATTCTGAAATTTTATCACGCTTGAACCCCAATAAGAAATCATCGAAGTTACAAATGTCACTCCTAAAATTGCAATGTATTTTTAAGTTTCTTAATTTTACATATTTTTTTTGTTTAGCGAAATATATAAAAATTATAAAGTTTACCATTGCAGAAAAATGAAGTTGCGAATGTCAAACCGACATGTCTATATTGCTTATACAAAAGTGAATCTAAAACTATGTTTATAAATATTGCAGTAAAAGATGAAATAACAGGTGTCTTTCTATCTTTGTAGACATAATGGCTTCTTGTAAGAAGATGTATTGTTGAGAAAAACAGAAGTCCCAAAGCATAAAAACTGTAATGTTTCTGAAGTAACTTTTACAGTCGCTGCATTAAATTTCCCTCTTTCGTAAACTAATCTTACTATTTCTTTTTGCATATCCAAATAAAATTACACTTGATGGAACTATTAGAAAAAGACAGCATATATAATCCTTGATGAACAACTCTTCTCACTGTTCTGTTATCATTTTTTACAACAGCTTTTGACAATGTTGGGAAAATTACAACTGCTAGTGAAATTGCAAAAACTCCTATTGGAAGCAAGTATAATCTACTTGCATAATTTAATGCACTTGCTGTTCCAGCCGGAAGTGAAGTTGCAAACCTGTTGTCAACAATTTCATTTATTTGATAGCCAAAAAAATTCCGACTAATGTTGGAACCATTAAAACAAACATTTCTTTTACATATTCATCTTTTAAGTTTAAAATAAATTTATATTTTTTCATAATTTGAAAAAATTGTGGAAGCATTATCACTAACTGAAAAACTCCTGAAAGCAAATAAGCTACACCAAGTCCATAAATTCCCATTTTTATTTTTTTAGCATTAAAGTTCCAACTATGATTGTCAAGTTAAATACAATTCCCATTGACGCTGAAACTGCGAATTTTTTTGTAATTATTTAATAATGACGATACTACTCCAGATAGTGCAATAAATAAAAAAATAAAAAAAGCTACGATTTTCAATAAGTTATTCGTCGCATCAAATCTTTTTTTGGATCGTTAAAACCTGTTGTCACTTTTTAAAAATTTGTTTAGAAAAGAATATCATAATTACAGAAAGTGTCGATGTAAATGCAACTATTAAGTTTAAAAGTGAAAAATACAAAGTCATCTGTTCTCTCTTTTTCCCTCTTCTGCCATTCCACGGTTATAAATTGGAATAAATACCGTTCCAAGCGATCCTTCCCCAAATAATGTCGTAAAAAGTTTGGAATTTTTTTGTAGCGCTGACATAGGCATCTGTCATTCCAGTCGCTCCAAAAAAACGCTTCCGATAATCATTTCTCTTATAAGTCCTAAAAATTCGACTTAACATATTTATTATCATTACTATAAAACTAGATTTAAACATTAAAATTAATTTCCTTTCTTTCTTTTTGATTTTCTATTTTTTTATATTTCTTATTTTATGGATTTAATAAAAAAATTCTTTTTCTTCTACAATTATATCAATTTCTCCATTTTTAAAACATATCTAAAAATGCAAAGAAATAAAGTTACTATCCTAGATTTAGAAAACTTATTTTTTTTAACAGATGATTAAATTCTACTTTTTCGATCTCCCTTTATAATTTCAGAAATTTCATTATGAGCTTCTTCTGTTGAATAATTATCATCTTCTAAATTTAGAATCATCCTTTCTTCAAAATTATATCATTTTTGAATTAATCAAACTCTTTAGGCTTTTGAATAAATTATCTAAATTTAGGGCTTGAAATGTCATATTCAATTTCACTTCCTATACTTTCTGTTCCTGTTCTTGTATAAGGAACATTATATTCGTTTTCATATTTTTGAAAACAATTCAGAAATTTCCTTAAATAATTGATATTCAATTATTTTTTTCTCTAAATTTTCAATCTTTTCAAATTTTTTTATCCCTATTTAATATCGAATAAGCCTTAATTTCAATTAAATCAGTTGCCATTATTAAAAAAATTCAACCTTTATTTTTTTAAATTTAATTCCTTTTTGCGCATGAATATAATTTAAATAGTCATCTATTATTTGTGAAACATTTATCGAATTTATATCCATCTTCTTTTTCAATTAAATGAAGAAGCAAATCAAGAGGCCCTTCAAAATTTTTCAATTTTTTTATTTGTATCATATTTTCCATATTCTACCTAATTTCTTCTTCTTTTTTTGATATTTATCTGAAATTTTATTTTTCCAGTACTTAGCATCTTTTTCCAATCTGCTCCTTCAGTTCTTCAACCGAACTAAATTTTTTCATATCGAATATTTTCCAAAAACTTCAATCAAAATAATTTTTTTCCATAAATATCTTCACTAAAAATCAAAAAAATATTAGTTTCAACACTAAGAACTCCAACATCAACTGTAGGATTTCTCCCAATATTCATTACTCCGTTATAAACCTTGTCATCACCTTGAATATGAATCTTCGCCCCATAAACTCCAAATTCTGGATAAATCTTATTTTTCAAATTTTAAATTTGCCGTAGGAAAAGCCAATAACTCTTCCAAGTTGTTTCCCATAAATAACCTCCCCAAGAATAATGAAATTATGTCCAAGAAGTTCCCTGACCTTATCAAAATTACCTTTCTTAATATAATTCCTAATTCTTGTACTGCTTATAACTTCTCCTTCTTCATCCAGCACAGCATCTTGAACATTTAATTTTATATTTCTCTCTTTTAATAATTTTTTTCAAGTATGCCGACATTCCCAGATTTCCCTTTTCCAAAAGTAAAATTAAATCCACAATAAACTTCATCTGCATTCAATTCATTAACAATTACCTTTTTCCACAAATTCTTCAGGCGAATAATTCCTAACTTTTTTTCAAACTGCTCCAAATAGAGATAGTCAATTTCATTTTTATTTAGTAAATAAGCCTTTTTCAGAGCAAGTCGTTATTTTTAGTCTGCTGATTTTTAGGATATTCACTAAAAGTATAAACTATTGTTTTTTTAATCCTTTTTCCCTTGCCCTCTTCACAGCCTTTCTCAAAAATTACTTGATGTCCTTTATGAATCCCATCAAAAATTTCCTAAAACAGCAATATTTTTTTATTACATTTTATTTCTTCAATATTTCTATGATAATCAGGAATTTCTGCATTAACACAATATTCAATAATCTCCTTTATTTCTGCTAAATTTTTTTGTAATAAATTTCATCAACTTTCATTCCTTTTTTTATTTTTTTATTATTTAAAAAAATATCTTATGAGACATATGCTTAATATTCATAATATTTACTTTATTAGATTTTATCATAATTTCAATTTAATGTATAGTGAAAAAAAGAACAATGCTGAAAATTAATACAAAAATAGTTATAGACTTAATCAAATCTAAAAATCTATAACTATTCCTTTAATTAATTTTTTTATTTTTTTAAACTTTTACAGTTCCTTGCTGTTCTTTCCATTAGCATCTGCTTTTGGTTTTTCTTCAATTTTTTTATCTTCTTTTTTTACCTTTGTTTTCTTCTTCCTTTATAAGAGCAATCTTTATTTTTTTCTTCCTTCAAACAATCCACCCTCTTGAATTACAAACACAGCCGATGTTATTGTAGCATAAACCTTTCCTGTATTTCCAATTTCAACTTTATCTGCCACAATTTCTCCTGAAACTTCTCCATTTACAACAACTGTTTCAGCAGTAATATTCCCTTTCACTTGCCCAGTTTTTTTCCAACATGAACAAGTTTATTTCCTTTAATATCACCATTTAACACACGCTTCCATATTAAATACAGAATTTGTTTCAATAGTCCCTGTTATTGTTGTTTCCATTGAAATTGTACTAATTCCATTTGTATTTTTCATCACTATCTGCTGAAAAATTGTCCGTTAAATCCTGTGTTTTTCTCTTTTTTTCCTTCGCTTTTTTTGTCACTAGAAAATAATGCCATTTTTCTTTCCTTCTTCCTTCTTTTTATTAAGTCAAATATATGTTATAGTATACTACATTTGCTTTGATTTTTCAAATGTTTTTTTAATAATTTGTGTTTAGATATGTTATTATAGTTCTATTTATTTTGTTTTTTTCTTTATTTAATTTTATATTAGTAAAAAAATATAATTTTAATTTGTCGTATCTTAGTAAAAAAACTGCTATTTATTTTTTTAAAAAAATCGGCTATAACTAGCCAAATTAAATTTTTTTCAATATTATCCATAAATTCATCAAAACTCTTTTGCAACTTTTACCAACTCAAATGAGAAAAAGTACCATATCATCTGCAAAAATAAATACCTTTATCAATTTTATTAAGAAAAAAATAAATTTGAAAAATGCTCCATTATCGTCATAATCGTTATCTAAGTACAGATCATTCCAAACACAAACATAATTTTGTAAAAAAATGTCTTTCATATTGAATATTCAATAAATTTTTCCAAGCTGACAAGTTTATATAATAAAAATCTTTTTGTGAAAATGAACTTTCAGATTTCTTTCTTAGCTTTTTCATTTTTTTCCCAAGTTGTCCCAGCATACTCCTTGATAATCTCTCGATATTCTTTAACTTCTTCCAATGAAAAATCTTTTTCAAAACTTTAGAAATTTCCAGTTTTAATTCATTCATAAAAATCTATAACTTTTTTTATCCCTTTATCAATTTTTTTCATTAAAAATTTCTCTATATATTTTATCAAATATCTCTTTAAATTTTTTTATTTTTTTCAAAAATCAATAAAATTATCAAAACTTTTCTCTGAATCTTTTTAAACGAATAATTCCAAACAAAGTTAAAAAAATTCTTTCAACAAAAACTGTACTCTCCATCATAAAGAAAATCATCAGAAAAAAATCCATACTTAAAAAAATGAAGTTTTTTTACATTGTCTTTAAACAAAAATAACTTCATATTCTCGCAATAGTTTTTCATATTTAGTTGGAAACATTTCAAAAAAATTTAGAATTAAAATAATCACTCTCACATTCTCGTTTTCTGCTATTCTCAAAAATCAATAATATTGTAAATACTTCTCATTAAGTTTCTCACCTTAAAAAAATTAAATTACACTTCAAAAAAATTTCTTTCATACATTCTGAAATATTTTCAATAATATGACTTGCATTTACAATATACTGTTGCTCTACCAACTTATCAGCTATTTTACCATGCAAATATGCTCCTATACAAGCAGATTCCGCTAACCCATATTTTTTTGCCCCGCCAATGAACAAATTATGCCAGTCAAGCAATCTCCCATTCCTCCATTTGCCATACAGGGAATTTCCTGTACTATTTACAAAAAGAGTTTTTCCCGTCTGTAATAATTGTATTTTTTTCCCCTTTAAAAAGTAAAGTTATTTCATACTTTTTGAGCAAAAATCTTTTACTATTTCAAATTTATTCTTATTAATTTCTTCTGGAGAAAAATCCTGATAATCTTGAAAAATTCAACTAAATGTGGGGTTAACACACTTCTATTTTTTTATTTTTTTCAAAAAGTTCTCTATTTTCAGACAATAAATTCAAAAGCATCAGCATCAAGTACAAGTTTTATCATATTCCCTTTATTATTTTTTTCTCAATACTAATTAGTTTTTTTCAAATATTTTTTTAATGCTTTCTGACTTTTTTTCCAATTCCAGGTCCAATAGCGATTATATCACTATTTAGGATTTCATTCTCCAATTTTTTTCAAAAATTTTCTTCTATTTTTTTCAAAATTTATAGGAAAACTCATAGCTTCAGGAACAAATACGTTAAGTGAAAAAAATTATTTTTTTATCAGTAATTACAGTAGTAAGTCCAGCTCCACTTCTTACACACGATTTTTGCCACAATATTCCCTGCACCATAAAAATCCACTACTTCCAGCAAAAATTAATACTTTCCCAAAAATCTCCCTTATGAGAATTTTTCATCTCTTTTTATATGAAAACTTTTTATTATTTCAGATGTCAAGTAATATTCACTGACAATATGATCAATATTATTTTTATTCAATCCAATATTTTTCAATAATCACTTTTTCCTAAATATTCTTTTTATATCTGATTTTTAAAAAGCCTTTTTTTATATGTGACAAAAAGAAATGGTAACATCAGCTTTAACAGATACTCCCATTATTTCTCCAGTATCGCCATTAATTCCAGATGGAATATCAATCGCATAAACTTTTTTTATTTTTTTAGAATATTCATTTATCTTCAAAATAATATCTTTATAAATGCCTTTTTATTTCTGAATTTAAGCCTGTTCCAAAAAAATCCCTTCAACAACAATATCACATTCTAAAAGCACCTTATCCAATTCTTCCAACTTATAAAAAAATTTCAATTCCTGAATTTTTTTACAAATTTCATAATTTACAAAACAGTCATTGCTCATATTTTCATCACTAATACAAAAAAATTTTTAACATTCTTATCTTTTTGAAAATAACTGCCGTGCAATCGCATATCCATCGCCTCCATTATTTCCCTTTCCACAAATGATAAGAAAATTATCTTCATTCTTTGCCAATATGCTTTGTAAATGAAATCGTCGCATTTTTCCATAAGCACAATACTCGGTATTCTCAATTCATTAATCGCATAGCTGTCAATTTTTTTCTTGTAGTTTCGTTTCCACCTAATAACATTTTCATCACCCCATTATGTCCTGTTATTTTTTTAAATATCAAAATCTTGAAACTTTCCATCTTTTTAATATTTTAACACTTTTTAAATCCAATTTTTCGTATAATTTCCAAACTCTCATCAAAAATAAAAAAATCAATGTTTTTGAGTTTCATGTGCATCTGAAGAAATGGTAACTGGAATATTTTTTTAGCTAAAAATTCTTTCAAGTATAAAAAGAACTTGGATAAGGTGTCTGAGTCCATCCACGTGACATTCCTCCTGTATTAATTTCAACAATTGCTTCAGATTTAGCAATTTCATCTAATACATATTCGACTTTATTTTTTTATACCATTCAGCACTTTCATCAAAAATATTTAAAAATCTTTATTAAATTTTTTTACTAAATCCAAATGCCCAATAATATCAGGCTTTTTGAGTGTACACCATTTCCACAATATTATCAAAAATATGCTTCAATAAATGCCTTTTTCATCTCCATTTGCATAATTTTTTTATTCCGTACTCTAAAAATTTCAGGCGTATTATCAACACAGTAATACTCGTCTTTTTCTTTATCCTTTATATAATGAACCGATCCAATTCTAAAATCAAGTCCTAAATTTTCATCAAGTTTTGGATTAAATCCCGAATAGAAATCAGCCTCAATTCCAACATAAACTTGAATACTATCTCTATATTTCTCTTTCAAATCTTTTTAATTCTTTCAAATATTCTAATGTCCCTTTTTCAGACATACAATATTCTGTATCAAATTTCGTAAAAGAATGACCTGAAAGACCAACACTTGTAAATCCTTTTTCTATTGCTGTTAAAATATAATCTTCAGCATTGTTTTTACCATCGCAATAAAATGTATGAGCATGAAGATTTGATGGGAAAAATTATTTTTTTAGTTTGCATTTTTTTATCAGCTCCTTTAATTATTTTTTTACTTTT
>BNJV01002986.1_pt1 | contig 50867 bp, 67 predicted proteins | sample 8540591 | NCBI WGS metagenome assembly BNJV01 (sample SAMD00202457, study PRJDB9452) | human saliva metagenome | host: Homo sapiens | reverse complement strand
CAAATCTCCTCATCTTAATGGCTTCATGTGGACTGTATCGTCCCAAATCGCAAGCTGAGTTCTGTTCTTAAAGACAGCTTTCAAGAATAACTGATAGATAATTTCTTACTGTTCCTCTGACAAAGCAAGTGTCTTGAAATCTCTTTTATTTGATTTCTCACACCTCTATCTATTATTTTCCACTCACCTGTGGTTGCATCTGTTCTTGAAAGTCTCTTTGATTTTATTACGATTCATCCTTAATGCTTCATATCTGAAAAAAAATTTCTACTACCTTGTAGTGTAACATCAGGATTAGTTCATTGATCGTCCCTGATATGCCGCCTTTATGGCCTCCTGTAGTCCTTCCACAGTTTACTCCTTGAAAAATAGCCGCCTGCACCAAAACTTGTATTATAAACATATTCACTAATATCAAAAGCTGTAGTATAATAATTTTATATCCGATATTCTTCCTTACCATCTGAGTACACTTTGAACCTACCAACCTTGGGCATTCTTATATCCATGTGCACGTCCGTTTATTTTTCTAGTACCTGAATGACCCTAACCATTTACATTGCATCTGTGAATCCTCAAATCTTCTTTACTGTTTTAATATAATTTTAAGGCTTCTAATCATTTCCTGATCATCCGCTACCAATACTAATATATTCTTTCTCATCTTATTGGAAACTACTGCTCTACTACAAAGCCAATCCTTATTGGCAAAGCACAGTTCCATCAACATTTCTACTCTTTCTTCATATGTCTTCATTCCCCAAATCCTTCTTTAATTTTAGTGTAATCCTATACTATTATCTGATATTTTCTAAATATATCAGTCTGCCTTTTTCAAGTAAACTATATTTCTGTAGCTAATCGATAGTTCAATAGCATTAGTAATGCAATTGTACAATCTTATAGATTGTATTTCTTGTATCTCACCAAGTTTCAAGTCTCTCATTACACAGTATTCCTACCTCAATCCCCATAACCTTTCTTGTATTTCTTGCAGATTATATACAGGTTTGAATTAAGATCTGAGCCTCTGTCGGTATCAGGTCTTAGAGGAACCATTGTGTTCTAATAATATCTTCACCTTTACGGCCAACCTCTGAAATCAATTTGAAGGTTTTTGGTGATTTGTATGAGTCTTTGCAAGTGCTATACATGTCTATTCCAGCAATTATTCCTATAAGTGTGCCCTATGGTACTTAATATGAATTCCTCAGCCATGCGGTTTCTTTCTATTTCAAGCACCTTTTCATTTTCTTCAACCATGCATCCAAGTCTTTTATTAACTTTGATAGATTCAAGGCTGGCAAGTGATAACTGCCTGTAAGTAAACTTTGTTTCTATTGTTTCATCCTTTTCATTATAAAAGGTAAGAGTGCAAAATGCAATTATTGTCAGTAACAAGCTGTGAGAATATAAGTGATAAGGTAGCTCTGTCATCCAGAATATACTGAAATATAATCTGCATATATATAATTTTTAGCCATAGTAGATAAAGGTTTTTAATTGCAATTACATAGCTGATTACCTCCTCCAATGTATAATCCTGAAGCGGCTCTTTATAGATGCAAGGAGTTTGTAAATACTCATAATAAACCCCTACTATAATTAGTTTAATAAAGAATACATGAAATGCTATTAAATAATCTATAACAAGAGAATCGTTATTATTTTTTTACTTTTACCAAAGAGAACTGCTTCAAAGTTTTAACTCCAAACATTAGACAGTAAAAGTAGTTTTTGTGCCAAAATCCCAGTGAATACTTCCAGAACTACTCTATCTCTGCAGTTAAATTCCCTTGCACCAAAGTTATGTTACCTGGCTAGATTTTAGGTATACAAACTAAACTTAGATTGCTGTAGAAAAGCACATAAAATATATAAGATAAGAATCTGTTTGTTTTAATACTCAAGAAGTCTATTCTTCCATATCTACTGCCATTCATCAGCTTTCGGTTTTATCCATATTTCTTTAGTTACCACATCCAGCACCTATAGTAATATTTTTCAATTTTTTGGCTTTTAGATATTTATACGCTGTATCCATGTGGTTCTTCCGAGTGATTATAGGATGCTGTGCTGCAGTACCAAACTATGCATCCTTTGATATTAACTGCTTGCATACGGGCGAACCATCTACCTATATACCATTATCCTTCGCCAGCTTATTTTACCCCTTAAGAGCTGCAAGCGCCCCAACAGCTGTTAACATTATTCAAAACAACATCAATCTTAACTCCTGACTATTAATCTTATCTATCTTCTATTTGCAAATCTTCTATTCTTGAAACTATTATATGAATCTCATTTTGGTACCCAGTAGTGTCCTTTATCTTGTCAAAAACCCTCCTCTCTTACCTGGAGTACTGTACACTATAATGGATAAAAGCACACATTAGCGCCTATAGCTTTCCTTTCATCATAGTTCTCCTGCCGCACTAGTTCACCCGGCCGGTAAATTACTGACTGAATAACTGAAACAACATTATCTGTATCCTGAACCTCGGTATCTGAAGTAAACAAATACCGCAACTTTAGCCCTCTTACAGATGGCCTCATGCAGGCCTATGGTCTTAGAATCTATATGGGCAAACAATACTCAATGCCTCTCTAATCTATCATTCTCCATGTATTTTGTTGATTCTGCTCCATCCTGACTTTGCAGTAGGGTCTCCCAGGGCAATATATCTCCATTTGCTTCCACCACCTCCCCAGCCATTTCTATTAAGCACGAAAATAGGATTATTCATAGTCATATAGTAGCACCAAAAACTCCTGAAAAGATAGTTTATGAATACTATTATACGTTATTTTCGGTACCCAATTAAATTGAAAGAATATTCTGGAAACAATAGAATTATCCAACTTTAAGGTATGTTCTTACGTTGTTTATCATTTTATTCTCTAAAATACAAGAGCTATCCCACCCCTTTGAGTATTTATTTATCTCTTTTGCTGTACGGATATAGTCTAAAATACTGCAAGAAGTATAACCATAATTCCTTTGTCATAGCTCACAAAAAGAATTGACATCTTATAAGGGGTTGAGTCTCATTACTGCTATACCTATAATCAGCGCACCAATCAAGGTACTTCCGAACTTACTCCTGAACCATCTGACATAGATGTTCACCAACTACAACTGCTGCAATTGCATCCATTTCGTGTACCTGTCACCCGCTGTAGGCTGTCCGAGTACATGAAGCAAGAATGATACCTGCAAGGCCTGCCAATATTCCTGAATACATATATATAAAATTTTACTTTTGATACATTGATTCCGAAAATCTCATGCCAATGGATTCCCACACCACTGCATATATTTCTTCCGTATTCATTTTATCTATAAGTATTGATAGTATAAAGACTATTACCATTATTATAACAGGAATAGAATATTTCCAATATAGCCTGCACTCTAGCTACTGCCATCTTTTGATATGACTCTCACTGGAGAAACTAACGTGTATACTCCTGCCAGACTTTGCTATATCTATTGTTGCAAGGGTTACTTACAATGGTGGTAGTAGTTTCGAAATAATACATCTTATTAAATGCTCCTGAAATAACTCCAATAATACCACAAGTAGGGCTACTGTATACTTCATTCCATTTCTTGATACTAATCCTGCAGAAATAACACACCTGTAAGTGTAATAACTGAACTAACTACAAATCAATGCCAATTTATAATAAATCTATTATTATTCCATTAAGAGTATATTGGTAGAAATCTGCCTAATACATTTAGTATATTTTCACAGTTGAAAAGTTCCGTTTGTTCCTGGAAAAAATAGAAAGGAAATATGTATAGAATTACCAAAGCCACCATTATCTGTATATTCCTTAAAGAATACGCTACCTGGTTAGCAGATACCGCTTACTGTTGGCTGTAACAATTTTTATCTCCATCTTATTCAATTCTCCTGCTTTTAAGATCACAAAGATGCATGATACTTTCCTGAGATACTTCTCCCGCTTATGCATCCTCTTACTACCCAATTCTCGCCATTACATATACCCTGTCACCAACAATAATTTCAGGCAATCCGATGAAATCAAATAATAGAACCCTCACACACGAGATAATCCAATATCGCATATTTCTGATTTAGCTACATCAATCCTCCTGTCAGTTCATCCAATATCAGCACCTTACTGTAGCCAGCCACCTTCCTATCATCCCTCTGCTGATTCTCCACCAGAGATTTCCTCATTTCCCAGCCTCAGTGATGTGGAGCTCCTGGTAGACATAAGATTCATATAGGCTCTGAGTACTTTCTAGTTTTCTCTTTTGTCATTAACCCTAAACTTGGCTCTTAAGTAAACTCCTTAAGTACCCTCAACTGAGTATTGGAGGTATCACACTTTGTACATAGCGTATAATCCTGCACCTTACGGCTCTCTGGAACCAAGCGTCAAGCCTATACTAATGGCACTTTCTTAGATTATTTATTTCTACTTTATTTCCTGTGTATATTTCCACCTGGCGCATTTTGTGTGAGACTAAAATAGCCTATGTATTGTTTCACTCTTCCGGCCCTGCAAGTCCTGCAAACCAACAATCTCACCTTTCTTATTACAGTTCGACTTTACTGTTTTACACTGTCTCCGACTCAGAAAGCCCAACTCACCTTTAGCATTTTCCCGCGTGCACAGTGACAGTCTCAAGGAGACACCAGCTCGAGCTCTTCCAACCATCATTAAGCTAGTAAGCCCTGTTCCTTTAGCCGTTTCCTTTATACCTTAGTACCAACATATCTCACCGTCACGCATGACTGCAATCTCTCATCACATATCCCATCAAGCTCTCACTCATTTTGGCGTGATATATAAACCATTCCAACTCCTTTTAGTCAAATCTCTCATTATCTTAGCCAGGTTTTCTACTCCTCTGTCACTTATAGAAGCCAGTTGGCCCATCCATTGCCTCAATATCTTAGAATCTACTGATACTAAGCTTTCGTTATTTCTACTCATCTGTTGCTTGAAGCCAGGTAGGTATCCCTTAATTAGACTTCTTTGCATCTCACATCCATCTTCAAATCATCTAAAATCTTCAGCACTAGTCATACTCTGATCTATTTACAACATACCACTTCCATCCTCTTCCTCTATATACGTCCCAGATAAATGTTTCTCGGCTGCACCTGCAAGTGCGCACACACATAACAGTTCTTGAAGTGAATAATAGCAATTCCATTCTGCTCCGCATCTTGAACACTTGCTATGCTTACATTCTTGCCTCAATCAATATCACCCTCTTCAGCGATGATATATACCGCCAAGTACCTTAATCAAGGTAGTACTTTACCGGCCCATTTTCGTACCAAGTAAGTATGTACTTCTCCACTCTTTAACCCCAAAGTCACTATTTTACCGCATGCTAATTCTGGGAAAGCGTTTATTAATGTTTTCTCATTCAAGCATAATCATTACTCGCTTCAACTAATCATCCGCATAAATTTAAGAGTGAAATCTCTATGGTTCTTCCAAAACCAAATAATCCATCATATAGGCACCAAACTCCTTTGGCATCTACATACAGATATAAAACCTTTAATAGTTTGTAAAAGGCGCTAACCTTCCTCCGACGGAAGAAAGCACCTTGCTTTCCTAATACATAATTTATTATTGTTGACTTTACCGCCAACCATCTGCAGCCATAGTCTTTTACATTATCTGCAGTAATAAGCAGGTATCTACCGGATATTCTTTTATCTGTCAGCCCTTTCCTTCCCATGAGAGATGATGTTGCATAACTCTGCACCTGCCTTTTCCAGCCATTCACTCGGAGACTGCACCTGTTCCTTCTATAAGTGATGTCTCCAGAAGCAAGTTCTTTCTTGATATCAGAGAGCCATCGATACCATAAATGAAGCATCGACCTTCTTGATACCTGCTGCATTAGGCTGCCGCAAGAGCTCCAAGAGCTGCAGGATCTGGCTCTCCGAAAATAGCAACCATACTACCATGTGCTTGGAGTAAGTCCTGCAACAACGATGGCAACCTGTGTTACCTTGCATCCTGCCAGCAACGATTTCGGAAACCGATAGATCCTAATCGCATCTAAGAAACCATTAGTTCTTATCAACTACCGACTGCAGGTACTGTAGGAGAATCAAGAACTGAGGAATCTTACTTCGCCCTTTTGGGCACTCTTAACTAAACCCTCACCAACGACCTTTCCTGCATTGTGAAGTATATTTGAACCTGCAGATGACACTTGAGGTATGACATATCACTCAACCTCGTGTGTCAAAGCCTACCATTGGAACATTAGCACGCCTTTAGCCTGATCAAGTGCAGGGAATAATTCCCGCATCTACCGGATTCATAAATGTCTCATCAAGATTTTGGGAAAGCATATCTTCAACTCCTGTGAAAATCTGCTTTGTAACATCATTTCCTGTGGATCTGTTGCTGTGTTACCAGCTCCATCCTTTGCTGTAAATTAGCCTCTTTCACCTTATCCTGAAATCGTAATAAAAATGGATTGGTCTCGCATCCACAAGTATAAACTCAAATTTATGAACAAGCTTCTACCTGTTGTAATTTGTACTACTTGTTTTACTCACGTTTGTACTACTTCAGTTTTGAGTACTTCCTGCTTTTACTTGCAGTGGTACTGCTGCACTTCCACTTTTGTAGTATCTGACCACTGCATTACCGCTTCCATAAGCAGTAAGTGAACCAAATCCATAGTTGCAAGTACAAAATAAGTGCTCAGAATCTTTTCTTTTCATAAATCTTTCCTCTTCAGATCCATATTATTTTTGAAGTTCTAGGCATATAATACCTGTTTTTAATTGATACACCTGCTCTGTAATCATTTTTATTACATTTCTGTCATTTTACTTCAAATTTGCAAATATCTCGACTTGTATCAATATATGTCTTTTCCATTGATTCTAAACTCTTATACAGCCACGCTATGATATACATATATCCTGAACTTTCTTCTAGCTTTTTCTTTACATACTCTCCTGCATATATGGCTTTGCCATGTATAAAAATTCAATCTTTCTAACTCCATTTTCGATGCATTTTCATCCCTACCGCTAATGCCGAAACGCATGCATGAGCAACAGGAACTCCAGTTACCTATACGAATTTCGTAGCCATTCTATTCATATCTAGTCTGGCGCACTCTTATAGATTCCGTGTACTGGTACCAGAGCAGGCAAGTGCATCAATACCTAGTTTCTGCTGGCACCTATGCAGCCATAACGGGATCAGTGGCGCACAGCTCCCATCTGCCCCACCACCATCTTCACTTTCTTATTTCTGCACCCATTGAACCAATTTCAGCCTTCAACTGAAGCTGAGTACTTGACTTGCCAACAACTCAAGCAGTCCTTTGGTATTAGCAGCATTAATTTGTGCATGGAAGAGCAGAACCACTACAAGATGACGCTTGTAAAACCTAAAATCCAATGCTCTTTTAACTTTTCCAGTCCGCAACTGATGCGTCAAGATGTACACAAACTGAACAACACTTGCTTTATCCCCAAGTGCTAGCAGATGGCTGGTGCAATAGTTTTCAAGAGATACATACCTTTATGTGCTGCGAATGCAAACTGCAAAGATTACAGGTCGTTTGGAGCTCCTCGGCAGTCGCTCGTAAGTAACCGCCGCTTATCTTCCAGCAGTGTGGTAAGACTAAATGCTCCTTACTAAGACACATTTTCTGCTTCTGCACAGCCCAAAACTGATTTTAATGTAATACTAACATAAACTCCTCCTTATTTATGAATAAAATTCTTGTTCCTTCCAGCTGTTTTGTATCTTATAGCTATACTTTATCGGCGTAACTCCTGGCTAAAAAGGTCGTATTCTGTTATACAGTGATGCCACCGGTACCGCAGCCATCTTTAAAAGTATCTTCAGGTACGCCCTCTGCTATATCCGTATATATAAATGCTGCACACTGACGTATCCTGCTCCTGTGCCGGACAACATCCTCATCTGGGTGTATAGCTATTTTGAAACATTCTCTCGCTCTGACCATCTCTTCTATGGCTTAGTTTTACCACTCGAGTTCTCTTCATCTTACGCCGTCTGATGCTCGAGTGAGGTACATCCGCTGTACCGCACCTTTAATGAGTACACCTTTACAACTGAGAGTTATCACTTTTTCTGCCATAGGAAACAATCATCTTCTGATAGTGTGATAAATGCATACAGACATCATCACTTGCTCCATTTTGATCTCGTAATATTTATTCCTATCTCAACATAAAACAAAGCTCTTCAACACTTGGTACAAAAATCTACATAAGGCAAAACCTCTAGATAGCCTTTTTGATTCCAGTCAACGTCTGCCTGCTCACCGTCTGATTCATTGAAGTTACATCTAGACTGGCTATAAGGCCGAAATTTCTCACTCTTAAACATCTTCTTAGTTCATCTTTATCTTCCCTATTCTTTCATTAGAGTAGGGTATCCAAATGAAAATAGTCCGAGTTCTTTATCACTTAGTAGTCTATATCCTTTTCGCAAAAACTGTCACTAGCTATGCTTAATGATGGAGAAAATGCTCTGTCACATCCATTTAGTGCTAAAACTATTGTATATGATGTGTTATCTTCCTCACTCACTATAAATTGGGTTCAACACCTTGTTTTCTGTATTTCGTATAAAATTCTGCAAACTCATCATTACCAACTTTTGCATACTAAGTTTAACATCCACGCCAAATTTTTTTAAGAGCCAGTCCTGTATTGGTAACACAGCCTCCAGGTGCACAGCCACTTGACCTACATTTACCAATTCTACTCTGCTTTTATTACACTGCCTATTGAACTTACTTTAGTCCTCATATTGAACTTTGTGTAAGATCAAGCTGACAGAGTGCCCCACCACTACAATCTTTTTCTTCCATACCAATTCTCCATTTTATATTTTTAATAAGCGTTACAAATTTAATTGACTAAAAACACTGTTAGGGCATTTTCAATCAACAATATCTTTACATTATTATAATGATATAAGATTAAAAGTTATAATAGTAATCTTTTTATATAATTCTATATATTGATGTGGGTGTCAAAAAGCATTTGTAGATTTTATCTCAATATGCTATGACTTCTATAAATTGATATGAGTGTCAAACACAAATGATACTTATATCATAACATTATTTAATAACAACTTTTGGGAGACAATATATGTTACATTTACCCTTTATGACCATCACAACAATAAACAGATGAAGACGCAATATCCCGTCTTGCAGTTATAGATGATTCTCAATTTAACTGCTGAAGTTTTTTAAGCAGCTTGGAGATGGCAGCAGACTTAGGAATATTCTGGCTTTTATGCCACTGTGAAGACTGTGTGCTTAACATCAGTGCAATGGTAAATATGTCTCAGTCCAGCAGTTTCTCATCATTTGAAGCAGTTAAAGGCAGGTGGACTTATTACAAGTAGAAGAAGTGGTAAAGAAATGTTTTATAAGGTTGATAATGAAAGAAGCAGGTTTTCTTACATTGTATGATTGAGAAAATTGATGGGTATAGTTTGCCCGGAATAGGAGAGATAAGATGGACGACAAGAAGAAGTATGATTCACAGCTCAAACATTTGCGTTCGAAATATGTACGCTTTTCTCCTCGACTTTCGTCCTGATGAATTGGAAGAGTTTAAGTGATTTGTCTGTGACATTGGTACAACGCCAACAACTGAGATAAAGAAATTTGTCAGGACATTTTTGTGATGAAAATAAAAATACATAACTAAGATTTTGACGTTTTACCTGACTTAAAATGAAATATGATATGAAAAATAGATTTACAAGCCTAACGTATTAATAAAAAATTTATTAACACAAGATATAGTGGTTAAGGTATTATTTTTTTATACCTCATTATGATATGAAAATGATATATTGATATGAAAATGATATATTCATTTTTCGCTATATATCGTCAAAAATCAGGGCAGAAAGTAAAACAAGAAAAAGGCTCAAACCCTTGAAACTACCGAGTTTAAGCCTTTTTATCTTCTGAGAATGGGGGAATCGAACCCCCGACACCTTGATTAAAAAGTCAAGTGCTCTACCGGCTGAGCTAATGTCCCATATTAAATTAACGTCTTTACAAGACAAAATGCCCAGAGCCGGAATCGAACCAGCGACACAGGGATTTTCAGTCCCTTGCTCTACCGACTGAGCTATCTGGGCAAAAAATTGCGGGGACAGGATTTGAACCTATGACCTTCAAGTTATGAGCCCGACGAGCTTCCAGACTGCTCCACCTCGCGATATTAAGTTTAGAAAATATCTTGGAATATTGCACTGTCCTACTATTTTCTAAAAGTGGGTGGAGAAGGATTCGAACCTTCGAAAGCTATGCTAACAGAGTTACAGTCTGCTCCCTTTGGCCACTCGGGAATCCACCCAAAAAAGCCGATGATCGGACTCGAACCGATAACCTGCTGATTACAAATCAGCTGCTCTGCCAATTGAGCCACATCGGCATATCTAATATGTGATTAAAGTAAATGGGGCCTACAGGGCTCGAACCTGTGACCCTCTGCTTGTAAGGCAGATGCTCTCCCAGCTGAGCTAAGACCCCATAAATAATATCCGAAGATATTAACGACCCAAGCGGGACTCGAACCCGCGACCTCTGCCGTGACAGGGCAGCGCTCTAACCAACTGAGCCATTGGGCCAACTAATATACCTTGAAAACTGCAACCGAATCAACATCTTTCCTTTTTCTTTGGTCAAGCCTTTCGACCTATTAGTATCAGAAGGCACACGGATTACTCCGCTTACACCACTGACCTATCAACCCTCATACTCTAAGGGGTCTTATTAGCCTACGCTATGGGATATCTTATCTTGGAGGGGGCTTCACGCTTAGATGCCTTCAGCGTTTATCCCTGCCAAACTTGGCTTCCCAGCCGTGCAGCTGGCACTGCAACTGGTCTACCAGCGGTTCGTCCATCCCGGTCCTCTCGTACTAAGGACGGCTCTCCTCAAATATCCTACGCCTGCGCCAGATAGGGACCGAACTGTCTCACGACGTTCTGAACCCAGCTCGCGTACCGCTTTAATGGGCGAACAGCCCAACCCTTGGGACCTACTACAGCCCCAGGATGCGATGAGCCGACATCGAGGTGCCAAACCACTCCGTCGATGTGAACTCTTGGGAGTGATAAGCCTGTTATCCCCAGGGTAGCTTTTATCCGTTGAGCGATGGCATTCCCACTTACATACCACCGGATCACTAAGTCCTACTTTCGTACCTGCTCCACCCGTCGGTGTCGCAGTCAAGCTCCCTTCTGCCTTTACACTCTGCGAATGGTTTCCAACCATTCTGAGGGAACCTTTGAGCGCCTCCGATACACTTTCGGAGGCGACCGCCCCAGTCAAACTCCCCTCCTGGCATTGTCCCCTGCCCGGATAACGGGCAAAGGTTAGAAACCAGATACACGAAGGGTGGTATCCCAACATTGACTCCGCAGAAACTGGCGTCCCTGCTTCTAGTCTCCCACCTATCCTGTACATCATATATCTAATCCCAGTACCAAGATGGAGTAAAGTCTATGGGGTCTTTCCGTCTTGGCGCAGGTAACCAGCATCTTCACTGGTACTTCAATTTCACCGGGTGCATTGTTGAGACAGCGCTCAAATCATTACGCCTTTTCGTGCGGGTCGGAACTTACCCTGACAAGGAATTTCGCTACCTTAGGGACCGTTATAGTTACGGCCGCCGTTTACTGGGGCTTAAGTTCGTACCTTCGGATTGCTCCTAAGCACTCCCCGTAACCTTCCAGCACCGGGCAGGCGTCAGCCCATATACATCACCTTACGGTTTCGCATAGACCTGTGTTTTTGCTAAACAGTTGCTTGAGCTCTATTCTCTGCGGCCTGTATCTCTACAGGCACCCCTTATCGCGAACTTACGGGGCCATTTTGCCGAGTTCCTTAACAATGCTTCTCCCGCCGGCCTTGGGATACTCTCCCCATCCACCTGTGTCGGTTTACGGTACGGGCCTGACTGCACAATAGCGGCTTTTCTCGACGGCTCTCCCAGGAGCTTCCCTACTTATATTTCGGTCCGCATCACAGTCCACTTACCCGGACGGATTTGCCTGCCCGGCATAAACCATGCTTGCACCTGAATCTTTACAGGCACTCCTGAATCTCCGTGTCCCCACATTTTCTGATAGCCAGAGGTACTGGAATATCAACCAGTTGTCCATCGCCTACGCTTCTCAGCCTGAGCTTAGGGTCCCGACTTCCCAGGAAGATCAGCTTTACCCTGAAACCTTGATATACGGCCTGAAGGATTCTCACCTTCATCTCGCTACTCATTCCGGCATTCTCCTTGATAACCCTCCACGGCTCCTTACGGTACCGCTTCTTCGTGTTATCAATGCTCCCCTACCAACATACCTTGCGGTATATTCCATTGCTTCGGTGTTATGTTTCAGCCCCGGACATTTTCGGCGCAGGACCTCTCGACTAGTGAGCTATTACGCACTCTTTGAATGAATGGCTGCTTCTGAGCCAACATCCTAGTTGTCTTCTGAAACCCCACATCCTTTACCACTTAACATACACTTTGGGACCTTAGCAGATGGTCTGGGCTGTTTCCCTTTTGACTGTCCGACTTATCTCATACAGTCTGACTCCCGGTAAACATCTATATGGCATTCGGAGTTTGATACGCATTGGTAGACTTTGACGCCCCCTGCAGCGATTCAGTGCTCTACCTCCATTAGACTATACCGAGGCTAGCCCTAAAAGCTATTTCTGGGGAGAACCAGCTATCTCCGAGTTCGATTGGAATTTCTCCGCTACCCACAGCTCATCACCGCCTTTTTCAACAGACGTGTGTTCGGACCTCCATCCACTTTTACGCAGACTTCATCCTGGCCATGGGTAGGTCACCCGGTTTCGGGTCTGCCGTTACTGACTTACCGCCCTGTTAAGACTTGGTTTCCCTTCGGCTCCGTACCTTAAGTACTTAACCTGCCAGCAACGGCAACTCGCCGGACCGTTCTACAAAAAGTACACGGTCGCACGTTAGTCGTGCTTCCGCAGCTTGTAGACACAGGGTTTCAGGTTCTCTTTCACTCCCCTCCCGGGGTTCTTTTCACCTTTCCCTCACGGTACTATACTCTATCGGTCACCAGGTAGTATTTCGCCTTGGGGGGTGGTCCCCCCTGCTTCCTACGGGGTTTCTCGTGTCCCGTAGTACTCCGGATACCACTGAATCACAGTCTGTTTCGCATACGAGGCTTTCACTCTCTTTGGCCGGCTTTCCCAAAAACCGTTCTGCTACCTACTGCTTCTTCGTATGTGGTCCTCAACCCCAAGGATAAATCCTTGGTTTGGGCTTCGTCCCCTTTCGCTCGCCACTACTTAGGGATTCGATGTTTCTTCCTCTTCCTCCGGCTACTTAGATGTTTCAGTTCGCCGGGTTCCCTCCGTATGACTATGGATTCATCATACGGTGACAGAAGTTCTTTCTGCCGGGTTTCCCCATTCGGATACCCTGCGGATCAATGGATATTTGCTCCTCCCCGCAGCTTTTCGCAGCTTATCACGTCCTTCTTCGGCTCCTGGTGCCAAGGCATCCGCCCTGCGCCCTTTGTAACTCTGACCTTAGTTGAGATGGGAATGCTACACGGTACATATCTCCGGCGACGCAAGCTCGCTTGCAGGCGAGCGGTGTGTCGTGGAGGAGGCGTTTCCACGAAACGCTTTATCACGAGCATGAAATGCGAAGCATTTCTGCGAGTGACCCATCTCAACGGTATTTTAGATAACTCATTATGGTTCTCTTTAATTTATACACTGACTAGCGTATCAGTATTAAAATCATTTTTAATACATTGTTTTGTTCTTTCTATCACACTTGTTTTTCAAACTTGTAATCAAGTCAACTTTCTCGATGTTGTTTCATATCTAGCTGTATAACTTCTAATATGAAATCATACTTGCTTGAATATATTTGTTCGGTATGCAGTTTTCAAGGTACATTTCAGGATGATATCCTGAGTGGAGATAAAGGATTTCGAACCCTTGACCCCCTGCTTGCAAGGCAGGTGCTCTCCCAACTGAGCTATACCCCCTATAAATCTAGCAGCCACCTACTCTCCCACACCGTCTCCAGTGCAGTACCATCGGCCGCCCAGGCCTTAACCTTCGTGTTCGGGATGAGAACGGGTGTGACCCCTAGACGCATCGCCACTAGAAATATTTTGTATCAAACTCAACTCGCGGTCATTGATAACTAGACAGTAAGACAATCTCTACTTCTTCTTCCTTAGAAAGGAGGTGATCCAGCCGCACCTTCCGATACGGCTACCTTGTTACGACTTCACCCCAGTCACCAGACCTGCCTTCGGCAGCTCCTCCCTTGCGGTTAGGCCACTGACTTCGGGCATTTCCGACTCCCATGGTGTGACGGGCGGTGTGTACAAGACCCGGGAACGTATTCACCGCGACATTCTGATTCGCGATTACTAGCGATTCCAGCTTCATGTAGTCGAGTTGCAGACTACAATCCGAACTGAGGCAGCCTTTCTGAGATTCGCTCCGGCTCACGCCTTCGCTTCCCTCTGTAACTGCCATTGTAGCACGTGTGTAGCCCCGGTCATAAGGGGCATGATGATTTGACGTCATCCCCGCCTTCCTCCGAGTTATCCTCGGCAGTCTTTCTAGAGTGCCCGGCCGAACCGCTGGCTACTAAAAATAGGGGTTGCGCTCGTTGCGGGACTTAACCCAACATCTCACGACACGAGCTGACGACAACCATGCACCACCTGTCTCTCCTGTCCCGAAGGACTACAGGCATTACCCTGTATTCAGGAGGATCTCAAGACCGGGTAAGGTTCTTCGCGTTGCGTCGAATTAAACCACATGCTCCACCGCTTGTGCGGGTCCCCGTCAATTCCTTTGAGTTTCATTCTTGCGAACGTACTCCCCAGGTGGAATACTTAATGCGTTTGCGACGGCACCGAAAGGCTTATGCCTCCCAGCACCTAGTATTCATCGTTTACAGCGTGGACTACCAGGGTATCTAATCCTGTTTGCTACCCACGCTTTCGAGCCTCAGCGTCAGTTTTGGTCCAGCAGGCCGCCTTCGCCACCGGTGTTCTTCCCAATATCTAAGCATTTCACCGCTACACTAGGAATTCCGCCTGCCTCTCCCATACTCAAGTTTAACAGTTTTGGGAGCAGTCAGGGGGTTGAGCCCCCTGCTTCCACTCTCAACTTGCCAAACCGCCTGCGCTCCCTTTACACCCAGTAAATCCGGATAACGCTTGCCCCCTACGTATTACCGCGGCTGCTGGCACGTAGTTAGCCGGGGCTTCTTAGTCAGGGTACCGTCATCATCTTCCCTGCTGATAGAGCTTTACATACCGAAATACTTCTTCACTCACGCGGCGTCGCTGCATCAGAGTTTCTCCATTGTGCAATATCCCCCACTGCTGCCTCCCGTAGGAGTTTGGGCCGTGTCTCAGTCCCAATGTGGCCGTCCGACCTCTCAGTCCGGCTACCGATCGTTGCTTGGTAGGCTTTTACCCTGCCAACTGGCTAATCGGACGCGGGCCCATCCTATACCTGATTGCTCATTTCCCTGATCAAAACCATGCGATTTAGCCGACTTATGCGGTCTTACCAGCCGTTTCCAGCTGCTATCCCCTGTATAGGGCAGGTTGCCCACGCGTTACTCACCCGTCCGCCACTAAGAATTACAGTCTTCCATCCGAAAAACTTCCGTCTGTAATCTCCGTTCGACTTGCAGATGTGTTAGGCACGCCGCCAGCGTTCATCCTGAGCCAGGATCAAACTCTCATAAAAAGTGTTTGGCCTTCGTTCAGAACAAGCTGACATTTATCATCTCTTGCTTATTCCGTTATTGACCGGCTAAAGTCAATAATTTTTACTGTTCATTTAGGTTATACAAAGTATTACTACTCTGTATGCGTTCGTTTGAATTTTTCAAGATTGTCTCACTATTTAGTTATCAAGGTTCTGATTGCTTATTTGCTTTTCGCAATTCAGCTTTTGTTATTCTATCACATCGTCTGGCTCCTGTCAACACCTTTTTTTAATTATTTTTAATTTAATTTGAAAAAGGAACGGAGAAAAGAGGGATTCGAACCCTCGCGCTGCTTGCGCGACCTACACCCTTAGCAGGGGGCGCCTCTTCGGCCTCTTGAGTATTTCTCCAAAAACCGAACAATGCGATTATAACTATTAAAGTTTTATACACTCGCTAAGCGAATGCATATATAAGTGTATCAAAAGAGAAAGTTAATGTCAATAGCTTTTTAAAATTTTATTAATTGTTTGCTCATTTAATACAATTTGTGGTCATGGTTTTGTTTCTACCTATATATAGTGTTATATTTTTAATTTCTCCTATGTAATCTAATTTTTCTTCCTTAAACCATTTTACTTTAATTATGAAATTAGCGGCATTTTTATATCCTGCTTTAGTGTAGTATTTTTCTTATGTAATTCATCATTCACTGCTAGCAACTCTATGCAACAAGCACCCTCTTTTTCTCTAACTCTTAGTTTCAATCTCTTTTAACAAAAGACTTCCATATCCTTTTCTCTGATATTCTGCTGCAATAATAATTTCTTCCAAAGTGTATCCTATAATGTCATCATACTGTTTAAAAATATCCCATAGCAGAAACCAATAACAATATCTTCTTCTGTTTTCATAATCAATGAAAAAGAATCCATCATAGATAATACTTGTTCAAGTCTTTTTCTTGCTTTTTCCTCGGTCCAGCAGTATTCTCGTAATTATTATAATAATCAATGTATAACTTTAATACTCTTTCAATATCATTCAGATTCATTTCTAAAAATAACTCATGCATTAACTCCATAAATTCTAATTTGTGAGGGCTGATGGGTTTGTTTGTTGACCAAGTTACGCCTTCACTAATAAATGTCCAGACTCGCTCGGTTTTTCTATAAGATGCTGTTTTAAGAATGGTTCTGTTGACGAAAAACCTAATGCGCTCGCTTTTTGATAGTGACTAGCACTTAGCAAATTGCGAAAGCAATGAAGCTAAGTGTGTTAGTCCCTGCCTATATAATAGCCGTCCACGAGTGACGAGTGCGAAGCACGAAGTCAGAGTGGAAACGGCGAACTATGCGGCATTATTAGTTCCGGCTGTTTAATTGATGAATAACTACAAACAAAGCACATCAGCCACAAAGGCTGGTGAGAGTAGCTGTCTTCATTTGAGCATTCGAGTTATTTTTGTATAGATTTAGGTACCAGCCCGAATGATAAATTCTAAGCGAGCGCATTAGGCGGAGCGAAGCGGATGCCGGAGCGAGTCTGAAATGTTATCATTCGAGCGTCAACTTAGCCCGATGTGTTTAGACTTATAAATTAGAATTTACTGTAGACAGATAACGTATTCCCTTATCTTTGCATCAAGCTCATCCCTGTTATTAACTAACTCCGGACAAAAGCCTGTTATCCCATATCCAATCATGTTGTAAAGTGCAGTTAGACGCGCTGCATTGGCTGATTTCTTGTTGCCTTCTGCCTCAGCTTCTTCTATTTCCTGTATATCACAAACATCTTCAAAAGTTTTTCTTGCAAATATTTTCTGCATAAAAGCCCAAGCCTTTTCTTTGGTATCTGATTCATTTTTCGGAGTTGACCACACTTTTTTCATCAGTGATACCCTGTATTCCTTCTCTTCTGTTCTCCCATCTTCATTATATATATATGCCTCAAGCCCCCATATAAGTAGAATAAAATCCCATACTCTATAGTTTACTTTGTTTGGAATATTTATATTAGTAAACTCACAAACCTTTAAAGCATCTTCCTTAGCTCCCATAACATACAGCCTATAAGCAAGTTCACATAAATAAGCTGCATCCACGCCGCTTCCAAATGAACATTTTTATCAGCTTCTTGCAAAGACTTATTATCTTCTTATCACTGTATCTTTCCATAATTTCTTCAAACAACATATTACCTCGTTTTCTATTAAAAATGCTAAGTCTGAGTTTCATCCCTTACTTAGCATTTTTCAAGTTTATGTAGTATTTTCACTACTTACTAATTATTACCTCTTTAGCTTTCTGTCTGTTTCTTCTCCGGCTACTGCCTTGTCATCCTCACGCACCTTTGCAATCTTTGCAATTACATTGTCTCCGTCTACATTCATAAGCTTTAACACCTGATGTAATTCTTCCAAGTATTGAGATGCTTTCAACTGCCATGCGGATAATGATGCCTGCCTTTTGTAATGAGCATAATCTCGTTATTGTCATTTACTGACTTAGCACTCTATTACAAGTCCTGTCTTCTCCACTATCTTAGTAGCATTTAACATCTTTCCTCCACGGTGCTGGTGGTAACTTTCAGATATCAGTTCTCTTTCCAAGTCCGTTTTCAGAGACTATAAGGAGCTGTTCTCCTGGTCATCAAGCTGCATTGCAACTATTTCATCAGTATCGTCTATGGTCATACCGATTACACCCATAGAAGCTCTGCCTGTAGGACGTACATCTTTCTCGTTAAATCTAATGCACATTCCGTCTCTTTGTTATAAGGAAGACATCGTTTTTCGTTGTTAGTAAGTTTTACTTCTATGAGGTCATCATCTTCTCTAGATTAATAGCCTGTAAGCCTCGTCTTTCTTATATTTGCATATTCACTAAGGGCAGTCTTTTAACTATACCCCTCTTTGTAGCCATAAATAAATATCCGTCAGTCTTTTTCTTTTCTAATATTTATAACTGCGGTTACCTGCTCCTCCGGCTGGAGCTGCAAGAGATTTGACCATAGCTGTTCCTCTGGCTGTACGGCATGGCTTCCGGTATCTGATGTTTTAAGCCTGTATACCCTGCCCTTGTTGGTAAAGAAAAAGTATGTAGTGGTGGGTTGTAGTCATAAGGAGATCTTCTATAAAATCCTCCTCAATGGTCTGCATTCCCTTTATTCCCTTACCGCCTCTGTTCTGGCTCTTGAAATTATCGGTTGTCATCCTCTTGATGTAACCCATATTTGTCATTGCAAATTACGGTATTTTTCATCAGGAATGAGGTCATCATTGTGTAATGTCTGAATCGTCAGCTACTATCTGGCTTCTTCTTTCATCACCGTATTTATCACGGATTACATTTGATTTCTTCCTTTATTACACCAAGCAATTTTCTTGATATCTGCAAGTATTTCTTTTTAATTCTTTAATTCTCTCCTGTAGGCTGTCATATCTCATCCTGCAGCTTCTCTCTTTCGAGTCCTGTAAGAGCTCTAAGACGCATATCTACTATAGCCTGAGCCTGTACATCATCAAGGCTGAATCTCTCGATGAGTTTTTCTTTTGCCTCTGCAGTAGTCTTTGAACCTCTGATTATACTTATAACTTCATCTATAATCAAGAGCCATAAGGAGTCCCTTTAATATATGGGCTCTCTCTCTGCCTTGTTAAGCTCGTACTGACTTCTTCTTCTTACTACATTTTTCCTGATGCTCAAGGTAGAAACCAAGCATTTGCTTAAGGTTCATAACCACAGGCTCATTATTTACAAGCCTAGAGCATATTGGTGCCGAAGGTGAGTCTGTAAGCTGTGTGTGCTTTATATAATAAGAATGATATTTGGATTTACATCACGCCTTAACTCGATACAAATGCGCATACCACTTCTGTTTGACCTCATCACGCAGCTCGGTAATTCCATCTATTCTCTTATTTTTACCATGTCGGCAATGTACTCTATGAGTCTTGCTTTATTGACAAAGATAAGGCAGCTCGGTCACAACTATGCGGTTTCTTTGCCATTTGCCATAGGCTCTATGTCTGTCACCGCACGAACTATAATCTTGCCTCTTCCTGTCCTATAGGCCTCTTCTATACCAGCTCTGCCTAAGATGTGCGCACCTGTTGGGAAGTCAGGACCTTTCACTATCTGGAAGTATTTCATCTATTTCGGTATCTCTGTCTTCTAACACCTTATTGTCTATTATCTTGTTTACTGCATCTATGACCTCTGTAAGGTTATGCGGCGGAATATTGGCAGCTACCAACTGCTAGTACCTGATGCTCCCATTTACAAGGAGGTTAGGATATCTTGATGGAAGCACTGTAGGCTCTTTTTCTGTTTCATCGAGTTAGGAATGAAATCAACTGTATCCTTTTTCAATGTCAGAAAGCATTTCCACGGAAATCTTGCTAAGCCTTCCTCTCGTGTACCTTCATAGCTGCTGCTCCCTGTCTCCCGTCCACAGAGCCGGAAAGTTTCGATGTCCGTCTCAGCATATACCTGGTAGACCAGCTCTGAGCAAGATTTCATAGGGCTCCATAAATAGAACTGTTCCATATGGGTGGTATTAACGATGGTATCGCTGACACCTCTGGCACATTTTCTATGTGGCTTATCAGGAGTATTGGAAAGCTCCTTCATTGCATACAGTATTCTTCTTTGTACAGGCTTAGAGTCCGTCCCTCACATCAGGAAGGGCACGAGACGCAATTACTGACATAGCATAGTCTATGGTGAATCTTCATAGTCTTCTTTAAGTCTACTTCGTTAATCCTGTCCAAAAATATTCTCGTCCATTCTCTTATCCTTTTTCCTTGAAATATTTATATAAGTCTCAAATTTCAGTTTTTCTCACTTAATACAGTATTATACCATAAATTCAAATTAAATAACATACTTTTAGAAAAATCTTATTTTTGTAATATACTGATGATAATGGAGGTGATTATATGGTTGAATTTATAATATACAGTTCAATTCTTGCACTAATAGCTTACTTACTTTTTCAAATATGAATTAGTTTATAAAAATTACTGAAAAGTTGGAAAAAGTTACAGTTCATCAGACTGTTCAGATTTATATAAATATAGATTGTCAACTTGCAGGCATTATTGCTTTTTATAATTGATTTACTTTTAATCATAAGTTATATTACAAATATTAATTTATTTAGTTATTTCGGTTTAGACTAAATATTTTACAAATGTTTAGTAATATCCTTCATAGTCACAGACCTAAAAAACGTATGTATGTTATTCGACACAACAGGTCTCAGACTTATGAGGAATTATTTTAAACTTAAACTTTTACTTTTAATAATCTGATTTATATATCCAAATTCCTTACATACTTTGCATTCTGCTCAGATGAACTCTCTTCTTTGGCTCAACCTTATCTCCCATAAGGGTATTGAAAGGTTAAATCTATCTCAGAAGCATTTTCTTCATCCATCATAACCTTAAGAAGCACACGCCTTTCAGGATCCATTGTTGTCTCCCAAAGCTGCTCTGCATCCATTTCTCCAAGACCTTTATAACGCTGAATCTTATTATTACTGTCCGTCCGATTTCGTGACATTATGTCTCAAGCTCTTTATCATTGTATGCATACCAGATTTTTGATTGCCCTTTTCAACCTTGTAAAGAGGCGGCTGTGCAAGGTATAAGCATGTCCTTTCTTATAAGCTCAGGCATGAAACGATAGATAAAGGTGAGCATCAATGTATCTATGTGAGCTCCGTCTCATATCCGCATCAGTCATTATAATGATTTTCTTGTATCTAAGCTTACTTATATCAAAGTCTTCTATGAATTCCTGTACCAAAGGCAGTTAATCATGGACTGAATCTCTTTATTTTCTAAGATTTTATCCAGTCTTGATTTTTTTCTACATTAAGGATTTTACCTCTAAGCGGAAGTATAGCCTAGTAGCCCTATCTCTGGCATCCTTTTGCTGAACACCCTGCAGAATCTCCCTCTACAAGGTAAACTCGCAGTTATCAGGGTTCTTATCCGAACAGTCAGCAAGCTCTGCCCGGAAGATTCATATATTCAAGGGCTGTCTTTCTTCTGGTTAAATCCCTTTGCTTTTTCTTGCTGCATCCCTGGCCCTTTGAGCCAAGCAGTGCCTTTTCGACTATCATCTTTACCTATTGTAGGGTTTTGCTCGAGGAAAAATCATAATCTGCTCACCGGCAATGCTTTCAACTGCTCCCCTGGCCTCGCTGTTACCAAGCTTTTGCTTAGTCTGTCCTTCAAACTGCGGCTCAGGTATCTTGATGCTGACTATACTGTCATACCCTCTCTGATATCCTCACCTGTGAGTGCAGGGTCGTTTTCCTTCATAGCTTTCATAAGCTTTTGCATATTCGTTGAAAGGTCTTTGTAAGTGCATTTCTAAAGCCTGTAAGGTGAGTACCACCCTCAGGAGTATTGATATTATTTACGAAAGCTATAGCAGCCCTCGTTATAACTCATCATTGTGCTGAAGTGCCACTTCTACCTGAACTGTACCTTCTTTTCCCCTCACAGTATATAATCTTATCGTAGAGAACTGTTTGATTTTTATTAAGATAGCTTACATACTCCATAATTCCACCCTCATAGTGGAAGCTGATCAGTCTTTTTACTCTTCTCTTTTTGTCTGTAAGGCTGATTCTAAGGCCCTTTGTAAGGAAAGCCATTTCTCTTAGACGTTGCTTAATTGTTGCATAGTCAAAAACAGTATCCCCATCATCTCTTCATCTGGTAAAAAAATGTTACAGTAGTACCATGTCTGTCAGTAGCACCTAATTTCTTCAAGTTCAGTTACTACCTTCCTCTTTCATAGCGTTGTTTATAGGCCTTCTCGTCTGTTTCAACCAAGACCCTCAAAGCCATTTAGAAAGAGCATTTACAACGAAGCAATCTCCACCGTGAAGTCCTCCTGATACCTTTTGTATCCGCCGCCGCCGAACTTTTCCACCGGGTGATGAAGAACGGTAAATACAACCTGAACCGCATGGAAGACCTGACTTTTGTTAATTCCAACAGGAATACCTCTTCCGTCATCTACTACAGTTATAGAATTATCTTCATTGATAAATACTTCTATATGGCTGCATTCTCCTGCCAGAGCCTCGTCAACAGAATTATCCACTATCTCATATACAAGGTGATGAAGTCCTCAAGAGAAGTAGATCCGATGTACATACCCGGTCTTTTCTAACCGCTTCAAGCCCTTCAAGTATCTGAATCTGATCAGCCCGTATTCTGCACTCATTTTTACACCTCACTTTTATCTATTTTACCGCTGTTTATCTTGTATATTCTGTCCGTTAGCCTTTTTATTTTCAACAAATTCTCAAGACCTGTACAGGTAATGATAGTCTGATATCTCCTATACTTTCAATGAGTAATCCTGCCTGCTTTCTGTCCAGTTCTGAAAGCACATCGTCTAATAGTAAAATGGGATTATCCCCTGTTTTAACCTTAAAAAGCTCAATCTCAGAGCTTATGAAAGAGCAGTACTCTTTGCTGTCCCTGTGAGCCGTATTTTTCTCACATCATTTTATTGATAGTAAAAGGTTATATCATCTCTTTGAGGACCCGTCAGGGTGGTTTTCTGGTAAATGTCACTGTTTCTGCCTGATTTTAATCTATCTCTAAAGTCCTCTTCAGTAACATTTGGATTGTACTCTATCTCAAGTTCTTCTTTTTCCACCGGTAAGCCTCTTTCATGGATAGGCTTTATTATCTTCCCAACTCACCTATGAATTTTCTTCTGCTCTTTATAACTCTCAGTGCCTGTAGTCACAAGCTGTTCATCCCATATATCAAGGGTGTCTGAGAGTCTCTGTCTGTTCATATATCTGTTTAAGCAGATTATTTCTTTGTAATAATATTTTTATTATATTTTGAAAGATTATACAAATATATCTTCTCTATCTGGGAAAGCCCATATCTATGAATCTTCTTCTTTCAGCAGGACCGTCCTTTATCATGCTAAGGTCCTCAGGAGAAAAGAATATAAGCTGGACTATACCAAATACATCTGTAGAGCGGTGAACAGGAATTCCATCGATTGCAACTCCTTTAGACTTACTTTTTAAGATGCATGTCTATTTTTCTATCCTAAGTCATCTTTTTCCAAAATAAGCCTTATATGAGCCTCATCTCTCTCCTATTCTTATCATTTCTTTGTCTTTACTGCCCTTTATGTGACCTTGTAGTTCCTGCAACATAGATAGACTCTAGTATATTTGTCTTTCCTCATGTATTGTCACCATATATGATGTTGAGTCCTTTGATCAAACTCAATATTCATATTTTTCTATATTTCAAAAATCATTAAGTGCAAGAGACTTAATTATCATTTGCGCTTTCTACCTTTATCTCTTCATCCCTTAAATTTAACAATGTCTCCCGGAACTATCTTTTCTGCCCCTTCTGGTATCTATCTGACCGTTTACAAGTACAAGACTGTTCTGAATGGCGTATTTTTGCCTCAACTCCGTTATCCACCAAACCTGCAAGCTTGATAAGCTGCCCTAATTTGATATGTTCTGTCTTTTATTTTAACAACTCGCATAGATACCTCCATTTTGAATAGAAATTCAAGTTAAATGTCCTCAGGATTGAAGTTTACAGGAAGAATTATGTATAAATAACTCTCCTCTTTATTTTTAATAAAGCATAGTGCCTTTTGGATTGAAAAAGGAAAAATATCTATGTTTTCATCCTCAATTACCTTGAGTGCATCCATGATGAGCACAGGATTGAAGCCTATGATTATGTCTTTTCCTTCTTTTAAAAGCTCCATATCAGTATTCATATTTCCTACTGTGGTCTTGATACTTAAGTTTATGTTATTTTCATTTATATTAAGTATTACAGGCTTTTTCTCCTTTTCAGTGATGAAAGGAAGAGCAGAATCCATATTTTCAAGCAATTCTCTCTGTTTACATTTATCTTAGTCTCATAATCGCTTGATATCATCTGGTCTACATTGTAGAATTCTCCGTCAATAAGCTCTTGAATTAACGGTAGTATTAGCTAAACTCAAATACTATATGCTTTGTTTGAAAAATAAATAACTACCCTCGTCAGCCACCTCGCTTGAAAGAATCTTTGCTTATCTCACTGAGAGTCTTACCCGGAACAACTGCCTTTATATTCTCGTGTTCACCCTCTATAGCAATCTTTTCTTATGGAAATTCTATGTCCGTCAAGAGCTATGATTCTAAGGTTGTCACTGTTAACCTCAAGCAGCTCACCACTTTGTCATTACTTATGTTTTTCATTATTTGATATTGAGAAAATAATGTCTGTCTAATCATTTCCTAAGAGAAAAACTGTGAAAGGTAATGCTTTTAATCTTCTCTATTTCAGAAGGATAGGAATTCTTCAATACTCTGCCCTGATATTGTAAATACTGACTTTCCGCATTTGATGGTAGCCTTATAATTATCGTCAGTCCTAATTTCAAACCTATGTTGTTTGGAAGCTTTCCTACTATGTCAGAAAAATAGTCTTGAATTTAAGGCTATACTCCATTTTCAACAACCTCACCCATCACTATGGTTTCAATGCCAAGTTCCATATCATTGGCAATGAGCTTGATGCTATTATCTATCGGTTTTATATCACTATACATTCAAGTATAGGTAAGGTGGTCTTGTAGAAATAGCCTTAATTACAATATTTATACTTTAATTAAATCACTTTGATTTACTCTTATTAACATTTGCCTCCTAGTGGTAGTTGTTCTGTCAGGTGGATAATTCCAATATAGATATAATATATACCTAGTAGTAGTAGGTCACGTGGATATGGTTATAAGCGTAAAAACAGTTAAAACCAGTATTTTACGCATTTTATAAGACTGTGGAAAAATAAATTTACGCAAAAATAACTATTCACAGCTTATAAAACAAAGTTTCACATATTATACTAAAATTTATCACAAGGTTATACAGTGTTTTTAAGAAGAAATAAGCTTTGGTTATTACATCCAGTTTATTGGACAAATCGTTCTCATAGCCTCAGCCTCTAAGTCTTCTCATCTTCTTAATCCCATGTAGTATGGTAGAATGGTCTTTTTGCCAAGCTTTGCAGCTATTTCCTTAAGAGAAGCAGGTGAGCTGCTTACATAGTAAGATATCAATCTGCCTTGGATAAGCTACATTGCTGCTTCTGTTGGCAGAACATATCTGGTCAATTGAAAGCTCATAGTGGCTTTTGCAACCACATCTATAATACTATCAATGGTAATTACATTTTTACATTTGATTGATAATGTCCTTTAAGGCATTTTTAGCTATATCAAGAGTGGCCTCGTGTATTGACATTTATGTTTATTGAGGGCGGTAACTTTCTTATAAGCACCCTCAAGCCTCTTATATTTGAATTAACATTGGTAGCTGTGTAGTCGAGAATCATCACTTAGATGCTCGTGTTCAAGCTCACAGCGCTTCTTTTTAAGATAGCCATTCTGGTCTCATAGTCAGGAGGATTTATCTCAGCTATCATACCATTACCAAATCTTGACTTTATTCTGTCTTCAATATTTGTAAAGTCCCTTAGGAGGGCGGTCTCGAAGAAATAATTATTCTCTTTCCCTGCCTGGTAAAGGTCATTGAAGGTATGGAAAAATTCTTCCTCCGTACGCTCTTTTTCCTATAACAAACTGAATATCATCGATAAGAAGTGCATCTATGTTGCGGTATTTCTTCTCTTAACTTGGTAGAGGCAAGCACAATCTCTTTGATAGACTCAATAACTTCATTTGTAAACTGCTCACTTGTAACATAAAGTACCCTTGCATCCTTTTTGATTCTCAAGGATAGTGAGCAATAGAATGCATAAGGTGAGTCTTTCCAAGTCCAACTCCGCCGTATATAAAAAGAGGTTCCAATCCCTATTAGGATCCTTTGCTACAGCCTTTGCAGCGGCTGCAATAAAGTCATGTTGGGTCCGACTACAAAGGTATCAAAGGTATAGTTAGGATTGAGATTTGCACTTGCAGCCCTCTCATAAGCTGATTATTCTCGCTTTTTCAGTATCGTAGGATTCAAGGTCTTCCTTAGATATGAAATCAAGACTATATGACTTCCCCGTAACAGCCTCTCAATGGAGTTCTTTATAAAGGTATAGAACTTTTCCTTTATATAAGAATCGTAATGCTGGTATACATCATCATCTAAAAGAATAGTTACCTTATCATCAGTCCTCGTCATATACCTTAAGAGGTTCATGAAGGTGTTTAAATAATAGCTTTATCTCAAAAATCATTTTTAAGCATTTCAGTATCGCATCCCAGTTTTTGCTGACTAATTGTTTCATAAGACAAAAATACTCCTTTATACTGTTATATTTTATCGCAAACCAAAGAAAAACAACTAAAAGAAATATATATTTATTCAACTTATCCACAATAAAATGTTGATAAGTTGTGAAATCCTGTCAATTTAGTATTAAGTCAAAGTTGTCAACAACAGAATAAATTTATAAAACATGATTTTATAGGAGTAGAAAGTCACAATATCCTAAAATTTATTAAAATAAATTTATCCACAACTTATAAACAAATTGTGGATAAGTGAGTACATCGCTGTAGGAATGAATGTGGATAAGTTGAAAAATATATCTCATAAAACTGTAGAATTAAAAATGAAAGTTTTTTCTTGATTTTTCGCTGAAATGCTGATATTATAAAGGGGTTGATTGTATTTAATCGTAATATTTGATTTTATTAAGGAGGTACCCAAAATGAAGATGACATTCCAGCCTAAGAAGAGGCAGAGATCAAAGGTCATGGATTCCGCAAGAGAATGAAGACAGCTGATGGGCTGAAGAGTATTATGCTAGAAGAAGAGCTAAGGGTAGAAAGAAATTATCTGCATAATCAGTTACAATAGGACACAGCCTTGCCGGTGTCCGTTTGTTTATCAGGGAAAAATATGTTACCTAATTCGCTGAAGAATTCGACAGAATTCAAAAAGAGTCTATGACTACGGTAAATCTTTTGCCAACAAATATCTGGTTGTGTATGTGTATAACAATGAAACAAATAGTAACAGGATAGGAATATCAGTTAGTAAAAAGGTTGGCAACAGTGTAGTCGTAGACATAGAGCAACCAGATTAATATAAGGGAAAGCGTGAGGCTTAACAAAGAGATTGTTAAAGAAGGTTATGATATCGTTATTATAGCCAGAGGAAATATTAAAGATAAGAAATATGCAGATGTGGAGAGCTTATATTCACCTTTGTAAATTGCATCACTTACGTAATGAGAAAAGAGATGATAATAATTGATAAAGAAATTTCTTATATTTTTAATAAAAATTTATAAAAATCATATATCTCCTCATAAAGGGGCCCCAATGTGTAGGTTCATTCCATCTTGTTCAACCCTTACAGGCTATTGAAAAGTATGGAGTCTTAAAGGGCTCAGTTTGGCTGTAAGAGAATTATGAGATGTCATCCTCTGCTCATAGGGGCGGTAGTCGATTTTGTACCTTAATGAAAGATTTAGGAGGACGGTAGTTTTGATCCGACAGGTATTTGCACTCGACACAGTATAATGGTGCTATAGTGGGCCTATTGAAAGAATACTTGCATACATAATGAATGGGATTTATTCGTATTTTCTGCAATCGGTATAGAAAAATGCAGCTATTTGTATCTTATTATTTACATTTATAATGAGAGCTTTGATGATGCCTGTAGTATTATAAACAGCAGAAAAGTAGCAAGCTCACTTCAAGAATGAGTCCCGAACTCAGGAAACAACTAAGAAATACAAGGGAAAGTAGTGATCCTGAGTCTGACAGAGGATGGCAGGAAACCTGTAGGCGTATATGAGAAATATGGCTCAAAATCCACTTGCGGGCTGTCCGCCTATTCTTATTACGCTCCCTATCAGTGTTCCGTCTTTATAGAAATAGTTCAGAGTATGCCTAGCTGCTCAGCATAAGAAGCTTGTACATGAGAATATAGCTATCCTCTATGGGACAGAGCAATGTACACTTCTAACTGAGATAGCTAACAGCAACTGATCGAAAGAAACCAGTTTACAGAGGGACGATCAAAACTACTATATTAAACCTGTATAGATGTACTTGCTACATTTAACTATGACAAATGGGAGGCACTTAAAACAAGTTTTAGTGGTATTTCAAACGTAATAGCTACTAATTCAGCTGAGATAGAGCATATTACATGTGTATTCGGACTTTTTCAATATCGGATGTACTGGATTTGCTAAGCCTCTTACACCTATAGTACCACTGCTTTGCAGGGTGTACTTCAGCATATCAACGGTAAAGCAGATGGTGAAGAATCAGCCACAGACAAATGGAAATGACTCAGGTTGCGCTTTACATAAGGAATGATGAACCTATGCTATTTATGCAGGCTTTCCTGTATTACCTTTCCCAATCGGTAATCGGTGATACTGGATTGCAGGTAGTATATTTATGATTATCCAGCAGTACTTTCTTCAACAAGATGCTTGAAAATGTTGATGTTGATGAAATGATAAGAAAGAATCAGAAAAGGCTGCAAAGCTCAAAGCGAAAAAGGGAGAGCGCCTGTATTGAGAAAATTTAATCAGTTTGCAAATATCAACCAGATCCATAGCGGCCACAAACACAAAGAAGATTGATGATGATTCTTCTGAGGCCCAAAGAGCACTGAAAAGGGGATTACACCATTAAGCAAAAAGAACAACTACAAGATAACGGACTATAAAAAGGAGGGTGAATATAAGGCTGCCAATATTTCAGATGTAGCCAATATGCAAAAGAGAGACTAGGTATTGGAGGGTAGATTATGAGTATGAATGGATTGAGATTTCAGCAAAAACAGTTGACGATGCCATAAAATGAAGGTCTTATAAGGCTTGGAACAACCACTGATAAGATGGATGTGGAAGTGCTTGAGAAGGAAAGGTATTTTTAGGGTTTATTGGAAAGCACGATGCAAAGATATGGTTAGATTCAAGGGAGGTTAAAGAATCAAAACCTGCTTCTATGCCTCAGAAAAGAAAAGTTAGACAGGAAAGACCCGCTATGGTTAAAGCACATACTGAGGCTAAGAGTGAAAAATAAGCCTGCAGCTGAAGAGCATAGAAAGCCTAAAAAGAAATTTGATGAGAATGATATGGCGAGCCTGTATCTTCTGAAAGACAGGAAAAGGCTGGCTGACGCGTAAAATTCCTCTACAGATGTGTTTAAGGCCAGGAATCTTGAGGCTGCTATAAATGTGGAATTTGATTCTGCTTGAAATGAGCTTACAATTGATGTGAAGGCTGAGGATATGGGAGTTCTCATCGGAAAGCGCGGACAGACTCTTGATTCACTTCATAGTATATTGTTAGCCTTGCAATCAACAAGGATTGCAGCGAGTATGTAAAAGTTAGCTGATTCTGAGAACTATAGAGTGAAGAAAAGAGACTCTTGAGAACTTAGCTAAGAATATAGCATCTAAGGTTACAGAGAACCGAAAGGCTGTTTCACTTGAGCCTATGAATTCATTTGAAAAGAAGAATAATTCATTCTGCTCTTCAGGGAGATCCCTGATTGGAGACATATAGTGAGGGTGCTGATCCTCACCGCAAGGTTGTAGTTAAGCCAAAGAATGAAGGAAAAATCTTTACTATAACAGCAGATATAACAAGGGCTATAGCAAGAAGCCTTATGGAAGAAAGTCATATCACAAGAGTGGTTATAATAAGAATTATTCGAAGAAGTACAACAAAAATTGATTACGATTCAGATGAAGAAGTAGTAAGTATCCCCGTAGAACCAGTTGATGGTTTTGCGGGGATTTTTGTTGTATGTATAGGGAATTTGTGGATAGTATGGGATGAGGAAGTGTAGTATAAACAAATGTTCCGAATGGGAAAATTATTGTAAAATTACAGAAAAATATTTTGAAATGGGAAATATTAGAATGATGAAGGCAGCTGAAAAGCTAGGTATGTTACAGGAAGCCAGAATTAGAAAAGTAAGATATTACAATGATGAATATTATGATAGTGTAAAATACGGAATTTTAAGGGAAGAGTGGAGGATGATTATGAATGATAATCACGGCGATTTCACTGCGGTTGGAAATTCAGGAATAAGATAATAAGAATAAGTGGTGAGGATGCCTTTAATATAGCGGGAAAAACTAATGAAGTTATCTTCACTGTATGTAGATAAATAGAGTCATAGCATTAAATACGGGCATATTTTATAATGAGACAGATGTGGGTAGATGAGGTCTTGGTTCATTTATGAAGGGACCAAAGACCATACAAGAGAAGATGTAGTGGAAATAAACTGCCACGGTGGAGCATTTATAACAAAAAAAGTGCTTGAAACTGCGATAATGGCAGGTGCAAGGCTTGCTGAACCTGGAGAATTTTACAAAAAGAGCCTTTCTCTCAGGACGAATTGACCCTACACAGGCAGAGTAGCAGTTATGGATATCATAAGGGCAGACAGTGAATATGCCATAAAGAGTGCCGGCAGGAGGCTTAATGGAGGAATAGGGATAAGTTAAAGCCTGTAAAGAGAGCATTTTAACTCGATATGGCCCTACAGCAGAGGCAGCCCTTGATGATCCTGGAGTATATGTCGCTGGATGGAAAAAGCAGAAGAAATCAGGGAAAATGTTGAAAACAATATAAATGCTTTGAATAATATTTTTGGAAAAGGCTGGAAAAAGGCAGGATAATTAGAGAGGCATTAAAACTGTAATAGTAGGTAAGTCTCAATGTGGGTAAGTCTTTCATTTTCTAACTACATTTCGGGAAGATGTTGCTATAGTTACTGATATTCCGGGCACTACAAGGGATGCCTCTATGCAGAGCGTAAGCCTTTGGGGATATCTCTTAATATTGTGGATACAGCAGGAATTAGGGAGACTGACAACGAGATCGAGAAAATGGGAATAGAGGCTAAGGAGCATCTTAGTGATGCAGACCTGTGCTATGATAATAGATGTATCCAAGCCGCTTTCCTCTGAAGATAAAGAATTATTAGAGGAAATTAAGTCTAGAAAGTCTGTTCTTATCTTAAATAAAACGGACCTTGAAAGAGGATTGACAGATGAAGAATATAAGGAGTTTTCAGAGTTTAATCCTGTAGAAATATCGGCAAAGAAGAGGGTTGGAATAGAGAAGCTTACTGAGATTATTAAGGAAATGTTTTTCAATGGGGAGTTAGACTTTAACAATGAAATCTATCTTCTAACCTAAGACAGGAAGGTGCTATAAGAAGGGCTAAAGAAAGCCTTAATATGGTACTTGGAGTCCATAGACTCAGGTGTGTCTGAGGATTTTTACACTTTCATTGACCTTATGAATGCTTATAATGCCATTGGTGAAGCTAACCGGTGATACCACCAGTGGAGGATTTGGCTGATAAGATATTTAAGGATTTTGTATGGGAAGTAAGAAAGGAGAAACGTTATGCCATTTATTAATTCTAAAAATTACTAAGAAGATCAGTAGAGATGAGGAACTTATTGTTAAGGATAGGCTTGGAAAGGCAATTGAGCTGATACCCGGGAAAAGTGAGGCTTGGCTTATGCTTAATTTTTGAGGCTGAGAGCCACCTTTACTTTAAGGGCAGTAATGATAAGGATATAGCCTATGGGAAGTAAGTGTATTTGGAAATGAGGGATAAAGAGGCTTTTAATAATTTAACTGTTGAGATAACAAAGATATTTCACGAGGTTCTTGGGATAGAGCCTGAGAGAATTCATGTAAAATATGAAACAACAAATAACTGGGGCTGGAATGGTGGGAATTTTTAATAATAGGGAAGGATAAAGAATATGGCAGAAAGAATTGAAATGCTAAAAACCATATATGGAAGTTTGATGAGGATAGAAATATTTCACTCAAGCAGACAGGGCAGCTTGAGTATTTTATTATGATGAATTATGTGGATAAGTACATCAAGTCCGGTGATAAGATACTTGAAATAGGGGCAGGGACAGGCAGATATTCCATAGCACTTGCAAAAATGGTTGCATGATGTTACTGCGATTGAGCTCAGTGGAAAGTAATCTTGAAGTCTCAAAGAAAATGCTAAAGGTTTGGAGAATATATCAGCTTTTCAGGGTGATGCACTGAATCTAAGTAGATTTGATGACATATTTTGATCAAACCTTTATTTGGTCCCATGTATCATTTATATGAAGAAAAAGACCGACATAAGGCCTTAGATGAAGCAATTCGTGAAACAAAGCCTGATGGAGTTATACTTGTAGCATTTTTATCAGCGCATGACCATGATGAGTAATTATCTTCAGGCAATTTAAAGAGGGTTTTACAGCTAATTTTGATGAGGACTATAAGGTGAAGCATTTCACAGAGCAGGCATTTACAGGCTTTGATATAGTGAATTTGAAGGCATGTTTGAGGCTAAAACCAGTGAAGTATATAACCACGGTCTGCTGCAGACAGTGTTTTTAGAAATAGTTGAGAGAAACTCTGATTTTGAAAATGTCAGATGACGATTTTAAATTATTTTAGACCATCAGCTCCATATTTGTAGAAAAAGGGAAATGCCAGGCTATTCTTGCCATTTGTTGCATATTTGTAGGAAGTAAAATGCGGAAGATAATATGGAAGTAAGGTGAAATTATGGAGAAGTACAAACCGCCTTTTATAATTACAGATAAGATATTGATGTATGTATCATCTATTTCAGAAAAATAGGGCGTATTACTGCAGGGTAATCTTGATGCAAGACCATATCTTAGAAAAATAATAGAATTAAATCCATCTCATCTCATCACTTAAAATTGAGGCAAATCTCTTTCTTTAGGACAGGTAAGAGATGTAGTAAATGGAAAGACTGTATTAGGTGAGCAGAAAGAAATTATTGAGGCTAGAGCACCATACTGCGTATATGAATATTTATCTAAGATTAATCCTTATGATATCAAGGATTTGGAAAAATAAGATGGAGTTATGACAAATAACATTTTGAGAGAATCAGGTGAATTTAGAAGTGTGAAGAAGGTGTATTTAATGGTGAAGAATGCATATTTATGGCACGCCCTGCAAAAGTTTGTCCCACAGCTTGTAAGTGGAAACTATTTGATTGGATGAAGAAAAATCATAATCAGGTTCATCCACTTATAATGAGTTGTATATTTCACTATGAATTTGTATTTATTCATCCATTTTCTGATGGTAACGGCAGAACTGGCAAGATTGTGGCAAACAGCTATTTTTATCGAAGTGGAAGACGATATTTGAATATATTCCTATTGAAAGCCAGATAGAGAAATTTCAGGAGGAATACTATGACAGTGATTGCAAAATGTCATGATAATGGGATTCTACGATTTTTGATAGAATTTATGTTGTCACAGCTTGATAAAATTTTAGACGATATCTCTATTCAGTTTAATGAAGAAAATGCATATTTCGAAGTTGTTAAAAGATTACTTGATGTGATGGAATATGACATCCCATACACGAGTAAGACACTTATGGAAAAGCTTGGTTTGAAATCAAGAGAGGATTTAGAAAGAATTATCTAAATCCCGCAATAGATATGTGTGTTAAAAATGACAGCTCCGGATACACTCAGAAGCAGAAACCAGAGGTATATCAGAGTTTAAATAGATGGAAAAATGGGGATAATATAATGGATGTAAAAAGAATTTTGGATAGATGTGCTGAAACAAAATAGAGAAAAAGCTTATTAGCTATTTTCTATAAAGACGCTGTAATTCGTTGGCATTGCAGTAATGAACTTTTACAGTTTCGGAATATATAAAAAGCTCAAACTCGCGAATATCCGGGGAGAATGGGAAGGTAAAATTGAACGCATAGAAAAACTGAAAAATATGATAATAACAGCTGTAAGGGTTTATTCTGAGAATAAAAAGCAGCTCTTTTCATAGTTGTAAGTTTTATAAAAACAGAGAATAATTTAATTACTGAAATGGATGAATATTGGGCAGATGATACTGAAGTACCTGAATGGAGACACAAGATGAAGATTGGGCAAAATATGATTTAGGAAATAGTTTTTAGTGATGTAGACGGAACCTTATTAAATAGTGAGCATAAGATGCTTGATGGAACAAAGCATGCAATACAAAAATTACAGAAAAACGATATCTCTTTGTAATATCGGCTAGAAGTCCATCAGGAATATATCCTATTTTAGAGGAAAATGGATTTTCCTGCTCCTATTATATGTTACAGTGGAGCTTTTTAATATTAGATGAGAACAAGAATACTGTGTATTCATCAGGTTTTTAATAGGGAAATAGCAGGAAAGTAATCAGTTTTATTGAGAAAAGAGAACTTCGACTGTTGTTGGAATCTTTACTCAGGTGATAACTGGATAGTTAGGGATAAGAGCGATGAAAGAGTGATAACTGAAGAAAATATAGTGAAAAACTGAGGGCTGCCAGAGGCTCTGTAGAGCTCATTATCTAACGATGCAAAGATAGGAAAAATTCTTTGTATCTGCAACCCTGATAAGACTGATGAAAATTGAAGATAAGATTAAGAAGAACTTCCCCTGATTTATCGGTAGTTAAATCATTTCATACTATGATTGAGATATATGGCTCGGTATAACAAAGGAAGTGCGGTTTTGGAACTATGCAGATTGTGGAATATAGATGTGAAGAGGGCAGCTTTCGGAGATAATTTTAACGATGTGGAAATGCTTGAGGAGGTAGGATTTCTCTAATGGAAAAGCACCTGATGAACTAAACAACGCTTAAGACTATAACTGATAGCAATAATGATGAAGGGATATATAAGGCTTTTGGTTAAAATGGGAGCTATTTCACCCTAAGTAAAAGTATATTGTCTTCTATAGAGCATTTTTAGTTCATCCATTATTTGTGAAAAGATTAATAATTTTAGATATTCATTTACTGCAAAATAAAAGAAGTGAGGGTAGGTATATATATTACAACGAAAGTGAAATGATATATGCTCTATGTTTATGGAGTTATAAGTTTTGTTGGACAGGGAGTAGGGTTTTTGATGAATAAAATACCAAAGTAATGGAAAATAGACTGATTAAAATATCGTAATTACTTTAGTAATTAATATAGAAAAACTGTTGTTTGAGAAGGAATTAAATATGTCATCAAGTAAGGAGTATTTGGATTTTATCCTGAGCAGTTATCTGAATTAGAGGATATTAGTTACAGGGCTATGATGGGAGAATATATTATATACTACAAGGGAGAATAGTGGAGGAAATATATGATGACAGATTGCTTGTTAAACCTGTAAAATCAGTAATTGACTATATGCCGGATGCAAAATGAACTTCCTTATGAGGGTGCAAAAAGCGATGTTGCTTGTGGATAATGTGGATAACAGGAAATATTTGACGAATTTATTTGAAGTTATGCTGATGAATTGCCGGTTCCGAAGGTAAGAAAGAAACAGTAGAATATTAACTTTTGATGGAGGTATGAGAATGGACAGATTAAAAAGAACTTTATGAAGCAAAGAGGGCGGCTGAAGAGGTAGTGCAGGATAGATAATGCCATATCTTCTTTAGACAGTGCATCATCCTGGGGAGTATTTGATATTTTTGGTGGAGGAATGATTTCAAGCTTTTATTAAAGAGGGTAAGTCTCAGGATGCAAATGCTGATATCGAGGAAATATACTCTTCACTAACTGTATTAAATAAGGAGCTTGAAGATATTGATATGCATTTTGCCGACAGAAATAAAGCGATACCATTAGCGATGGTGCTTTTGACATCTGGTTTGACAATATATTTACGGATAGTGTAAGAAGAAATTAAAGATACATTGTATGAGTTAAAGGATTTCAGAAGAGATATAATTAGTTTGATAGAAAGTTAAATGCTGAAATAGCGATATCAATACTTTGTTGAAGAATATAAAACTATGCTTGTAAGCTGTAAAAGTGATAGTTGACAGACCGCTCGGAAGCTATCATCCTAAACATAAGGATATGTATTATCCGATAAATTATGGATATATAGAAGGAATGGTGCAGGAGGTGGTGAAGAACAAGATGCCTATATAATAGGTATTGATGAGCCGATACAAGAGTTTACGGAAGGGTACTTGCCACTATTCATCGTTACGATGATGTAGAAAGAAAAGTGGTGGTTTGCATCGAAAACAGTCATTTACAAAGGCTGAAATAATGGAAAAAGTAGAGTTTACAGAAAAGTATTATGACTCTGAAATTGTTTATGAGGATATCAGAATGAAAATTATACCTTTGAAGAAAGCTATAGAGACGATCTAATATTTATGATTTTGCGTTAAGGATGCTTTTAGAAAACCGATTAAAATGAAGATTTATTAGACATACAAATTATTTTTGATAGAGGTAGCAGATTTTGGATTGCCATTGATGAGAAAAATGACGAGTTATAGAAAGTATTGGATATGTAAGAAGGATGCACAAATGCGAATATCATTCATGGTTATTTGTTAAAGTGGCGGAGAAACAAAAAGGAATAGGTAGTGTTACTTAAAATTGCAGAAGAAGATATGAAAAATAATGAGATATCTGTTGCAAAGATACATCTGGCATACCTAAAGATGATTGGTTTGAGTCTTACTCTTTTATCAAAAACACTATTTTGAATGCGAAGAGAGATATAGAGAAAATTGTTGTAAGATATGAAATATAAAAATAAAAGGGATTTTATGATAGAAAACTTTATTCTGCATATATTTGTGTAATAGTTTTTAGTGCTTTGTATAATAGGTGGATTCTTTATTAGAACTTTGTTTGCTTTTGCTATTGTAGGTTTAGCAGGATATATTCTGATTGATAAAAAGTATTTGAGATGCCCACATTGTGGTGGTATTTGAAAATTTGCAAAGACTCTTATATGCAAAAACACATTTATCACTGCAGCTATTGCGATTATGAGATTGAAAAATAAAATAAATGTAGAAAATTCATCTTTTGAGGGGCATGCGAGAAAAACGAAATGTGATTATTGTATGCATCTTGTTAGCTGTCTTTTCTTTTATACCAATTCCGTTTACGCGATTAAAAGATGGAGGTACTGTGGAGTAGCAAAACTTTAGTTTATAGAGTTTTTCGAGGTTCATAGGTTAGCACCTGTTGAATCGGGGAAAAAGAATATGAAGAAGGAATTATTATTAAAGTTCTAGGCATTGAAGTTTATAATAATGATGAATAGAACAATGTATCTATAATGATAAGAATAATATTTTTACAAGCATTTTATAATAGATTTAATTATGCATCTAACTTGTTTGTAGAGCTATTATGATTATGAAAAATGTCACGTGAAACATTTATAAGATAAATTTTAATTTGGAAGAGCTGATATGTTGCTAACACAGTCAGCCTTCACTAATAAATGTCCAGACTCGCGTCGGTTTTTCTGTGAGATGCTGTTATAATATGGCTTTGTTGACGAAAAACCTGATGCGCTCGCTTAGGCATTATTAGTTCCGGCTGTTGATTGGTAAGTCAGGACAAACAAGCACATTAGCCACAAGGGGCAGGTGAGGTGGCTAGTCTTTAATTTGGTATTCTGGGTTGTTATTTGCATAAATTTAAGGTGTCAGCTCCGAATGATAAATTCTAAGCGAGCGCATTAGGCGAAGCGAAGCGGATGCCGGAGCGAGTCTGGACATGTTATCAGTTTCTTTGCGTCTACTTGTTTAGATTATATAGCTCTACAAATTAGAATTTGTTTAGTGCTTGGTATATAATTATGAGTGAGAAATTTACTTAACTATCAGGAGGTATTAGAAATATGCTGCTAGATGATGAAAAGATATGAAGCTCATTATAAACTATGGTAAGGAGGCTATAAATAAGCTAAATGCTAACGAATTAGAAGAAGGTTTTGCATTTAGCTGAACAAGGGTGGAAGGCATTTCCGGAATCAGGAGCAAAGTGGAATCAGGGCTACAACTACGCTAAGATGTTTTTGGACGTGCGCTTCATAATAACAATCTGAATTTTGCTAAACTTTGGTTAGATAGAATGACAGAGAATAATGACACTTTACATTTGTTTGATTTTTGAAATTGATCATATGAAAGCTAAAATATGAATTTGAAGCCGGAAATATGGATGAAGCTTTTCAAATATGGGATAATCTTGTCAAACAAAAAGGGCGTTAAGTATAGATACTGAATATGACGATCCAAAAATACTTTGGAATTTTACAAGTCATAAAATAAGAGTCTAAGTCAATGCAATAAGGCAAATCAAAAAAATCGAGGAAATATATGTTAAAAAGAAAAATCTATGTCAAAGCAGGAAAAGTATATGGACTGGGATAATATGCATTCAAGCTTAGGAAGCCTTGTCTGTTTGAGATAATGCTTTAACTGAGCCGGAAGATGATGACATTGATTGGTAAGAAAGTACGAGTGATAAACAAACTGTTAAATACATCGTTGATAACAGTATGGGAGATATAATAACAGTAATATTTTAGTAAACCGCTGTATTGGTAAAAAGGTTTTTGCTCTATGAGAAATAGTCTTAATCAGTTTGCTGCTGCTGAATGGAATCAGGCATTATTGATATGATGTATGAAGGCTTAGACGAGAAAATGAAAAATATGTTTTACCAGATGATGAGAGACAGGAAACTATCTTTTTATTTGGTATGACGGCAGAAGTTCATCAAAAATCAGATAGAAGGAAATGATGGAGGACGCTGGTTGACTGATATGCTTTCGATACTTATGAAAGATTCGAGGAGTTTGCTACAGACTACTATGATATTGAATTTGATAATGATTTACTTAGGCAATTATACACTTGTTCCAATTTGTCAGAATTAGAATTGTCTAAAAGCTAATACAGGGGTATAGATAAAATGGCTGTATACAATGTATGTTCACTTGAATGAAGAAACAAAAATTGCAAATTTGATCTTAAGAAATTTAATGAAGATATTGATGCAAAATATCCAGCACTAATATTGAAGTAAGTGATACTGCCAGAACTTTGACATTTGCTGGGAGAACTATTCAGGACCATATCAATTTGAATTGAGAATGGATAGAAATCGCTGTACATTTGCAATCGAGTATTTTAATTCTGATGACAGAGTTATACGAGTTTGCAAGATTCATAGCTTGGCTTAGAACTTATTTTGATGAAGATAAGAAAGTGATATTGCTTTATGAGACGGATTGTTCACAGCTTAACTTTATCCTGTGATAAGACAATTGATGATATAAAAGAAATGGCTAGAAGAAACTTTTGATTAAGTTCTATTTGATAAAGGAGAAAGTATAGCTTTAGGGCTGGCTTATTTTAATATTATAAGTACTATAAAATGTTTCACGTGAAACATTCTAATTCAAATACAATTGCTATTGATAATTATCGATAGACAAAAACTCAGAAAAAGCTTTACTTATGTACTATATTTACAATTGTAGGCATTATAGTGAAATAAAAGAAATTAAAAATATAAAATGTTTCACGTAAACATTTTTGGGGAGGTTGTTATGAGTATATATAATTGGATTCAAAAAGAAACATTATTTAGTACATATGAAGAATGGCTCTTGAAAGATCCAGGGCAATAATAATAAAGGTTTCATATTGATGGTATCAATAACACACTAAAAGCTATGCAGGATGGATATATTTTACTATAGAGATACGTCCGCCTTATGCGATAAAAGGCTGCACCTCAATGAAGGCATGTCGTCGCAAAAGAATAAAAGATTATGTAATTTATACCTTGAAATAAACAGTAAAAATACTGTATATATGACTTAAGCTATGAAGATGCTATAAAAATAATGAGAACTTTTATGCAAAAGGAGACTCTTCCTGATGAAAGAAAAAGCTATGTAGAAGTTGTGGACGATGAGAGACGAAAAGATCAGAAAGGCATTTGTTGAATTGATCAGAACTATTAATAGGAAATACTAAACATGCAAAGCAAATTTCTTAAGAAAGTAAAGCCTGAGAATGAAGAAGATGTGGAAGATGCATGGATTGAACTTTATGAAGAGTTATTGAAAAAGGGTAGAGCAATTGAACTTGACTGGAAAAATAAGAAAAGATGATTTATATGATTGCTGTAAATAAACTAAGTACAGGACTAGAGCTTGAAGTAAACGAAGAAATATTGGATAGCGATGAAGATATTCCAAGGTGGGGCAAAATAATTAACACTCAATGGACAGACTATGTTTTATCTGCAATGGATGTGGGTAGTGACAGCTATGTATTGATGATACTTAGTAAAGATGATTTTATAAAGGCTAAGGAGCTGGCAAAAGGAGATATTACAAAGGATAGCTGTTATCGAGGAAATGTAATTTATGTTTAAAAGATGTAAAGGAGGGTATGAGTATGCTGGAAAAAAAGCTAGAAACTTCGTTAGGAGTAATTCATTATTGGGTAAACAACCTAATAAACAATTAGAAATTACTCTTTATATTTTTGCCTGGACTCACTGCTGATCATCGATTGTTTGATAAACAGATAGAATATTTTTGAGGATAAGTTTAGAGTACTGGTTTGGGATGCACCAGGACATGCATCATCATATCCTTTTTAAACTCGATTTTGATTTGTTTGATGAAGCAAAATGGCTGAATGAAATATTGATAAAGGAATGTATTGATATGCCTATATTAATTGGACAATCAATGGGTGGATATTTAGGACAGGTTTACGCAGAATTATTTCCTGAAAAGCTAAAGGGTCTTGTTACAATTGATTCGCCCTCGCTTCAAAGGAAGTATTATACTGCAATAGAGTTATGGTTGCTAAAAAAATTGTGGAGCCAATTTATAGGATTTATCCTTGAAAAACTATTGAAGGAAGGAGCAAAAGGTGTATCAACTACTGAATATGGAAGAAAGTTAATGTTTGATATGATGATGGTTTATGATGGAAATAGGTACTCGTCTTGCCGGACATATTATAAAATTTTAGCAAGTGCAGTAGAAAAGAATTTAGCATATGATATAAAATGTCCTTATATTATAATATGTGGAAAAAGAAGATCGTGCAGGATCTTGTGTTAGATATTTAAAATCATTTGAGAAAAATACAGGAAAGAGTGTTGAATGGATTGATAATGCAGGTCATAATTCCAATACAGACAAACCTCAGATAGTAAATGAATTGATTAATGAGTTTGTAAAGAAGAGTGTTGTATAAATTCTAAGTTGTATGGCTGATGTGTTGTTAACTTACTAAGTCACGCCTTCACTAATAAATGTCCAGACTCGCTACGGTTTTTCTGTAAGATGCTGTTGTAATATGGCTTTGTTGACGAAAAACCTGATGCGCTCGCTTAGGCATTATTAGTTCCGGCTGTTTGATTGGTAAGTCGGAACAAACAAGCACATTAGCCACAAGGGGGGTAGGCGTGGGCTGTCTTTAATTTGGTATTCAGGGTGTTATTTGCATAAATTTAGGTATCAGCTCCGAATGATAAATTCTAAGCGAGCGCATTAGGCGTAGCGAAGCGGATGCCGGAGCGAGTCTGAAATGTTATCATTCGGAGCGTCAACTTAGCTGATTTAAAATAGCCCTAAAACTTAGAATTTGCGGAGGTATTTATGTTTGATTTTTAGTATACTATCTACAAAAATACAAAAGTCAAATGGGAGAAGAGGATGCGGGCAAATATTTTTAATTTGTTATCCGGAAAATCCATTATATTTTGAGTATTGTCCACCAAAACCAAGCATCGAATCTGTATTCAATGATTTGAGGGCACTACCACTCGGGGAAGAGCTTAATAGATAAAGTTTTATCTGGGATTTTTAATGATAATCAGCTAGTGGCAGTGATGGATTATATCGTATCTTTCCCACAAGAGGACACCATTTTCATAGGATTATTTATGGTGGATATTAAAGAGTCCGGAAAAGGAATAGGCAGTTCTATAATTGATGAAGCCTTAAATGTTTTTAAGCGAGAAGGATATGTAAAAAAGTGAGGTCTTGCTCATATGAAGGAAACCCACAAAGCAGTAGATTTTTGGCAGAAATGCGGGTTTGCTGAGACCGGAATTGAAAAAGGAAAAATGAACATATGGAGTAGCTGTAGTTTTAGAGAAAATAATTTGAATTATAATTTAAAAGAGAAGGCTAATGACAAAAGAAGAGAGAGCAGAAAAGTGGTTTAGAGGTATCCAAGATTCTGAATTAATCAGTATCGAAGAAAAAGATGGACATATGTGACAAGGCTGCAAAAGAAGATGATGCCTATATTTTTGGACTGTTAGTACTAGCTTGTATTTTGCTGTTTATGATAAGTGGCGGTGAGATATTTGACTTAACAGCAGGCTTCATTAACTATATTGCAGGAGAGAGTGCTACAAGAAATCATTATGTGGGTCTAGCCTTTGTGGGTGGGCTTATAGTCCTTCCTGTTATAATACTTCCTTTAATTATAGCCATTTTATATAAGAATAAATATATCAAGTCTGAAGCATCAAAAATATTAGATACGGTATCAAAGAGCAGAGAAAATGAGCAGTATTACTGCTAAATTTTATACGATACCACGAAGAAGGAATATCTGCATTTGATAACTTTAATTTTAAGCTTGCAATCATCCAAGAGTTGATGTATGACATAAATGTATTACAGCCTGAGTTTGATATTTATGAATTTGCAAAAAGAGTATAAGGGTGAAGAGATTGACACAGAAAGTGAAACTGTAATTGAACCTGCACTTGAGTATTTTAAGAACTTGCAGATACCTAAGAGCTTAGCAAAAAGAAGTCGGATCATTTTACATGGATGGTGGTAATGAAGTGTATATGAATATCATTCCGCTGTGGGACGGCGAAGACGGTATTTTTGATTTGAACGATGTAAGCCTCTGCAGAACTGAGAACAATTTCCAAATCTAACTGAGCGACAATTCTGACGGATGATTTTGATAAAATAAAGAAGATATTCGATGCAGCAGGCATCAAGGTGGAATTATTATAATACAAGAAATAGTTAGGTAACAATGGATTATATAAAAAGAGTATTCAAATGTAGAGTTTGAAATTCTTGACAGAAGGATATTTTAGATATTCTACAACTTATACAGGATGGATTTGGGCAGAAGGAAAAGAGCCTGTGTCTGCAATTATGTATATTTGGAATAACGGCAATATGGTTTATCGTATAAACTTCTAAATTGTCGAGTTATAATAAACTAATCTAGTGACGCTCCGAATGATAAGCATTTCAGACTCGCTCCGGCATCCGCTTCTGCGCCTAATGCACTCGCTTAGAATTTATCATTCGGAGCTGTCGTGAAACATTTATATAAAAACATCATTTTTATGAATAAAAGGAGAGAAAAATGTTAACCAATTTATCATTAATAGGAGGTTCAGATGGACCAACAAGCATATTTCTGACAGGTAAAATGAATTTTGGTTGGATGAATGTATTTGGGCTGATAATTATAGTTTTATTTCTTATTCCAAATACTATTTACAGGGTTAAAGCAAAAATTATCAAAAGCTGTATGCCAATAAGTTTATGAAAATTTTAGGAACAAATTGGTCAATATGGTTGTATGTTTCTTATGGTATTTGATTTTTGGAATGGGTGAGTTGGGATTTGGCTCTATTGAGGCATTCTTGGTTTATGCTTTTGGAAATATTATTTTGCTTATTTTTATTGGATACTGTGGATGTTATATTTTATCAAGGAAGCATATTGGAAAAAGATTACATTGGCAGTGATAGGCACTTGTCTGTTTCTGTTAAGTGGAATAACAATGATGTACACTCTTTTTGATTATATTTGGTATAATATTTGGAATAGGACATATATACATTGTAAGTAAAAATAAGCCAAAAATTAAAGGAGTAAATCTATGAAAAGAGTTATTATATTATTAACCTGCCTGATTTTTAATATTTAATATAACAGGCTGTAAAAAGAAGTTGTTGTAAAGAATACAATAGAAGGAAATCGCAAAACCTATAGTGAAATGAGTGATGGCAGTTGGACTTGTGGTAATCATACATATAAAAATTGTCTTGAAAATAAGTGGTAGAATACCTAATGCTGCTGTAGATACGACCTTTGTATATCTAAGTAATCTTGAGGAGATAACTTTTGAACAGGCGGGAAGGATTACGGATTTAGCAGTAATATGAACGATTATTTTTCTTGGAAGATGCTGTACTGTAGATGTTAAAGACGAATGAACTGTGTGTGAGAGGCATACATGAGATTTTATAGACAAAGCATTTGCACAAAACTTAAAAGGTGATGATTTCTTGCAGGCAATGGCAGATATTTATTCAGAGCCGGAAGTGTATAAAGAATTAAAAATATCCACGCTTTGTTGCAGACATAATTACTGTTATTGATTATGATACTACATTGCAAATGGATGGCTTGGATGATGTTATAAGTGGTAATTTAAGTAATAGGTATAATGAAATCATAAATGCTCTTGAGAATTGTGGTGCAAAAGATGAAGCAGATGTTCTAAAAAAGGCTAGAGAATTATATATTTTGGATGACGGTAGTTATGGTAAGGAGTATAATAATCTTAGCAGCCGGCTTGCTTTTAAATAATGATTATGATAGATTTTGGGATATGGTAAGAGCTTATATTGACAGAAATTTAAGTTAATTAGGAGAGTTCAAGGAATAATAGCGATTTAAGCATGAGGTAAGATGGTTATTGGAAAATGAAAAACAAAAGAAGTTATATACAAAGGTCAAAGCCTAACTCTAACCAGATTTTGGGGGTAACAAAAAGCTCTGTTTGTGGATTAAAAATCCGAGTCAGAGAGATATGCCTAAAATGGAATTTGTCGGGGGATATCCGGATGAATGGTGTATTTTTCATAGAGAATTTGACAGAAGAGGAAAAGGACAGATTATGGATGTGAACGGAGAACTTTTTGGATGTAGAGAGTATATTAGAAAGCGAAGATATATAATGAAGATGAAAAATAGGAAGACTTATATTGTCAAAAAGATATTTTTGATTTTATAAAAAGGAGAAATCGTAGTATTAGAAGATAAAGGTTATCAAGCTTACTATGGTGAGCATAATTTTGTTTTCGTTAACGAAGAAAACCAAAGAAAGTGGCTGGTATTGCGAGATAACGAGGATGATGATAAGAAGGTATATTATAATTTGGAAGAGTATTTTGACGAAAAATGAAGATTAGGAGAGTAAAGATGCCTGTTTTAACTGAAAAGCAAATTGAATATGGATTTGACTATTTTCATAAAGATGAACCACAGAAAAAGTCAGTAATAGAAGTTTCTGAGTATAATGGTGAGAGTGAACTTATAATAAACTGCACACAGTTAGGCGATAGCTTTACACCTCAGTATAAGAGTGTAAAAGAGAAAAAGCGTGTATTACAGGAGTGGTGTGATTTTCTACGAAATAATAAGACTGTATTTACTAGGCTTTCATTTTGTACAAGGATGCCACAGGAATTATTTGATGCAGTTTGTGAGCAGGAAAATCTAATAAGTCTTGACGTTAAATGGGGTGTATATCCCGACATTTCAAAGCTTGCCAACCTCACTAAGCTTCGTTACCTGTCTTTAGGTTCAGGTGCAGGTGTAAGCAGTATAGAGCCTATTTCAAAAGTTAAGCAGCTTAGTAGCCATATCAGTTGAAAATTTCCAAAAATCGTGGATTACAGTCCGTTTGCCATATGCTTAAAAACCTAGAAAGTCTTTCTATTTGTGGAGACGGACTTGGACCTAAGTACATTCAGGTAGATTCTCTGGACTTTTTAACTCGGATGAAGCAGCTTAGATTCTTTTCTTTTTTAATGGCCAGACTTAAAAGCAAGGACTATACTCCGGTTTTAAGCCTTGAAAATGTGGAATATCTAAGCCTAGACCATGTAAGTGAGACAAACTTTTATAATGATATAATTAAACTACCAAAAGTTAAAATATGGATTAATAGTAAAAAGCCTGAATTATATGTATAACAAGCTGAGCTTGAATAAAACAAAGGATGTAACAAGTGAAATATTTAATATTAGGATGATATTAGAACGATAATTACACGAGATATTTGCAGGCAGATAAAAGGAGACTGATTATGCTTAAAATAGGAGATAAATATTCATTTGAAGTAAGTTACGCAGATAGGCAGAGCTGTCTGATGTTCTTTAAGGAAGATGATTCCTCGTCTTGGTCATTGGATATTGGCTTTTGCGAAGGAGATTTTGGTGATGAAAGTGTAGCGCCTGCTATATGCATTAATCCGATAGATACAGATAAAAATTCTGTAGAAGAATTGGTGGGAGAAAGATTTGAAGTAACCACAGTAAAAGAGTGCGATGAGAGAGAAGATACATTTTATATTTTTGAATCTGAACCAATGGTTTCATACGAGGTAGAAGTCCTTGAAATAAAGGATAGCAAGGCTCATATCCGCTGCCGTGGTATAATGATAGTGGATGGGTATTCTGATCCTTATGAAGAGGAAAAATTTGAGATAGATTGTCTGGTGCCTATTATTGAATCTGCCAGTGACTGGGCAAAATTTGAGAATTGATAGAATTTTTATACTATGGTTTAGAAACTGAAAAGAACTTAGGAAGGCGGTATTATGAGCGAGTTAAGAGAAAAAGCTTTGGTTACAACAAGAGAAGAGGTAACAAGTGATTATCCGTTTTATGGTGACCTGCCTATGATATATTTAGGTGAGATAGCCAATATGAAGGAGCATGGAATATTTATAGGTAAATCGGGGAAGTGTTATTTTGGGTATCATATTTCTAATTTTAGAGAATTAAGCGAGGAAGAAGTATAAAAATATTACAACTGAAGATATTTGAAGGAGTTTACAATGAATAATCAAATGGATTTTGCGCTGCCTGCTTTATATGATAAGTTTTTATCAGAAATGGGAGAGGATGGAGAATTTATAATAGAGGACAGCGGTATCACCTTATATTCAAAGGCGGATTTGGTAGAAAGAAATACCACTTATCAGATAGAGGAATGGGAGCCTGATTACTTTATGATTGGGCAGGACGGTGACCTGGCTTTCTTTATAAAAAAGATTCTGATGATACCATTTACAAGAATGATTTGGGAGCCTTGGGTTCTATCCAAATGGAAATAGCAGCCTCTGATGTGTATGAGTTTATTAAAAATAATCAGATGAGGTGATTGATTTTAGGGATAATTATAAATCGTTTGAAACTAAGTGGAGGAAAAGAATGGAATTTGACGAAAGCTTGCAGCAATATACTTACAGCTATGAAGACTTGATTTTTGCCTGGGATGAGGAGCCTACAGAGGAATATATAAATAAGGTGAAAGCTTTAGCAAAGAATTATAAAGATAATTTTGACAGAATAATTGACTTTATCTTGCCTGACCTTAGGGAAATGTACGGAGATGTAAGCAAAGAAGATGTGAAGAATAATCTTGGGAAACCTATTATAGACTATAATCGGGGAACGGTGAGCTATTGTGACCAGACCTTTGATGACTGGCATATATTTGAGTTTTGAATTTTTAGATGAAAAAAATTTGAAAAAAACTAGAGCATTTTTCAGTTGATGGTTAATAGATTTATCGGAGGAAAACTATGGAACTACTAGAGTATATGAGAAGAAGAAATAAAATGACAATCTCAGAGTGGGAAGATACTTTTGAGAAAAGGGAAAGGGAGATTATTATTTTAAGGCATGAAGGAGGGGGAGGAAGCCTAAGAAATGGTTTTTGGGAATGGGATGAGTATTTCTTAGCCTATGGACTGTGAAACAGGTGAACTTCACAAAGAAGAAGGGCGGATAGCATTTCCTGTCACAGACACAGAAAATCTGCCATATCAATTTGAAGATGAAACCATTTACAGATTAAAGGTACGTGAAAAGCTACCAGAGGAAGTTCCAAACGGTGCATTTGCCGATAAAAACTTGTTTTTGGTTGTGGAAGTTCTTAAAAAGATGCCACTTTGTCCTGAACTTGAAGAAATACTTACAGAGTATAGAAAACCCTGTGGTTTTACAGGATGATGTCTTGGGTGAGCTAACTTATGATAAGCTGCTTAAAAGCTTTGAGGGAAATCTTTCTTGGCTTGGTGGCAGGATACATATTTCCTTATATGTTGACAAGGATAATAAGAGCGGTATAACAAAGGCAAAAAAGGCTATAAAAACAATGGTTTTGGAACAGGAAAAATGGGATGCTGCCCTGCGTAGTTTTTGCGGCAAAGAAGCTTACAAAACTTGCCTGTGAATGGGCAGAGTCAGAAGAAGAGGCTGCTTTAATTACAGAAGAAAGCTTTGCAAAAAGAATTAGCTTAAGCTTAATATGGGCGACATCGGGAGGTTCATTTACAGCTTATCTTGATGATGATGACCTTTTCTTTGGGCACAGCATCACAGTTAATGGAAGCCCTAAGAAGGGACTATTGTCGGCTGATATTGAGGGATAAAAACATATACTGATATTTTTGGTAGTGAAAGGAGAAAAATGGAAAAAAACAAGCACTTATAAATCAATGGTTGCTTGAGCAGGAAATAGCTCATATTAAAGGTTGGGATTTCTCACATATTAGAGGAAGATATAAAGAAGAGGATGATCTCCCTTGGGATTTCGAAAACATTATAAAATCCTATTTGAATGATACAGATTATTTATTGGACATGGAAACAGGAGGGGCGAATTTCTTTTTGTCTTTTATGGCAAACGCTAAATATACTGCTGCGATTGAAGGGTATGAACCAAACATCAAAATATGTGAGGACAGACTTCTTCCTTTGGGAATAGATTTTAAAGCATGTGACGGAGGAGATATTCTTCCTTTTGAAGATAACTACTTTGACATTATTACTAACAGGCATGGTCAATATAACATAAACGAAATTAAAAGAACTCTTAAAAGCGGAGGAGTATTTCTTACGCAACAAGTCGGTGCAGAAAAATGACAGAGAACTTGTAGAACTTTTTGATAGGTGATGTTGAAATTCCTTTTCCGGAAGCATATTTAAGTATTGCAAGACAGAAATTTGCTGATAACGGATTTGACATTGTGGAAGTAGATGAAGTCTACAGACCGATAGAGTTTTTATGATGTAGGTGCACTGGTTTGGTTTTGCCAGAATTATTGATTGGGAATTTCCGGGTTTTGAAGTGGAGAAATATCAGGATAACCTTTTTAAAGGCACAGGAAATTCTTGATAAAGAAGGGTGTAATTAGGGGAAAAATTCATAGATATTATTTTTGTGGCTAAAAAGAAATAATAAATTTATGAAGAGGTTGATTATTCGGATTAGTCTGCGGAACTGAGTTTTATATAATGGAAGGGCAAAATAAAGTTGGAGAGGAATTATAGATGAAATTATTTAATCCAAGTATAAGGAGGACGCAATGGAAGAATTTATAGTAGCAGAGGAGGGCATTCCTTACAATATAGGCTGTGAAGGGCAACGATAGCATATTATGGAAGTGAAATAGAATTTCACTATGAAACTGCACCGCCACATGGAGATGAAATATTTTCTGCAAAATTGCCACTACTTAATGTTAAGCTTCCATTTTGGATGTATGGGAGAAATCTTATATTTTTGGACGCCTATTATATGCTCGCAGAAACTGTAGAGAAGGGTACTTGGGATCCTATAACGAGCAGGCTCATCAACATACATACGGGAGAATATGTAGGGCCTTGATGATTGGTATAATAATGTGGAAGTTAAAGAAAATGAAGTTGAATTAAAAATGATTATAGCGGAAAATCAATGATATTGAAAAATGTTAAAGAACTGAAATGGAGTTAAAATACTAAAGTAATAATAATTTTGTAAGTAGAAATCGATGTTTTATGCTAACGAAATATATATTATAACTTATACCTGATAAAGGAAAATTAAGGATGTATTACAAATGATTTAAATAAAACTAAGGAGAAGAATAATGGCTAAGAAAAAGAGTTACCCCTGCCAAAAGACTTTGATGAATTGCTTAAAGTGGGAGATATTGAAGCACTTAAAGCTGTCTATGAGTAAATGTGGAGCTTACTGCCTATGATGGAAAAATTCGGTCTCGCACACTGCACTTCATTACAAAGGTGTACCTGACGAGCTTGTTATCTGGCTCGTTAAGCAGGGCCTTGATGTAAATA
>BNJV01000176.1_pt1 | contig 50901 bp, 63 predicted proteins | sample 8540591 | NCBI WGS metagenome assembly BNJV01 (sample SAMD00202457, study PRJDB9452) | human saliva metagenome | host: Homo sapiens | reverse complement strand
GAGTACTGACCTGTGCGCGAAACCCTCTTGACTTTACCCAGGCTCATGACATACCCATCGATCGCCTGATAAAAGGAATCAGTCTTCGGCTTGTCCGAGAAATCACTGATCATCTTGTTGCTCGGCATAGTCGTTCCTTTCTGTGGTAACCATCTGAGAGTTTATAGGGTCGTCTGGACGACACGCAGGTATCCTCTTTTTCAGATTCCTGTCCTCGGGATCAGAAAAAGACGGGGACCTGTCATAGGTCAGTGAGCATCTGCTGCATCTGGGCGATCTCGGCCTCCTGGTCGTTGATAATTTGTTCGGCCAGGGTGATCGCATGGGGATTCTGGCCGTCAGCAACCTCGTCACGGGCCAGTGTCGACCGCACCTTCGTGGTGGGCGGTCATCTGCTCCAGGTAGAGGCGGGCAGCCTCGGTGCCCTGGGCTTCCTCAAGGGCTGTCATGTCCTCCTGGCTCATCATCCCGCTCATGCCACCCATCTCGCCGTGATCCATTCCACCCATCTCGTCCATGGTCCCCATGCCCCCAGAGTCGGTGACCGGCTGCTGGGCCCCAGGCCTCGAGCATGGCGTTCATCCGGTCAATCTCCGGTCCCTGGGCGTCAGTAACCCCTGGGCAAACTCACGACCTGGGCGGGGATACCCTCCTTGGCCAGGAGCATCTCACTCATCTCCACTGCCTGCTGGTGATGGGGATCATCATCTGGGCAAACATGATGTCCGCGTCGTTGTAATCGGCGGAGATCTCCCCGTCCGCCACAGTCGTCGCCGTGGTGGTCTCGGTCGTCTCAGCGGTAGTCGTCGCAGTGCTGGTGGCCGAGGTGGTGGCGTCGGTGTTGCGTGACTCGGTGGCCTTACCGCAGGCGGCCAGCGCCAGGGTGGAGGCCACGGCGAGAGCGGAAAGAACCCTGAAAGGGTGCGCTTCATGGTGGAGCCTTTCAGGGTCATATGGGGCAGTGGAGAGAAGTGGTGAATCAGTGGACGGCGGTGGATGCCGGAGTAGGCGTGGTGTGTTCCTCCTTCGGACTGGTGGGAGCCAGGTGGGCCGGGTCCAGATCAATCCGGCGCAGCAACTGAGCGTTAAGCGCCACCACAATCGTCGACAGCGACATCAACACCGCAGCAGCAGCCGGGGGAAGCAGAATGCCGCTAGAGGCGAGCACGCCGGCGGCCAGGGGCACGGACAAGATGTTGTAACCGGACGCCCAGATGAGGTTCTGGGTCATCTTGCGGTAGCTGGCCTGCGAGAGCTCAATCATCGACAATATTGCCCGGGGATCGTCACTGGCCAGGACCACTCCGGCGGATTCCATTGCCACATCCGTGCCGGCCCCGATGGCGATGCCGACCTCGGCGCGGGCCAGGGCCGGGGCGTCGTTGACACCGTCGCCGACCATGGCCACGCTCAGGCCACGCTCCTGTAACTGGGTGACCTTGGTGTCCTTGTCCTGGGGCAGAACCTCGGCGAAGACCTCATCAATCCCCAGGTCCTGGCCAACCGCATGGGCCACCTGCTGCGCGTCACCGGTAATCATCGCGACCTTCACCCCGCGGTCCTGCAGGGCTTTCACAGCGGCGCGGGATTCGGGGCGGATCTTGTCCTCGACGGCCACCGCACCGATAATCTGACCGTCGCGGACAATATGGAGTACACCGGCCCCACGCCCGGTCCAGGCGCTGGTGGTGTCGGTGAGCTCGGCCGGGGTGGTGAGGTTGAACTCGCGCAGCATGTTCGGCCCGCCCACGAGGATCTCAGCGCCATCGACAGTGGCCCGGACCCCCCTGCCGGAGGCGGCGCTGAAACCAGTTGCACGGATTTGCCGACGAGAGGCCTCGGGATGGGCGGCCGCGGCCGCCACGATGGCGCGGGCCACGGGGTGCTCGCTGTCGGCCTCCGCGGCGGCGGCCAGGGCCAGCAGCTCACCCTCGGTGACGCCGACAGTTGCCGCGACACCGGTGACCGCGTGCGCGCCCTCGGTCAGGGTGCCGGTTTTATCGAAGAGCACCACGTCGATGGTGCGCATCCGCTCGAGCGCCATCCGGTCCTTGATGAGCACCCCGGATTTCGCGGCCCGCTCGGTGGAGATCGCAATGACCAGCGGAATCGCCAGACCCAAGGCGTGCGGGCAGGCGATGACCAGCACCGTGACCGTGCGCACCACGGCATCGTCCGGGCTGCCGATGGTGGTCCACACCACCGCGGTGATCAGAGCAGAGATCAGCGCGAACCAGAACAACAACGCCGCCGCCCGATCCGCCAGGGCCTGGGCCCGGGAGGAGGACTCCTGTGCGTCGGCAACCATGCGTTGGATCCCGGCCAAGGCGGTGTCCCCGCCGGTAGCCTCCACCCGGACGCGGACGGTGTTGTCGGTGGCCACGGTACCGGCGACCACCTTGTCACCGGTGTCGCGGAAGACGGGACGGGATTCGCCGGTGATCATCCCCTCATCGAATTCGGCGGCTCCGTCGATGATGGTTCCGTCGGCCGGCACCCGGGCACCGGCCCTCACCAGCACGACGTCGCCGACGACCAGCTCGGAGATGTCCACAGTGCGGGTGGTCCCATCGATGACTTTCTCGGCCTCATCCGGCAACAGGGCAGCCAGCGCGTCAAGCGCGGAGGACGCACCCCCGAGAGCGCGCATCTCCAGCCAGTGGCCCAGCAGCATGATGGTCACCAGCAGGGCCAGCTCCCACCAGAAGTCCAGGTCAAAACCACCCAGCCCCAGAGTGGTGACCCAGGAGGCGACAAACGCCACGGTGATGGCCATGGCAATCAGGAGCATCATCCCGGGTTGGCGGGATTTCAGTTCCTTCCATCCGCCCTTGAGGAAAGGCGTTCCGCCGTAGACGAAGATGATCGTGTCCAGTACCGGGGGAATCCAGGTGGATCCGGGGAATTCCGGGAGGGGGTAGCCGAGCAGGTGGGCGACCATGGGGCTGAAAATAACGACGGGAATGGACAGAATCAGCGACCACCAGAAGCGTTCCCGAAACATTGCGGTGCTGTGCCCGGCGTGTTCGCCGTGACCATGAACCTGGTGGTCTTCGTCCAGGGCAGAGTGCGGGTGACCGTGGGGCATCGCCTGGCCGTGGGCGTCGGCATCTGCGTGGTGTTCGTGGCTGGCATGATCCGGGTGGTGGGTGTGGTCTGCTTCCGGAGCGGGGTGATCACCATGGTGATCGCCGGAATGGTGGGGAGTGCTCATGACGTTCCTTTCGCTCAACCCGGTCGGGGTCGAGATGATGGGTGAAATCGATCAGGATAAGACGGTGTAGCCGGTCGCCTCGATAGCCCGGCGAACCGTCTCCGGAGGTACGACACCGGTGACCGTGACGGTGGAAACACCACCAGCAGCGAGATCAACCTGGACGTCGTCGACCTGAGGGAGGGCCTGAAGGGCCTGGGTCACGCTTTTCGCGCAGTGCCCGCAGGTCAGGCCGGTGACCTGGTAGCTAGAGGAGGACCCTCCTGCTGACGAGTCGCTGGCGGCAGGGATGGAGGCGGTGTCGGCACGTGAGGCAGGTCCGCAACAGCTGCAGCCGTGGGAGGCCATCGGCAAGAGGCGGGGCGGGGCGGTAATCATGGGAAAGCTCCTACGGGTCGGTGGGATGCGGGGATGCTACTCTCTACCATATACCCCCCTGGGGTATATTTTGAAGGGCGGCGATGCTACTCTCCAATATATACCCCCCTGGGGTATATTTTCAAGGGGTGGGGGCACTGCCCTCATGCGGGGCAGGGTGTGGTCACCGAGCAGCCTCCTCACTGTCGGGAGGGGACAGCGGGAGGCGGAGGGCAAACACCGCTCCGCGACCGGGTCCGGGGAGGTGGCGGTGAGGTGCCGCCGTGGGCCTCGATCAATGCCTTGGAGATGGTCAGACCGATACCGGCCCCGCCGTTGTCCCGGCTGCGGACGGCATCCCCCGGTAGAAGCGTTCGAAGATGTGTCCGAGCTGGCCAGGTGGGATGCCCTCGCCGTCATCGGCGACGTGGATGAGCGCGGTGGACGCCCCCTGTCGGTGGACGCTGATTCGGACCTGCCCGCCGTACCGGGGTGTGCCGTAGCGCGTTCGACAGGAGATTGCTCATCACCTGGCCGAAGCGTTGCCGGTCCACGAGCACCCGGGCGGTGTCCGTAATGGTCTCGACCTGTAAATCGACGCCTTTGTCAGCATAAGCTTCCCCGCGCAGCAGCGGCGGTATGGAGCAGATCCCCGAGCCCTTCCTCCGCCAGGTCCAAATCGATCCGGTGTTCCTGGACCCGGGAGACATCGTCGATGTCTTCCATCAACCGGGTCAGGCGGGCGAGTTGGTCAGCCATGATCGTGTGGGTGGCATTATTCCAGTCCACGACCCCGTCCTGGAGACCATCGAGGTAGACCGTGAGCACCGATAAGGGGTGCCCATTTCGTGGGCCAGATCAGAGAGCATCTGGCGGCGGACCTGTTCGGTGTGTTCCAGCCGGTCGGCCATGGTGTTGAAGGCATGCGCCAGGGTGGTGACCTCGGGGCCTGCTTCTCCGGCGGGCACGCGGATACGGTAGTTGCCGGCCGTCAGGCTGGTAGCGGCGCGGGTGAGATCCTGCAGGGGGTGCGCAGGGCGACGCGATAACCACAGGCTGGCCAGCAGGGCGCTGATCAAGGCGGTGGGCAGGGGCGACGGCCAGGGGTGATCAGGTTGGCGTCCCGGTAGGCCTGCTCGGCATGGAACAGCTCCAGCGAGGGGTCCTCCCGGCCGGTCATCAACATATGATCATGGAACAGGGTCAGGCCCACCATCGTGGCCACGGCCGCGGCCATCAGCAGGCTAATCACCACGACCAACACCTGGGCGGCCAGGAAGCGGAAGGTCAGGCCGGGTCCGTGATTCGATGGCTGCCCCACCCGGTAGCCCACGCCACGCACGGTGTCGATAAACCCCCGGCCCCGGGTGTCGGTGCCGAGCTTGCGACGCAAGTTGCCGATGTGGACATCGACGATGCGTTCATCACCGACCCAGGTGGTGTCCCAGACCTCGGTGACCAGGTCGTGGCGGGTCAGCACCTGGCCGGGGCGCAGGGCTAGGGCAACCAGCAGCTCGAACTCCCGTGCGGGTGAGCTCCACGGTCGTCTCCCCACCCGCACCTGATGGACGACGGCTCCGTAGTGGCTGTTTCCCGTGATAAAACGTACAAAAACACAAATGTGGACTTCCGCATTGACCCCACCACCGGCGAGTACCAGAGCGCCAGCGTGGACGAATACCCCGGCAAGGAATCCGTGAATATTACTGCAAACACGCTCTCCCGGTTCAAGGCTGAAGATGCAGGTACCGCGCCCGGCGAAACCAAACGGATTATCGACCCTGCGTCCGCGCCTGAACAGACCCGCCTGGTAAGCGATAACACCAGTGAGGGCGGCCACTGTTTCCGCCCCTGAAGACCGTATACGCGGGGCAGAAGTTCACGATTGGAGGGTCTGACTGGACGTATGGAGAAGACTATCTTCCCTCGGATATTACCGTCACCCTGGATGACGGCAAGTCAAAGAGTAAACGGGCAGGGCGAAATGACCTTCAAGCTCTCCGAGGAAGAGACGTCGTTCACCCGTGACATTGAGGTGCCCGCCGACTGGAAACCTGGTGAGGAACACAACGTGACCATTTCTTCTGGCAAAACCAAAGGAGATAAGCAGCGCTCTCTCACCATAAAGTTCAAGGTCGAAGAGTACAATCCCAAGTACATTGACAGCTGCACCGTACCCGCCCAGGATGCTGTACAAGCCACCGAGGTTCCGTTCGCCGGGTACCCGAAAGTCGGCGAGGTTCCCTCACTCAACCAACAGCCTGCCACCACAAAAGACTAACGGCAGATAACCAGCCCACGCGGTGCGCACAATGCTCCAGCTTGGCGCATAAAAACCGCAACGGCTGCACCTCTAACACTGCGCCCCCACCGGTAAAATACCCGGTGAGGCGCATCACTACAAAGAGAATGTTCGTTCGGTTCTGGTGTTCGCAACGGAATGCGGCTGCCCGCGATTATCCCCGTATTCGGGCACGACCGTCATCTCTGCCTTCTGGAATTTCTTCAAATCCAGGTAGCCGCAGTTCGCCATTGCGCGTTTGAGGGCGCCCACAATATTGCGGGTGCCGTCCACATGGTGCGAGGGCCCATACAGCACCTCTTCGAGAGTTCCAACCACGCCCAGGGGGGTGCGCACCCCGCGCGGGAAGTCCCGCGAATGCGCCTCATTGCCCCAGTACCAGCCCTGCCCCGGTGCCTCGGATGCGCGTGCCAGGGCGCGCCGATCATCACCGCATCCGCACCCAGAGCCAGTGCCTTCACCAGGTCACCGGAGCGGCTAAGCCCGCCGTCGGCAATCACATGAACATACCGTCCACCGGATTCGTCCAGATAGTCCGAACGAGCCGCAGCAACATCGGCAATAGCGGTTGCCATCGGCGCAGAAATGCCCAGCCCCTTACGGGTGGTCATCGCGGAACCGCCGCCGAACCCCACCAGAACACCGGCAGCACCGGTGCGCATCAGGTGCTTCGCCTGGGTGTACCCTGCCACGCCGCCGACCATAACAGGCACATCCAGCTCGTAAATGAATTTCTTGAGGTTCAGCGGTTCATGCGAGGTCGAAATATGCTCCGCAGAGACCGACGCGCCGCGAATCACGAAAAAGATCGGCACCCGGCCTGCACCACCGTTTCGTAATGTTCTTGGGTGTTCTGCGGGGTAAGCGAGCCCGCCACTATAACACCCGAATCACGAATTTCTTCCAGGCGTGCGGTAATCAGCTCGGGCTTAATCGGCTCAGCGTAAATCTGCTGCATGCGCGTGGTAGCAGAGGCAGGATCAGCTTCGGGAAGCTCAGTAATTTCGTCTAGAAGCGGCTGCGGGTCCTCATAGCGAGTCCACAAGCCTTCTAGGTTGAGCACGCCTAAACCACCGAGCTTTCCGAGCGCAATCGCGGTCGCTGGAGACATTACAGAGTCCATCGGTGCGCCCACAATTGGGGTGTCAAATTTGAAGGCGTCAATCTGCCATGACGTATCGACATCGCGACGGTCACGGGTGCGGCGCGTTGGTGCCAGCGCCACATCGTCAAGCGCATAGGTGCGGCGGGCGCTCTTAGAAGCCCAATCTGAATATCGGACATGTGTGTTTCCCTTCGGAAGGTCTCTGACCGGTGTTTCTTGGCGCACGGCTGCCCCGCAAGACTACGCGCCTGATGCAGTATCTACTCTACTCGGCGTATAGCCCGTTCCGCCGCAGATTATTCAGAAATATCACAAAATGCACGACGGAATAGGTTCTCTAATGTTCGAACCTTGCACACCACTAAGCCGGTCAGCAGTGGTTAACGGCGGTAGTTAGGTGCCTCGACAGTCATCGTAATATCGTGCGGGTGAGATTCTTTCAGACCCGCCGGGGTGATGCGCACAAACTTACCCTTGGTCTTAAGCTCCTCAATGGTGCGTGAACCCACGTAGAACATGGTCTGGCGCAGACCGCCCTCAAGCTGATGCAGCACGGCAGAAAGCGGTCCGCGGAACGGAACCTGCCCCTCAATTCCCTCGGGAATCAGCTTCTCTTCGCTGGAAACATCTGCCTGGAAATAACGGTCTTTCGAGTAGGACTTGTGGCGACCGCGGGTCTGCATAGCGCCCAGCGAGCCCATGCCGCGGTAGGCTTTGAACTGCTTACCGTTCATGAAAATCAGATCGCCGGGAGCCTCGGCGGTTCCCGCCAAAAGCGAGCCAAGCATCACGGAATCGGCGCCAGCAACCAGGGCCTTGCCGATCTCACCGGAGTGCTGCATGCCGCCGTCGGCGATGAGCGGAACACCGGCGGGAATAGCTGCCTTCGCGGATTCGTTAATCGCGGTTACCTGGGGTACGCCCACACCCGCGATGATGCGCGTGGTGCAAATTGATCCAGGACCCACGCCGACTTTCACGGCATCTGCGCCCGCATCAATAATGGCTTGAGCACCTTCACGGGTTGCCGCCTGACCGCCGATCACATCGACATGTGCGGCTGCGGAATCTTTCTTCAGGCGGGAAATCATATCGAGCACGCCCTGGGAATGTCCGTTGGCGGTATCGACGAAGAGCGCATCCACCCCGGCCTCGACCAGAGCCATTGCACGTTCGTAGCCGTCACCGAAGAAACCGATAGCAGCGCCAACACGCAGGCGACCATCGTCATCCTTAGTGGCGCGCGGGTACTGTTCGGTCTTCACAAAGTCTTTGAGGGTAATCAGCCCGGCAAGTTTACCGGCCTCATCAATGAGGGGCAAACGCTCGATTTTTGTTCTTTCGAGAGCAGGGCGAAGGCTTCATCCTTCGTGAGGTTCGGCGAACCGGTAATGAGCGGCATCGGGGTCATAACATCGCGCACGAGAGTGCTTTCGTAGTCCGAGCGCGAGAGGTAGCGAATATCGCGGTTGGTAATAATACCTTCAAGTTTGCCGTCTTCGGTGACCACCGGCAGACCCGAAACCTTGTAATAGCCGCACAGATTATCGTATTCGCCGATAGTTGCGTCAGCACCGATGGTGACGGGATTGATAATCATACCCGATTCGGAGCGTTTCACGCGATCAACATGCGCCGCCTGGTCCTCGATCGAAAGGTTGCGGTGGATCACGCCCATGCCGCCTAGGCGCGCCATCGAAATCGCCATCTGGGAATCAGTCACGGTATCCATCGCAGCGGAGATAATGGGGGTGCCCAGGGTAATACGCTTGGAGAGTCGAGTGCTGGTATCGGCATCGGAGGGAATAACATCGGTGTTGCCGGGTAGAAGCAACACGTCATCATAGGTCAGACCAGTGAAACCGAAGGGATCGTCGGTCAGGGCGGTGGGGACAGTCATGTTTAGCCTTTCAAATGCTGTACCGGATGTATAGATGTTGTGTAGCGAGTGGTGCCGCCGGGTGTAAAACGTCGTATCTCTATGGTAAACGCTTACGTCTGCTTCGGGGTACACGGAGCGGTTCGGATGCGTGCCTTTCCTGTAAGCAGTATCCGGTTCGAGGCTGCGCTTGCGTTTATTTCAGGCCAGTCTGCATCAAGCCCCTACAGATAGTTGTTGCCCGGTTCAACGAGATTTTCTCTCCTCGAACCGGGCAACCCATCAATTATTCGTCTTCGTCCTCTTCTTCGGGCTTGGTAACCACCAGAGTCTCGGTCGTGAGTACCAAAGCCGCGATAGATGATGCATTCTGCAGCGCAGAGCGGGTGACCTTCACGGGGTCAATTACGCCCGCTTCGAACAGATCAACATACTCACCGGTTTTGGCGTTGTAACCGTGACCAACGGGCTGTTCGGCGACCTTTGCCGCCACCACATAGCCGTCGTCGCCAGCGTTTTCGGCAATCCAGCGCAGCGGCTGTACCAGGGCGCGGCGTACAATCTGCACACCTACGTTTGCGTCGTGGCTATCGAGTTCAAAACCGTCGAGCGCCTTGCTGGCGTGGATCAGTGCCGAACCGCCACCGGATACGATGCCTTCTTCAAGAGCCGCGCGGGTAGAAGACACAGCGTCTTCGATGCGGTGCTTACGTTCCTTAGCCTCAACCTCGGTTGCCGCACCCACCTTGATCACGCCCACGCCACCGGCGAGCTTCGCCAGGCGTTCCTTGAGCTTTTCGCGATCCCACTCGGAATCGACGGCCTCGATCTCTCGGCGCAACTGCTGCACACGGTCTTCAACCGCTTCCTTGCTGCCACCGCCGTCCACAATCGTGGTGGTGTTCTTGGTGACGGTCACGCGGCGCGCCGAACCGGTTTCTTCGAGAGTTGCCTGGGCCAGGTCGATACCCAGTTCGGGGGTAATCACGATGCTGCCGGTCAGAATGGCGAGATCCTGCATAATAGCCTTGCGGCGATCGCCGAACCCGGGAGCCTTAAGCGCCACAACGTCGAGAGTTCCGCGGAGCTTATTCACCACGAGGGTGGACAGTGCTTCACCATCAACGTCTTCGGCGATAATGGTCAGCGGTTTTTTCGCCTGTACGACCTTCTCCAACAGAGGCATAATCTCGGCAACAGTGGAGATCTTACCCTGGTAGAGCAGAATGAGGCTATCTTCAAGAACCGCTTCGCCACGCTCGGCATCGGTCACGAACGAAGGCGAAAGGTAGCCCTTGTCGAACTGCATACCCTCGGTAATGTCAAGCTCAATCTCAGTGGAGGAGCCGTCCTCGATAGTAATGACGCCGTCCTGACCGACCTTCTCAAAAGCAGATGCCAAAAGCTCGCCGATCTGGTCGGACTGAGCCGAATAGCGGCAACATGCGCAACTTCCGGTCCCTGTACCTCGCGGGCATCCTGAAGCAGACGCTCGGAGACCTTCTCAACGGCGGCCTCAATGCCACGCTTCACCTCCGCAGGTGCCGCACCGCTTGTTACGTTGCGCAGCCCCTCATTCACGAGTGCCTGCGCCAGCACGGTTGCGGTGGTCGTACCGTCACCGGCAACGTCGTTAGTCTTGGTGGCTACCTCTTTGGCGAGCTGCGCGCCCAGGTTTTCGTAGGGGTCTTCAAGCTCGACTTCGCGGGCGATCGAGACACCATCATTCGTGATAACCGGTGCGCCCCACTGTTTATCGAGCACAACATTGCGCCCGCGTGGGCCGAGGGTAACCTTGACCGCATCGGCGAGTTTATCGACGCCGGCCTGCAGGGACTTACGGGCGGCATCGTTGAATTCAAGCTGTTTAGCCATGAATATTCGCTACTCCTTGAGGGTTGTGAGCGTTCGATATCGTAGAAGGCGCACGTGCGCCAAATCCAGGTCAGGTATAGCGGATGCGCCGCGCGAGAAACCGGCGGCGCATCCTGCATATATGCGAAATTAGTCGACGATCGCCAGAACGTCACGAGCGGAGAGAATCAGGTATTCCTCGCCCTGGTACTTGACCTCGGTACCGCCATAGCGGGAGAACACGACTACGTCACCTTCGGCGATATCGACGGGAACGCGGTTGCCCTTATCGTCCACACGACCGGGGCCCACAGCTACTACGCGAGCCTCCTGCGGCTTCTCCTTTGCAGTTTCGGGAATAACCAGACCGGATGCGGTGGTCTGCTCAGCCTGCTCTAGTTTGACAACTACTCGGTCTTCGAGGGGCTTAATAGCCATAGGTATGCTCCTTTTTAGTCAGCGTTTTTAAAAATTTGTGAAGCGGTTTAGCCCTAGTGCCTGGGCGTTTAGCACTGCACCGCTTCGAGTGCTAAATTCAACTTTAGAATCCCGGCGGCACCCGGTCAAGAATGCGCGCCGTTTCGAGGGCGGCGTTTCGCGCACAGGATAATACGCGAGCGCCCCGTGAACCTGCCGCAGCATCCAAGCCTTCTGCATATGCTCATGCCACTACACTTAAGCCTATGGTTGATTTTGTGCCCCCGCCGCCGTTTGCATTGCCGCCCGAGCTGCCTTTTACCCGGCAGGCGTTAGATGCCGCGGATGCGCTTTTCCCCTATAGTCAAGAGCACTCGCTCGAACAGGTTACGCGGCTGCGGGCGCAGGGGTTCACGCCCGATGAGACCGCCAATATTCTCAGCCTTGTTAAGGCGCGCACTCGGGCGCTGTCAAAGTTCGGCGATAGGGCGCGCACTATGTTTTTGACCGAGCACGGCGCGCAGCAGGCGACTCGACCGATTGTTGCTGCCGAGCATGCGGCCGTGTTTGCCCGTGCCGGGGTTCGTTCGGTTGCCGATCTGGGATGTGGTATCGGCGCGGATTCGTTGGAGTTCGCGCGCGCATCCTTAGCGACTGTTTCTGTGGAGCTTGACCCGTTGACGGCATCTTTTGCTGCCGCAAATCTGGCGGATTTTTCGGGTTCACGGGTTGTGGTCGGTGATGTGACGAATTTTAACCCCGAGAGTTTTCGTGATGGCAACGGCAAGGTCGTGCAGGGCATTTGGCTTGATCCGGCCAGACGTGATCTGACCGGAGTCGTAAAATCCCGTACAGAACGTATTTTTGATCCCGAAGCCTATTCTCCCCCGCTTTCGTTCGTAGTGGATCTGGCCAGAGCTGGCATGCCGATGGGTGTCAAACTTGGTCCGGGGATGCCGCATGAGGCTATTGCGCGCCCCGAGGATATTCGTAGCGAGGCGAACCCCCATCCGCGTGTCACGGCGCAGTGGGTTGAGCATGAGGGTTCTCTCGTGGAGTTAGTGCTTTGGTTTAATGCTTTGGCTCAGGAGGGCGTTGCACGCACGGTCACGGTGCTGCGGCAGGAGGCGACGGGACAGGCTGAAGACAAGGGCCTGCGCATTCACAAAACCACGCTGAGGAGTCCCTATTCTGCGGAACAAGTAACCCCTGTTGATGAAAAGCAAACCCGGTTCCCCTCCCCCCGGTGAGTACCTCTATGAGCCTTCCGGCGCGGTAGTGCGGGCGCATCTGGTGCAGGAGTTAGCTCAAGAGCTTGGGGCGAACCTGATTGATCCGCACCTGGCGTACCTCACGGCGGCAAAAAGCTGTTCAGAGTCCGCTGGCACAGTGTTATGAGGTTCTTGAGGAAATCCCGGTGCATGAGAAACAGCTCAAAAAGTGGGTGCGCGAGCGCGGTTTTACGGCTTTGACGATCAAGAAACGCGGCGTTGATCTGGTGCCCGAGAAAATGCGTGCGACCCTGCTGGCAGGCGGTGCGGGCAAGAAATCAGGTAAGAAGGCCGCGAAGAATCAGGGCTATAACCCGGCGACTTTAGTGTTTACGCGAGTGGGGTTCGGGCAGCAGGCACGGCGCATCGGGTGGCATGTGCGGCCTGTAGATTTTTCTGATTCAGCGCAGGTCTCTAGCTCGGACACTAAGAATTCTGTGGTCTAGCGGTTTATGTGGGCGGCGTATCTACAAAAACTGTGATGACGGTGTGTGACGTTTTATGTCAGATACTTCATGTTCGTGTCGTATTTAGTTCATACGCACTCTGAAAAAGCGTTGTTGTGGTCACCAACACCGTAGAATAAAATGCAGTCACCCTAAGAAGGAGAGAGTTTTTGATTTCGTTCGCTTCCTCGGCGCAATCCACTCTAGGCGTAGAGTGGGAGATCGCGCTGATTGACCAGCATACCGGAGAGCTGGTAGCGCGCGCTCAAGAGGTACTTACCCGTGTGGGCGAACGTTATCCTGAACTTTTGGAACCTTCCCTGGATCATGCTCATGTGGCGGGCGAATTTTTGGAAAATACGCTTGAGATTATTACCGGCGTGTGTACTACGGTTCCGCAAGCGTGCCAGCAGTTGATCTCGGTGACCGATAAGATCCGTGAGGTTACTGATGAGCTGGGACTTGATTTTTATGCGGCGGGCACACACCCTACGGCGCATTGGCAGGATCAGCGGGTATCTGCAAAGAAGCGGTACCAGCGTGTGGTGGGTCGCGGCCAGTACTGGGGCAGGCACATGGTTATTTTTGGCGTGCATGTGCATGTGGGTGTCGATTCACGCGATAAGGTTTTGCCGCTCGTGGATGCGCTCACCAACTATTGCGCGCATCTGCTGGGGCTTTCGGTGTCTTCGCCCTACTGGGACAGCGTGGATACCGGATATGGTTCGCACCGCACGATGCTGTATCAGCAGCTGCCTTCAAATGGTCTGCCTTTTCATTTTGAAAACTGGCAGGAGTACAGTGACTATTTGCATGCGTTGGTGAAGACGGGCGCTATTTTAGAGGTCAGCGAGGACCGTTGGGATGTGCGCCCGGTTCCCCGCTACGGCACCTTAGAGATGCGGTACTGCGACGGCCTTCCGTCGATTCGTGATGTGGCGGCGGTTACGGCGCTCACCCAATGTTTAGTGGAGTTTTTTTCTCGCGCAAAAATTGAGGCTGGCGAGAAGATTGAGGTGTTAAACCCTTGGCATGCTCAGGAGAATAAATGGCGTGCCGCCCGCTATGGTTTAGACACCGAGATTATTGTGTCTAACGAGCCGCAGGTGCGCCCGCTGCGCGAGGATATTGAGCTTCTTGTTACTCAGCTAGAGGATGTTGCCCGGGATTTGGATTGTTTGCCGGAGCTGCAGCATGTAAGGAATATGCTGGCGGAGGGCACCGGTGCCGACCGGCAGCGCGCTATCTACGAGAAAACAGGCTCTTTCCACGAGGTTATTCGAGATGTCGCGCTCCAGTCACGGGCGCGTCCCATCCGCTAGGGGCCGATAAAGTTCCAGCCCGCTCCCCCGAATTTTCTCAGGAGGCAGGCTGACGGATCCTTCTAGTCTAAGCAAATGCTCTAGAAACACACCGTCGTGACCGGCAGCGAAGAATCGGTCGTAAAATCGATTCCCGAAGGTTCATACCCGGCCTCGACAAGGCGTGCCCCAAGCGCCGCCACCATTGCACCATTATCGGTACACAGCGTAAATTTCGGGATAATGAGGCGCACCCCAGCTGAAGTGCATCGTGCCGAAAGCAGCTCACGCAGCCGCGAATTTGCCGCAACGCCGCCGCCGAGTAAGAGGGTGTGCAGTCCCTGTTCCCGGCAGGCCAGCACGGCTTTCTTCGTGATAACATCGACAACCGCTTCCTGGAAAGATGCCGCAATATCGGCGACCGGAATCTCTTCACCGTGTGCCTCAAAGCCTTCAATCACACGCGCTACGGCGGTCTTGAGCCCTGAAAACGAGAAATTATACCGGTGTGGTCCCGGGGCTTCGGCGGTACCCATGAACTTACGGTTTGACAACCCGCGCGGGAAAACAAACGCCTTAGCATTCCCTGTGCGCGCGGCGCGGTCAATAGCGGGGCCTCCAGGATAGTCGAGTCCCAGTAAACGAGCGACTTTATCGTAGGCCTCACCGGCGGCATCATCAAGGGTGGCTCCGAGCAAGCGCACGTCCTGAGTAATATCGCGCACCTGCAGAATTTCGGTGTGACCACCAGAAACCAGTAGTGCCCCAAGCCCGCCATCTCGCGCGTGTTCAAGCAGCGCCGAGCCGTCTTCGGTACCGTTATCGTCGAGCAGCCCCACGCCCACATGTGCCACCAGGTGATTAATGCCGTAGAGCGGCTTTCCGGTAGCGGTAGCCAGCGCCTTCGCTGCAGAAACACCGACCATGAGTGCCCCGGCGAGCCCGGGACCGGCGGTGACGGCAATCGCGTCTATATCGTCGAGGGTCACATGAGCATCTGCAAGTGCGGCTTCGAGAGCCGGAATCATGGCATCAAGATGAGCCCGCGAAGCAATTTCGGGAATCACCCCACCGAACCGCACATGCTCTTCCATAGAGGATGAAACCGTGTTGGTGAGCAGACGGGTGCCGCGTACAATGCCGATCCCGGTCTCATCGCAGGATGATTCAATACCTAATACAAGCGGCTCGGCCGCGGCAGAAAGTGTTTGTTCAGTCATCATTTCTCAGGTAGTTTCCGTTGTTGTGGAGGCATCGGCGGCGAAGTCCTTGAGCATGATCAGCGCATCCGTGCCGTCGTCATAATAGCCGGGCCGTGTGTGAATATGCGTGTATCCGGTGCCCAGATAGAGGTTCTGGGCTCGGGGATTGTCGGCCCGCACCTCCAGAAGGATGCGCTGCGCCCCTAAATCCTGTGCCCGGCGGTGCATTGTGGCGAGCATGGCTCTTCCGTATCCGTTGCCTTCGTACTCGGGCAGCACGGCGATGGTCTGCACATCGGCGGTGTCTGCTACCGTCATGACCCCGCAGTATCCGATAATATTCGGGGCGTTCTTTTCAGCGGGGTTTCCCTGGGGATTTTCGCCGGCCCGCGCCCGCTCAAGTACGTAATAGGTGCGGGTGGGGTGGGTTATTTCGGCGAGGAACATATCAAGGTTCCAGGCGTCGAGGGGGAAGAGCTCTTGTTCGAGGGTGAACAGATGCGGTACATCGTTGATATCGGCGCGGCGCAGGTGGGCACCGCGGACGAGCGCACCGGGAAGTTCTGGATGCTGAAGTTTCGAGTGCATATTTACGCCCCCTATCCCTTAGACGATACGGGTTCTCCCGAAGCGTTCTGGCTCTGCCGCGCAAGCATGGCGGCTGGAACCTTCGCGTCCGAGTCACGCAGGTAGAGGGCGCGGGTGTCGGTGCTAAGATTTTTTATACCCAAGCGCGCGGCGGCACGCACGAGGTCGCTTGCGTTGGGGTGCAGCTGCGATAATTCGGAAGAAATTTGCGCCCCCGTTTGTTCCAGCTGTTCGCGGTAAAGCTCGGCACCGTAACCGTAGGCACGATAACCTGCGGTATTCTGTCCAGAAACGCTGCCGGGTGCAGGCATACTTTCGCTTGCGGGTGCCACCTGCGGACCGGTTTTTATCGTGTATCCGTTCTCGGTAACGGTGAAAATTGCAGAGTAGATTTCGCGGCGGCGCGCATCGGAGGCTACCAGAATCTCGGTCATCTGCGCGGCTTTGCCCTGAAAATCCTGAACGAATGCTCGCTCTGCCAGGGCTGTTAGACTCATAAGTCCATAGACGGGTTTGTTCCAGGCGAATCCAAGAGTCCGGGCGGTGACGATTCCGGCGCGCAGTCCGGTGAAAGGGCCTGGCCCGGTTCCGGTGAGAATCGCATCCACGTTCCGCCCATTTACCTGTGCTTTGTCGAGTACCTGGGCTACGAAGGGCGACATCACTTCGGCGTGTGAACATGTATCGGCGCTTTCGCGGGCGGCGAGAATAGTTGCGGTCGAACCGGGATTTTCGCCGTCGAGGCGCGCCAAAGCCACGGATGCGGTGGCTGATGAGTCTAGAGCAAGTATGAGCACCCTATCATTCTAACGTGCTGCCGTGTACCCGCTATTTTGATAGTTTATCGCTTCATAAGTGTCCCAAGGCGGGCTCATGAGGTGCGCTTCCGTTCGCTCCCGGCAACTCTTAAAACAGGTTACTCGACGCCGAGTTTGAGCATGGCGGCTTCAAGACTTCGATACGCTTCGCCTTCCCACCGTGGGCCGTAAGCGGTAATGCGCAGCAGCCGCGGTTCTGAGGCATCAGCGCTCTCCTCCTCACGATCGTCAAGCGCATCCCAGTCGAACTCCCCCTCCCCTGTGGGCGAGTAATTCTCGGCGGCGTAGGCGATGGAGGCGTCCGCGCCGGTGAGTCGCGTGAAGTCTAGTTCCAGGCGGGAATCGCTCAGATGCTCGGCTTTACCGCGTCCCCATTCGATGACGGTCACGGATTTTTCCAGCGAGAATTCTAGATCGAGGTCGTCTAATTCTTCGGCGCTAGAGAGCCGGTATGCGTCCACGTGCACGAGATCGGGCCCGCCTGGGCGGGTGCCGTCCAGTAGATTAGGATGCACCCGCGAGAGCACAAAAGTTGGCGAAATAACACCCTCACGTACTCCAAGCCCCTCGCCTAGGGCGCGGGTGAAAGTGGTCTTCCCGGCACCAAGCTCTCCCGAGAGCAAGAGCAGGTCCCCGGCGATGAGCAACAGCGCAAGCGCATGCGCCGCCGCGCGTGTATGCGCAAGATCGGCAAGATCAACTTCTAAAAACTGGGATGTGCGTGCATGGGCTTCTTTCCGGGGAACGGTACGGGTTAAACAGAGGTGCGAAGGCTCGACCTCACATATCGTTAGACGGTTTCCGGTGTCTGTTCATCGTCAAGACCGAAGAGGGATCCCAAGGCATGCAGACCATCTACTTCGCGTTCCACCCAGGCGCCACCGCGGTAGATGCGTATCACGCGCGGGGAAATACGAGTCACAATCTCGTAGTTAATGGTCTGCGCTGCAGCGGCCCATTCTTCAACGGGAGGGTTATCTCCCGAGCCGAAAAGCACGGCGGAACCGCCGAGAATACCGCGCGCAGGATCGGCGAGTCCGGGTTCTTCCAGATCAACCACAAGCTGATCCATAGCAATCCTTCCCACGGCGCGGTACGTGCGTGGTTCCACGGGGTTTGCGGCATCGGCACGCGGGTAAATACGCACCGGAGCCCCCTCAGCGATGCGCGGCACGCCATCGGCGTATCCGAGCGGAATGAGGGCCAGCGTGGTGGGCTTATCGGTGCTGTACCGCAACCCGTATGAGACCCCCTGCCCGGCGGGTACCTCTTTGACATTGCACACATGGGTTCCCAGGGTCATAACGGGTCGCAGATTAAGGTCTTTGGAGCTCACACCCGCGAGCGGGGAAAGACCGTAGAGGGCAATTCCGCAGCGTACCGCATCGGCAAGAACTGCCTCGTTCGTGTTATATAGGGGGCTCGCGCCGGTGATCGTTCCCGGGGAGTTCGCCAGGTGAACAAGCTCGGGGGTAAGACCCGCGCTGCGGGCAACGGTCGCAAATTCGTTAAGTCGGGCGATCTGCCGTGCGGTCTCGGGGCGTTCAGGTTCATCGGCAACCGCCAGATGCGAGAAATGCCCTCAATGCGCACCAGCCCTGCGGCTTCAAGTTCAAGGGCGCGCGCCACTAGCGCGGGCCAGTCCTCAAAGGTGGAGCCGTTACGCCCAAGCCCCGTGTCTACTTTCAGATGTACACGAGCACGCTTCTTGGTGCGATTGGCAGCTTCTGCTATTGCTTCTAAGTCCCAGCCGGAGGCACCCAGGATAATATCTGCTTCGAGTGCTTCGTCGAAGTCCGTCTGCGGGGTGTGCAGCCAAGCTATAATCGGGGCGGTAATACCCTCTGAGCGCAATTCCAGGGCTTCGGTCACATGCACAACGCCCAGAATATCGGCACCGGCTTCGAGTACTGACCGTGCCACGGGGTAGGCGCCGTGACCGTAGGCATCCGCCTTCACCACGGCAATGAGTTTACGTTCGCCGATCATATCTTTGAGCACGCGCGTATTGTGCTCAAGAGCATTAAGGTCGATGATAGCGGTTCGCTCCGCCTCACCGGGCTGCAGGTTCGGGGTGTAGAGGGGACGTGTGGGAACAGTCATTTCTATATACCTCCGGTACTCGGTGAACGCGGGGAGCGTCTAGTTACACTCATTCTAGCCCGTCTTTTCATGTATTTTCGCTCTTCTTATCCCGAGTTAGGGAGCGTTCATCAACAGTTCATGTTCTTACTGTGCGAATGCGCCTCTTCGATACCGTCGAAGCTTACACGTTCACCCTTAGACTCACTCGGCTTGCAGAACGCGCTGTCTTATAAAACCGCGCGTTAGACTAGGATGGTGAAGATTCCCGAGAGCTCGCAGTCCCGCTTGCCCCAGCCTGTTGTGCATGTCTATTCTCTGCATACCGATCCTTTTGCGCAGCCCGGTCGCGGCGATGCCGGGGGCATGAACGTTTATATTGCGCGTTCGATCGCGGCTATGCTGGCTGCAAACGATACTTTGCGCGTCGAGGTTTTCACACTTCTTACCGATCCCGATTGTGAGCATGCAAAGCCCGGCGTGCAGGTTCCGGCTCTTCTCAACTCGTATCGTGATCGAGTGCGGGTGCATCAGGTGTTGATTCCGCAGGCTTTAGGTGCTCGCAAATCAACTTGCTGAGTTTACAACCGAATTTGCGGCGCAATGCGTCTCATTAGCGTGCTGGCATCCGCAGGTTATTCATGCACATTATTGGCTTTCGGGCGTTGCTGCGCTGGGGGCTGCCCAAACTTATGCCACCGAAGGAACGGCTGTTCCCGTAGTATTTACCCCTCATACGACCGCCGCAGCGAAGGATGCGCGCCGCTCCCCCGACGAGCCCAAAGAACCACACGCACGTTATGAAAGCGAGCATCGAGTTCTTGAACATGCCGCTTTGACGATCGTCAATACTTCTCTTGAAGGGCAGCAGCTGCAGGACTACTATGGGGCAGATTCCGCACGCATGCGTGTGATTGCACCGGGGGTTGATACCGGTATTTTTCACCCGCTGCCGGGGGTGCACGCCGAACATGAGGGGTCAGATACGCACGCTCGGGTGGTTTTTGCGGGGCGTCCTCAGCCGTTAAAGGGACCCCATATTTTGGTAGAGGCCCTTGCGCTTCTTCCCGCGGATCTGCATGTTGAACTGGATATTATCGGCAAGTCTTCTTCCGGGTACGAATTAGATCTTCTTGCCCGTGCCCGCGATTTAGGCATCGCCGATCGGGTGCATCTGCACAGCCCGGTTCCTGCCGATATTCTTGCCGATATTTTTCGCCGCGCCGATATTGTGGCTTCTCCTTCCTCATCGGAGTCTTTTGGACTGGTGGCTTTGGAGGCGCAGGCCTCGGGGGCTGCGGTACTTGCTACCGATGCGGATGGGTTGCGTTTCGCTATCGAGAACCATAAAACGGGGTTGCTTGTGGCGCCGCGTACCCCGCAGCGTTGGGCGGTTGCGATCGAGCGGCTGGTGCGTGCCCCACGTCTGCGCTTAACACTGGGGGCGAATGCGGCAGCTCGTGCACGTTCTTTCAGTTGGGAAGCGACCGCCCGAAAAACCTTGTGCGTCTATTCCGAGGCGATAACCGGTTGTCATTTAGCACAAGAGCGGACCGAGGGTTCCGCATAGTTTATTGCCGAATTACTCTGCTCTTCCTCAAAAACCTGTAGAACGCACCACAGCACGGTCTCGAAAGTTGTTCAAGCGGCTACACTTGACGTATGAGTTTTGCAATGACGCGCGACGAGTTTGCCGCTTATCTTGATTCTGCCCGCATCACGGGTGATGTTGCTACACCGCGCGAGAATAACCTTTCGCATATTCAAGGGTTTCTCGATCACAATGAGCACCTCGAATTCGGGGTTACATGGTCGAAGGATTGGACCTATGACGAAGTTTTTGAGGTCATGGTACGCCGTGCTGGTCTGAACCCTGACCGTTCGCATGTCCAGGGACAAGATACGATTGGTTCCGCCCAGTGCATTGATGCTCTCGAAGAGTATGCCCGTATTTTTGGCGATGCGGTGCGCGCCCGCCAAAAGATCCTGTTCGCCACCGGTCATCCCGCCGGACTTTTCCCCATTTATGCTGAACTGGCGCGCGTCGCCGAACGCGCCGGGGCCACGGTGCTGCGTATTGAGCAGGGCGAGCGGTTTTTGGACGGCGATATTCGCCAGATCATGGGTGTGGTGATGTTTGAGCAGTACGGGAATCTGCAGCATACGCATTTCCCGGGGCCGATGCGCATCGCCCTCGCCCAGCTCCGTGAGCGCGGTGAGATGCCCGATCTTGTGGTTTCCGATCACGGGATGGCGGGGTATGCGGCATCACAGCAAAAGCTGCTGACGCTCGGTATTGCCGACTGTAACGACCCGGGATTGTTTATTGCCGCAGAGCAGGGTGATTTACCGGTGTGTGTTCCGATGGATGATAATGTTCCGCCGAATCGTTACGAACCGCTGATTGATTTTTTGGTGAATCGCGCCTCATTGAAACAATTTCAGTAAAACTTTTAGGCTATAGTTTTTTATTCTTTCAAGGTATTTTATTAGTTTACGGGTATTAAAACTCTCTGACTAGGATATTTATTAAAGCTATTTACAAAAGTAAACATCCACAATAGCCTTTAATAATCGTGTCTTCGGCACCTTTATGGCACATTAAGGTGATTGAATTCACTCTTTATCCTTGAAGTTTAGACAACCATTCAGGAGGACTGAACTCCTGGTTTAACCGTAAAATATAAGGACTGAGTAGTTTTGAAGAACTATCGTGAGAATCAGTTAAAGGCCAGGTTTCTCTTCCGGACTACCTCGGGGCCTCAAAGCTGGTTCTCGTTCTCTCTACTTCTCGCTCACACACTGCACACATCATTCATCTGTATTCCGACTGACCACCGGGCTGCGGGTCTCAAACTCGAGCATTCCGCGCATACGCCGATATGCGCGCTCACCACGACCGGGGAAGATAACTTCATTGAAAGCAAAAGAAAGACTCAAAAAAGTTTGGGGCACCACATATGTCGCCAAACGTGAGTGGCATCCACAGGTTTTGAAATCTCTTTACCTGGGCGACTTGATCGCCATTGCCATCTCTATTTTTGCTGCGCACTTTATTCGCTTCGGCTTCGTAAACGCGGATTTACCGCCTGTGAATGTCTGGCCGCTTAACCTGCTCGATCCTTCCGTCGCACCCATCGACTATATCTTCCTCGATATCGGTATGATCATAATCTGGTGGCTGACCCTGCAAGTCAACGGCTCACGAAATATTCGCGTTCTAGGAATGGGAACCGACGAATACCGTATGGTCACACGCGGCAGCACTTACTTTTTCTGCACACTCGTGATAGTGGCGTTCTTTCTCAAAATCGACCTGACCCGCATGTACCTGCTCATCGCCCTACCCGTTGGGTTTTAGGACTCATCATGATAGAGCGATGGCTACTACGCCAAAGACTAGTACAGAAACGTTTGCAAGGGTATTCGCTAACCCGCGTCATGATTATTTCCGATGTTCCCACCGGTAAACATCTGTATAAGAGCCTCTCCGGCGCCGTCGCATCGGGGCTTTCCCCAGCTGCGTTTTACCTGCCGGGAATCTACGCCGGTACCACGATTGCAGACGTCGATCTGCCCATTCTGGGTTACTCCACGAACCCTGACGATATTATGCAGGCCGTGCAGGAAAACAATATTCAGATGGTCGCCATCTCGAACGGGCATCAGCTGACCCCGGAACAGATGCGGATGCTCGGCTGGCGTCTCGCGGATGCTCATATCGCCCTGATTATGGCTCCCGCAACCACCGATATTGCGGGACCTCGCATGCATATTCAGCCGCTCAACGGGCTACCGCTTGTGCATGTTTCTACCCCGCATATTACGGGTATCGCTGCACTGGCGAAACGCGCCCTGGATGTGCTCGCCTCCGGGCTGGGGCTTCTCGTGCTTTCCCCTGTTTTCTTGGTGGTGGGTATCCTTATCAGACGCGACGGCGGACCTGCATTCTTTTTCCAAGAGCGCGTAGGAATGAACGGCGATGTTTTTCGCATGGTCAAATTCCGGTCAATGCGCACCGACGCCGAAGAGATCAAAGCCCAGCTTATGGAACAGAACGAAGGCAACGGGGTGCTCTTTAAGATGGTGAATGACCCGCGCATTACCCCTATCGGCCGGTTTATTCGCAAGTTCTCCATTGACGAACTGCCGCAGCTCTGGAATGTTTTTATTGGCGACATGTCCCTGGTGGGCCCTCGGCCCCCGCTGGCGGAAGAGGTAGACCTATATGAGGATATTATGTACCGCCGCCTGCTCGTCAAACCCGGGATTACCGGGCTCTGGCAGGTCTCTGGCAGAAGCGATCTCTCCTGGGATGAATCGGTACGTCTTGACCTGTACTACGTCGAAAACTGGTCTATGACAACCGACTTTATTATCCTGCTTCGCACGGTACGAGCAGTCTTTGCCAAGGAAGGTGCCTACTAATTTTCGTGCCCGACTATGCCAAGGTCGGTATAGTTCAATACAGCGGTGGGGCGTGACATGATGTCACGCCCCACCATACTATGTATCTCGTTCAGGTTTTAATCGTCGAGAACGGCTTTCTCATCAAGAAGTTCCGCGATCGCCTGCGGTAAATACGCGGCCACTCGGCTGGGAGGAACCGGCCCTTTGCGTCCCTCCAACGATGCCAGCGCCGCACGATTATGCAGGTAAACCGCCAGTGCCGCAAGACTTGCATACGTGCATCCCTCGACCTGCTCATGACGTTCCTGCGCAGCCGCCATATATTGTGCCAAGAGAGCCCCCAGAATACCGGTGAGGGTGTCGCCGCTTCCGGCGGTAGCAAGCCACCCGGTAGCCCCGCGCACACTGTAGGTGGCACCCACGGGAGCGGCGATAAGCGTCGTCGAACCCTTGAGCATCACAGTTGCACCGCTGAGTTCGCATGCGGCACGAACCCACCGGAAAGGTTCGGCATTAATGTCTTCGCGGCTGGGCACGAGAGCGCCGTCGAGCATTTCTTCCCAACGCTGCGGTGAATGCTCATGAATGCGCCGCAGAAAACGTTCTAGTTCCCCTGCATGCGGAGTCAGAATTTTATGTTCACCTAGGCTATGCCCCGCCATTAAATAATCTGCGGCGAGGTCTACCGCACCAGCATCCAGAATTGCGGGTTCGGGGGCATTGAGCAGGTACCTGTTATGGTCCAGGGTTTCGGGACCGGTACCGCTGCCACCAGCCCAGGCATGCACATGCTCGTGGGCGGGAGGCCCTGTGAAACATACCGTTTCCGGGTTTTGCCCAAGCACGAGAGTGCGCAGGGTATCGTCTTTCCCATTGAAACGCACCATCCCCACCCCGGTATTGAGGGCAGCACGCACACTCATCAGGGCAGCACCGGGGTAATCGCGACTTCCCGTGAGCATACCAAGCACACCGCGATTGTACTTATGCGAGGATACCGAAGGCTTTTCGAGCAGATCCCGATAGTCCTCACGTTCCATAACGCGCAGCATCGGCTTATACCCCTTGAGAGCTTCGGGAACCCCTAAATCGTAGAGTTTAATAGTTCCGCAGTGCTCCGCAATATGGGTTCCTGCCGGTAGTTTACGCCCGATAAACGTAACCGTTCGCTCAGCCGCAAGTGAGGGTTCATGCAGGGTGCCGCGTTCACTATCGAGCCCGGTCGGGGCATCACAGGCGAGCACCGGTGGTAATTTACCGTCCAGCTGTACGGCACGGAGTTTAGCCAGGTACTCCCCCGCTTCCCCACGTGCCGCTCCCTTCGCGCCGGTTCCCAAAATACCGTCAATAATCAGGGAGTAGGAGGCAATATCGCGCAGGCTTTGGGCGGTGTCAAGCACGCGGGTTCCTTCACCGCTTTCGCGGGCGAGCAGCTCCAGGTTATTACCGGTTGGGTCGAAGAGAACAGCCTCAATGCGGTACCCCTGCTGATGCAGACGGGTGCCTGCATACACTGTATCCGCACCGTTATTCCCCGGCCCAACCAATAAGAGGATGCGCGTGTACTGGCTGTGCTGCCCCGCATCAGCGAGCATATCGTGAGCTTCGGCGGCGAGCGCATCCGCCGCGCGCTGCATCAAATACCCGTCGTAGTCCGGGGCCTCAAGGTAAGGACGCTCAGCGTTGCGAATTTGTGTACCCGTGTAGACGAGCTTCATAACTCCTCCTGATCAAATGCTCGCGTCGATGCGGCAGGGGCTAGTCGGTGGGGTCTTCGGCGAGAACCGTCATACTGTAGCTTTCAGGATCGAACCTTTTCAGATGGGCAAGCTCTGTAGCGCTCAGATATTCCGCCGTGGCGATGGCAACGGCTACGGGTTCATCATGGGTTAGGCTCAGGTGCAGACGATTGATGCCGAGGGTACGGGCACGTTCGGCGATCGTTCCCGTAAGAATCAGGTATGGCTGCCCACTCTCGCTGCTGGCGACTTCGCAATCTTGCCAATTGAGCCCATCGGGTGCTCCTAAAACTTTGGCGACCGCTTCTTTGGCGGCAAAACGTACGGCTTGAGAACGGATATTACGAGTGCGCTCATTCGGTGTGAATACCCTGCGCACAAAAGCGGGTGTTTCGGTGACGATTCGTTCAAAGCGCTCAATGTTGACGGTATCTACGCCGATTCCGATAATCATTTTTCGCCTTTCCTGCCAAAATGCGAGTTTTGTTTTAAGTTTAGCGAGGTTGGTACAGGGAAGACAGCACAGCGAACAATGTTAACGCATCATGAAACTTCCTCGGCCTCGCACTGTGGTGCGGGTTAACGAGGCGTGGGCGGTGCCGTCCCCTGAAGGGTAACGACACCGCCCACGCGAACGCATATGCGGGATGAGGATTACTCCACGGTCACCGACTTGGCGAGGTTACGGGGCTGGTCAACGTCCAGTCCTTTCGCTTCAGCAAGTGCGCACGCGAAAATCTGCAGCGGCACGGTGGCAAGCAAAGGCTGCAGCAGAGAAGGCGCGGCAGGAACGGTGATCAGACGATCCGCATACTCCTTGACAGCCTCATCGCCCTCTTCGGCAATGACGATGGTGAAGGCGCCGCGAGCGCGCACCTCCTGAATATTGGAAACAACCTTGCCGTGCAGGGATTCACGCCCGTGTGCGGAAGGCACAATGATGATAACGGGCTGCCCCTCTTCAATCAGGGCGATAGGACCGTGCTTCAGCTCGCCAGCGGCGAAGCCTTCGGCGTGGATGTAGCTGATCTCTTTGAGTTTAAGCGCGCCTTCAAGGGCAACAGGGAACCCAACGTGGCGCCCTAGGAAGATCACCGAAGAGGTATCTTTCATCTCGGCGCCAAGTTCTTTCACGAGGGTATCGTTGTCGATAACCTTCTGGATCTTGGCGGGCATTTTCTGCAGCTCACCGAGGATGGCAGAGATTTCATCCTTGTACTTGTTGCCGCGAAGCTGCGCAAGATACAGGCCCAGCAGATATGCTGCAGTAATCTGCGCCAGGAACGCCTTAGTCGATGCGACCGCAATCTCGGGGCCAGCGTGGGTGTACAGCGCCGCATCGGATTCACGCGGCAGGGTTGAACCGTGGGTGTTGCAGATAGAGATGACCTTAGCGCCCTGCTCGCGGGCGTGACGCACTGCCATGAGGGTATCCATGGTTTCGCCGGACTGCGAGAGAGCCACGATCAGGGTCTTCTCGTTCACGATGGGGTCGCGGTAGCGGAACTCATGGGCAAGCTCGACCTCGGTGGGGATACGGCACCAGTGCTCGATAGCGTAGCGCGCAACCTGACCCGCGTATGCTGCGGTACCGCAGGCCACCACGATGATCTTATCGATCGAGCGCAGCACGGAATCATCGATGTTGAGCTCGTCCAGAACGAGGTTGCCTTTTTTTCATCCATGCGTCCCATGAGGGTCTGCTCAACGGCGGTGGGCTGTTCGTGGATTTCCTTCTCCATGAACGAGTTGTAGCCGCCCTTTTTCCGCCGCTGCAGCATCCCATTCGATGTGGAAGGGCTTGCCTTCGGCGGGGTTGCCCGCAAAATCAATAATGGAATAGTCAGTACCGGTGATGGTGACAATCTGATCCTGCCCCATCTCTACGGCTTCTTTGGTGTGGTCGATAAACGCCGAAACGTCAGATCCTAAGAAATTCTCGTTCTCTCCCAGTCCAATCACCAGCGGAGAGTTGCGGCGGGTCGCCACCACACGGTCGGGGTGATCTGCATGAACCGCAAGAATCGTGAAAGCACCTTCCATACGGTTTGATGCTTCACGCACAGCCTCGGTCAGGTCTTTAGTACCCAGTTTGTTATAGATACTTGCGATAAGTGCCGCAGCTACCTCAGTATCGGTCTGAGACTGAAACTCCACCCCTTCGGCGAGCAGTTCGGCGCGTAGCTCGGCAAAGTTTCAATAATACCGTTGTGCACAACCGCTAGACGACCGTGATCGACTACGTGCGGATGCGCGTTATTGTCGGTGGGACCACCGTGGGTAGCCCAACGGGTATGGCCAATACCAATCTGTGATTCGGTGAGCGGCGCGTCCTCGACCTCATGTTCTAGGTTGATAAGTTTGCCCGCCTTCTTGCGGAATTCGATGCCGTCAGGGCATACGAGCGCAACACCGGCCGAGTCATAGCCGCGGTACTCCTGGCGGCGCAGACCTTCAATGACCACTTTGTATGCATCGTGGTCGAATTTATTACCGTCCGGAGCTGCGTCCAGACCTACATATCCTACAATTCCACACATAGCTCAAGTTTATCTTATTCACGCCTCAGGGCAGCTAACCCGGCGTCCTTTACACCTGTGGGCGGAATAACCCCTAGTCACAAGGCATTTCTTTCAAGGTATAGCCCCAGCCTTTGTGCATTCTTAACCTAAAGGATGCCACGTCTTGTTCGCATCTGACGCGCAAACTTCGTACACTTAGGGGAATGAGCTCCTCAAATTTTTCTGCCGCCAGCTCGCGTTTTGTCGAGCTGGAACGCTCACGATGGTCGCGGCTAGCGACCGAAATTTCGGTACCCCTCAGCGAAGAGGAACTCGAAGCGCTCCGCGGCTTAGGAGAACCGGTAGACTTCGATGAGGTACGTCAGATCTATTTGCCGATCTCCCGACTTTGAATCTGTACGTCAACGCGGCATCCTCACTCAACCACATGACGAATGACTTCCTTCAGGCATCCCACCGGCGAGTTCCCTTTATTATCGGTGTAGCCGGGTCCGTAGCGGTCGGCAAATCGACGACGGCACGCCTGCTGCAGGCACTCCTGAGGCGCTGGCCCTCAACCCCGAAGGTTCAGCTCGTCACCACCGACGGTTTTCTGTACCCAAATGCTGAGTTACAACGCCGCGGCATTATGCACCGCAAAGGCTTTCCCGAATCATACGACAGGCGGGCGCTGCTGCAATTTGTCTCCGATATAAAATCGGGGGTCCCTGTGGTCAGAGCCCCCAAATACTCGCATCTGTACTATGACATTCTTCCCGATGAACAGATTGAGGTCACGACCCCTGATGTGCTGATTCTTGAGGGACTTAATGTACTCGCTCCTGCTGGCACTGAAGGCCCCGAAACCTCAGACCTGACGCTCAGTGACTTTTTTGATTTCTCCATCTACGTCGATGCAAATACCAAAGATATTCAGCGATGGTACGTTAACCGGTTCCTCACCCTGCGCTCCTCCGCGTTCACGAACCCGGATTCTTACTTTAAGCGCTATGCTGAGTTAAGCGATGCCCAAGCGATTGAGCTTGCCACCGGTATCTGGAAAACCGTCAACGAGCCTAACCTCGTACAGAACGTTCTTCCTACTCGCGCTCGCGCGCACCTGATCTTGCAGAAAGGTTCCGACCATAAGGTGGCGCAGGTTCTCTTGCGCAAAAATTAGCGCATTGCCGTTGACATATTCCAGAATAAAGACCAGTTTCCCAAGGAGGGTCCCGATGGGTACATCAGTTTTTTCACGCCGAGCGCTGCTGACTGCAGCATCTGGGTCTTGGGTCTTGTCTGCATGCGGCTCTCAGGAACCTCAGACTAACGGGAATACATCAGCTACTGCTTCCACTACACCAAGCTCGACAGGCACGGCTTCTGCGGCAAGTGTGTCATCTTCACCTACCGCCACCCCGAAGGTTACGAAGAGTTCCACCCCATCGAACCCTACGATAAAACCTAGTGCATCCCCGACGGCAAACGAGAAAACCCCAGAGACGAAACCGTCTGAAAAAGCTACCCCAGAGATTACGGCCTCAGAGTCTTCACAGCCCAAAGACCAGAAGTCACAACCAGAAGGCGGCACTACAGAAGAACCTTCCGCGCCCGAGAGCAAAAAACCTGCTGAGCACACATCGGTCGAGTCGCATCCGGAATCGTTACGGTGCATCGTCAATAAAACTCGCCCATTCTCACCGCAAGATTGGGCCCCGCAGGATTTGGTACCGTTTTATGGGCAGCAGTTACGTGCTGAGGCGGCTGCGGCGGCACAGTCCATGATGGATGCGGCAGCACGGGATGGGGTAACCCTCACGGTCAGCAGCGCTTATCGTTCCTTCGCGGCGCAGAAACAGACCTACCAGCATTGGGTTCAGGTTAATGGGCAGAAGACCGCAGATACACTTTCTGCACGGCCCGGATATTCGGAACATCAGACCGGACTGGCTATCGATTTTGGTTCCCCCGAAGGATGCCTGCTGCAAGAATGCTATCAAGATACTCATGCGGGTCAATGGTTGGCGAAAAACGCCCCCGACTTCGGGTTTATCCTGCGTTTCCCAAAGAACCAGCAGCATGTGACGGGCTATATCTTTGAACCCTGGCATTACCGTTATTTAGGTGTTGGTCTGACTCAGGAGTATCGAGCATCCGGAGCAAAGACTTTGGAGGAGTTTTTTGGCACCGGTGCAGCACCAGATTATCTTGGGTAGGGTTCAGCCAACCCTTATGGTTTTATCAATAGCTTACCCCCTAACTAGTCTTTAGACGGGGTTCTAACCCACAGAAACAAATATCTAAAATCAACCTTTAAAGATTGATATATGATGCACTAGTGAAGAAAATCACTTTATTTGGAGCGGTTTTTGTTGGTTTTTCCTGAAAATTTGCTGGGAAACACGATACCCTAGGTACATGCTTAAAGGTTTTAAAGATTTCTTGATTCGTGGCAACGTTATCGACCTTGCAGTCGGTATCATCATGGGTACTGCGTTCACCGCAGTTGTGACTGCACTGGTTCAGTCGGTGCTCATGCCCGCAATTTCCATGCTCGTCCAGTCTCCGAACTTTGATTCTTTCCTCGTCATCGGTCAGATTAAGATCGGTGTCTTCCTGACCGCTGTCGTAAACTTCCTGCTCATTGCGGCTGCCGTATACTTCGCCGTGGTTCTTCCGGTTCAGAAGCTCAACGAAAGGGTTACCCGCAACAAGGGTGAAGAAGAGGAAGAAGAAACCGAGCTTACCCTTCTCAAGGAAATCCGCGATTCCCTCGCTAAGAAGTAGTCTACGGATCACCCGATTCAAACATAACTAGTCATTCAACAAAGCCGTGGGGCGCATCCGAATTTGGATGCGCCCCACGGTATTTTTTTTCAGCTCGAATAAATCTGCCGATATGAGCTGAACCTGCGCTATAAACAAAATGCGTATCGTCGGCGAGATAGAAATATTTCGCCAACGATACGCATCACAATTTTCTAGAAAGCCTGTAAGACTAGAGAGCCAGTTCTTTCGCCACCACATCCGCAAGATGCTGAGCAACAGAATCGGCCTGCTCCTGCGTAGCGGCCTCAACCATAACGCGTACCAGCGGTTCGGTTCCAGAAGCACGCAGAAGAACACGCCCGCTCTCCCCAGCCCCTTTCTCGGCATCGGCCACAGCAGCATTCAGCGCAGCATTGGTCGAAACGCCGGCACGATCTACGCCCTTCACGTTAATCAAACGCTGCGGGGTGGGCTGCATCCGTGAGGCTAGCATAGAAAGTTTCTCCCCGCTACGCGCCACCTCAGCGGCAAGCTGAATCCCGGTGAGCACACCGTCGCCCGTGGTCGCATAGTCACTCATAATCACATGCCCGGACTGCTCACCGCCTAGGTTATACCCGTGCTCGCGCATCTCTTCGAGTACATAACGATCTCCCACGGCGGTGCGCACCAGCGAAATGCCATGCTCACGCAGATAGAGTTCAAGCCCTAGGCTGCTCATCACGGTTGCCACCAGAGTGTTCTGGCTCAGGTGCCCAGCACGATGCGCCGCCAAGGCAAGAATAGCCATAATCTGATCGCCGTCTACCAGGTTCCCCTGCTCATCAACTGCCTGACATCGGTCAGAGTCACCATCGTGTGCAATCCCCAAGGTTGCGCCGTGTTCAACGACGGCAGCTTGAAGAGCCTGCGGATGCGTAGAACCTACGCCATCGTTGATATTGGTGCCGTTCGGTTCAGCAGCGAGCGCGATAACTTCGGCCCCTAGCCGGGTGAAGACCGCAGGAGAGGCTGCATAAGCCGCACCATTTGCACAGTCCAGCACAACCTTAAGACCTGCGAGAGGCTTCTCGTCTTCTAGCGTGGAAACTAGGTGCTTAACGTATGCCTCGGTACCGTTCTCTAGGGAGCGGATAGAGCCAACCTCGCCCCCGGTAGGGTATCTAAAGTTCTTTTCCCGGTACACGCGCTCAATGGCATCTTCGGTGGCGTCTTCAAGCTTTTGTCCACCACGCGCCAAGAATTTAATACCGTTATCGGCGGCGGGGTTATGCGATGCTGAGATCATCACACCAAAGTCTGCATCCGTGTAAGCCACTAAGTAGGCGGCGGCCGGAGTGGGGATGATTCCCGCGTCCAACACATCCACACCAGCGCTGGTAAACCCGGCTTTCATGGCAGAGACAATAAAATCTGCGGATGCGCGTGAATCGTTAGCGATTACGGCGCGGGGGCGGGTGCCTTCGGCGACCTGCTCGTGTCCAAGTACAAGGGCGGCTGCCTGCGCGAGCTCAAGAGCGAGTGCCGGAGTGATAATCTCATTCGCGAGGCCGCGCACGCCATCAGTTCCAAAAAGTCGTTCAGTCACCTTACTATCTTACGCCGGAACCGCCCCCGCTTTGGTAGGCAGGGGCGGTTCTTAGTTATTTTCTTAGCAGGTTTATTGAATAAACCAACCAAAGTTTTATTTATTGGATGACAGGGAAACCTTCGGGGTCACTGCCGCCTTCTTCTTCAAAAACATCCGTTGCAGAACGTACAATCAAAGGATCGCAAGTTCCCACGACTTCACGGTCTTTTGAGGTGTAGTCGAATTGTGAGAGCACGTAACGCATGGCTTCCAGACGAGCACGCTTCTTATCATTTGACTTGATAACGGTCCACGGAGCATCGCCGGTATGGGTGTAGAAGAACATGGCTTCTTTTCGCAGCAGTGTAATCATCCCACTTATCGAGCGACGCCAAATCGGTAGGTGATAGTTTCCACTGACGAACAGGATCGGTGCGTCGTGAGGTAAAGCGTGCCAGCTGCTCCTGCTTGGTGACTGAGAACCAGAATTTAATGAGCTTAATGCCCGAGTTCACGAGCATACGCTCCAGGTCGGGTACTTCGCGCATAAACTCGAAGTACTGGGCCTGCGTGCAATAGCCCATCACACGCTCAACCCCGGCGCGGTTGTACCAGGAACGGTCCATCATGACGATCTCACCACCAGAGGGTAAGTGCTTGATATAGCGCTGGAAATACCACTGAGTCTGTTCAATATCGGTTGGCTTTTCAAGAGCCACCACGCGAGCCCCACGGGGATTAAGGTGTTCCGTAAAGCGTTTGATGGAACCGCCCTTACCCGCAGCATCGCGTCCCTCAAAAATAATGAGGATTTTCTGCCCGGTCGATTTTTGCCCATAGCTGGAGCTTCAGAAGCTCAATCTGCAGTGCGCGTTTTTCTTTTTCGTATGCTTTACGACCGAGTTTTTCATCGTAAGGGTAGCCAATCTTCCAGGCATCGCCCTTTGAGCTTTTCTTGTTTCCGCTCAGAGCATGGGTGAGAGATGCCATTTCATCCAGTTCTGCCGCATAGTCTTCAACCACTGAGGTGCGACGAACCTGGGGTTTAAGAGCTTCTTTAATAGCGTGCTTTTTCTCTGATACGACTGGACCTGCAACATCGGAAGGCTGAGAAGCGGTTTCGGGTACGGTGCTCTCGACCTGTTCCGTTGTGGGGTGAAGGTTCTCTTCTGTCATGAATTCTCTTTCCGTTCGTGTCTGCTTTGACACTTTAACTGTACCGAGAGTGAGATTGAGTGACAAATGTAACAGTTATCGCAACCTTATGCAGGTAAACCCCTTATAATGCACAAAGCCCCCGCGCTTCTTTAGGAAGTGCGGGGGCTTTGTGCAGCAGAACCAGCGATTAACGCTTGGAGAACTGCGAAGCCTTGCGTGCTTTCTTGAGACCGGCCTTCTTACGCTCGATAACACGTGCGTCGCGAGTCAAGAAGCCTGCCTTCTTCAGCGCGGGACGATTGTTCTCACGATCAATCTCGTTGAGGGCACGAGCGATACCGAGGCGCAGCGCGCCTGCCTGACCGGAGGGACCACCACCGCTGATGCGTGCAATCACATCGTAAGCACCTTCAAGTTCCAGGATCTTGAACGGCTGGTTCACATCCTGCTGATGCAATTTATTGGGGAAGTAGCTATCCAGGCTACGGCCGTTAATGGTCCAGTTACCGGAACCGGGAACCACGCGAACACGTGCCACTGCTTCCTTACGACGACCGACTGCAGCACCTGCAACAGTCAGTGCCGGACGGCTTGTCTGTGCAGCCGCCGCGACGGGGCCTGCGGATTCCGAGGTGTAGCTAGTGAGCTCTTCCTCGACTACGATCTGCTCTTCGTTCTGAGCCACGATTTCTCCTAATAGTTTCTTCGTAGGCCCGAATTACTGGGCGACCTGGTTGAATTCGTAGGTCTTGGGCTGCTGTGCCGCGTGCGGGTGCTCGGGACCAGCGTAGACCTTCAGCTTCTTGATCTGCTGTGCAGCTAGCTTGTTCTTAGGCAGCATGCCCTTCACAGCCTTCTCAACTGCACGAACAGGGTTGGTTTCAAGAAGCTCTGCATAATTGACGGACTTCAGACCGCCAGGGTAACCCGAGTGGCGGTATGCACGCTTCTGCTCAAGCTTTGCACCGGTCAGAGCGACCTTCTCGGCATTCACGATGATCACGAAATCGCCGGTGTCCACGTTCGGGGTAAAAGTCGGCTTGTGCTTTTACCGCGCAGCAGGATAGCGGTCTGGCTTGCGAGGCGACCGAGCACCACGTCGGTGGCATCAATGATGTGCCACTGGCGCTCAACTTCGCCGGGCTTAGGAGTATAAGTGCGCAAAATATTGGCCTTTGTCTCGAAATGTACATTCGGCGCTTAGTTGGGTATCACGCCTATTACTACGTGCATGACGAATCCGGGTGAGGACCGAATGCTCGCCCGTTCTGACCCGTACTCTGCGACACCTTGACGTCCTGCAACTAGACAGTGCCGAGAGCGTGCTCGGGCAGAACACGCACAACTAGCAAAACTATACAGCAATTTAGGTGCTTAATCCACACCAAAACCCTTAAATGGCGCGGATTCCCCGTTAAAAATGTTGCTCTGCCGCATTGCCCGAGTAGCTCGTGCCTGCAGACCGTACTCTTCAGGCGCTGGATAATCAATGTGTGCAAGAGCTAATCCATGCGGGGGTGCCATAATGAGCGAGGCATCCCGCTGCGGGTTTTCTAGGCGTTCCCGCAGCCATGCTTGGGTCCGTTTTCCGGTGCCGTAGAGAACTAGTGCCCCTATAAGCGAGCGCACCATATGGTGACAAAAAGCGTCTGCCTCAACTGTCGCTTCAATAACTCCGTCATCATGGCGTGTTAGGTATATACGGCGGAGTTCACGAATCGTCGTAGCTCCCTCACGCGGTTTACAGAACGAGAGAAAATCATGTAGCCCCGTAAGTTCATGAGCTGCCTTGTTAAGATCTTCAAGGTCTAGGCTTTCGGGAATGCACCAGGCATACGCGCGGCGCAGCGGATCGGGGCTACTCCCCTGTCCATCCAGGATGCGGTACGTATACCGCCTGCCGGTCGCTGAAAACCGCGCATCAAAGTCCTGCGGCACGGGCTGTACCTGGTGAAGCACAAGAGATCCTTGAAGAAGCCCGCGCATACGCTCAGGGATTCCTAGCGTATGTTCTGCCTGCGCCAGGGTTCGTTTCAGGGCACCAGAAACCTTACGCTTGAGCGACTCAGCTGGATCTGCCAGCCCGTCACGCCCGGTAAGTTTCTGCCAGGTTTCGGCGGCAATATCAAGGTGAATAGTTTGCGCCTGTGCATGTACTCCGGCATCAGTACGGCCGGCGACCGTCACTCGGTGATGCGCGCGAAGCACCAGCTCCAGCGCATCCTCTAATACACCCTGCACAGTTACCAGATTAGGCTGCCTTGCCCACCCGCTAAACCACGTGCCGTCATAGGCGCAGTCGATACGTACCCGCTGCGTGCCCAGCACGTCCCCATCGCCAGATGATGGCTGTGAGTCCAGGTTGATCTGTGATGCCTGAGGACCAGGTTCTTGTAACTGATCAGACACAGTAGCTTTCCCCCCTTTCGCCCTTCAACAATACCTGGTGAATTGCCCAAGAATGTACGTCTGAAACACGCAAAATCCGTCGCCTATGAACCTAGGCGACGGATTTTGACGATACACTAACGCGCGTTAGCTGTGCTTACTCAGCAGAAACCTTCTGAGCTGCTGCACCACCGGCGGGTGCGTAACCTGCCGCCTCAGCCGACTCAGCGGAGTCAAACCAGATTTCGGCGATGGTGTTTGCATACCAGCGGGAGCCAGGCACGTGGTACTTCATCGAGTCAGCGTTACCCTTGACCTCGAATCCTTCGGGAGCCTCACCAGATTCTAACGGAGCGTGTGCACCTGCGGGCAGACCCTCGGTACCTTCAGACTTAGCGGGCTTAGCTTCTTCCTTAGGTTCAGCCTTTTCAGCTTTTGCCTTCTTTGCTTCAGCCTTAGGAGCCTCGGCAGCCTTCTCAGTGACCTTGGTAGCTTCTGCAACAGCACCCTTAGTTTCTACAGGCTCCATTACGAGTTCGATAACGGCCATAGGTGCGTTATCGCCCTTACGGTTACCGATCTTGGTGATGCGAGTGTAGCCACCGGGACGCTCGGCCATTGCCGGTGCGATTACAGTAAAGCTCGTGTACTACGGACTTGTCGGTAATGGATCGCAGCACGCGACGGCGAGCCGCCAAATCGCCCTTCTTACCGAAGGTGATGAAACGTTCAGCCACCGGGCGCATACGCTTTGCCTTAGTCAAGGTGGTGGTGATGCGCTTGTGCTGGAAGAGCTGCGCCGACAGGTTATTGAGCATTAGGCGCTCATGGGTCGGGGAACCGCCGAGGCGGGGACCCTTAGTGGGAGTAGGCATAGTTATTTCTCCATGATTTACGTTCCACCGCCCCAACAACGGGACTTAGGAACCACGTTTACTGATCCCGGAACAACCGGGTGAACTATTCGATCGAAATTTATTCGCCGGAACCGTCTTCGTCATCGTATGCACGAGCAACGGGTTCAAAGCCCGGAGGGGAATCCTTGAGAGCCAGACCAAGCTCATGCAGCTTAGCCTTGACCTCATCAATGGATTTAGCACCGAAGTTACGAATATCCATCAGATCCGCCTCGCTACGAGTCACGAGCTCGCCCACGGTGTGGATGCCCTCGCGCTTGAGGCAGTTGTAGGATCGAACGGACATGTTAAGGTCCTCAATCGGCAGAGCCAAATCGGCAGCCATGGACTCGTCGGCAGGCGACGGACCAACCTCGATACCCTCGGCAGCAACGTTGAGCTCACGTGCAAGTCCGAAGAGCTCAACCAAGGTGCTGCCTGCGGATGCGACGGCATCGCGCGGTGCAATGGCTTCCTTGGTTTCGACGTCCAAAGTCAGGCTGTCGAAGTCGGTGCGCTGTTCAACACGGGTTGCGTTAACGCTGAAGGTAACCTTCAGAACCGGGGAGTAAATAGAATCAACCGGAATACGGCCGATCTCTGCATCACCGGTCTTGTTCTGAGCTGCAGACACATAACCGCGACCGCGCTCAATAATCAGTTCGGCATTGAAGTTTGCCTTCGCGTTGAGGGTTGCGATGTGCAGTTCCGGGTTGTGGATCTCAACACCGGCAGGTACTTCAATGTCGGCTGCAGTAAGTTCACCCTCGCCCTGCTTACGCAGGTATGCAACTACGGGCTCGTCATTTTCCGAAGAAATCGAGAGCTTCTTGACGTTCAAGATAATCTCGGTGACATCCTCGGTGACTCCGGGAACAGTGCTGAACTCGTGCAGAACACCGTCGATACGAACGCTGGTAACAGCGGCGCCGGGAATGGAGGACAGCAGGGTGCGACGGAGGGAGTTACCCATGGTGTAGCCAAAGCCCGGCTCAAGGGGCTCGATGGTGAAGCGCGAACGGTTCGGCGCTACGACCTCTTCAGTCAGAGTGGGGCGCTGTGCAATAAGCACTTTGTTTCCTTTCGGTGAGCTCCGCTATATGAGCCCACAAGTTTGGGAAAACAGATTTTAGGAAGCAGACGGGTGTCTGGACTCTTTGGTGTTATCTGTGAAGACGACAGCCGCAGAGGGATTAGGCATTCGCCTAATTAGACGCGGCGGCGCTTCGGCGGACGGCAACCGTTGTGAGCTACGGGGGTTACGTCCTGAATCGAACCAACCTCTAGGCCTGCTGCCTGCAGAGAGCGGATTGCGGTCTCACGGCCAGAACCGGGGCCCTTTACGAAAACATCAACCTTACGGACGCCGTGTTCCTTAGCACGGTTTGCGGCAGTCTCAGCAGCCAGCTGTGCGGCGTAGGGGGTGGACTTACGAGAGCCCTTGAAGCCCATATCACCTGCAGAGGACCACGAAATTACTGCACCGGTGGGATCGGTAATGGAGACGATAGTGTTGTTGAAGGTCGACTTGATGTGAGCCTGACCAGCAACGATGTTCTTGCTGACCTTGCGGCGGGTCTTGCGAGCAGCCGCGGCGCGAGTCTTGGGAGGCATTATTGATTCTCCTACAAAGGTTTTCTAATACGTTGGTCGATACTGATAGTTCGACAGAGCAACGTTGCTTACTTCTTCTTACCTGCGACGGTACGCTTCGGGCCCTTACGGGTGCGTGCGTTGGTCTTGGTGCGCTGACCGTGAACCGGCAGGCCGCGACGGTGACGCAGACCCTGGTAGCTGCCGATTTCAACCTTGCGGCGAATATCGGCTGCAACCTCGCGGCGAAGATCACCTTCAACCTTGTAGTTGCCTTCGATGAAGTCACGAAGTGCCACGAGCTCCTGGTCGGTGAGATCCTTGACGCGAGTGTCAGGGTTCACGCCGGTAGCAGCAAGGGTTTCGTGAGCACGGGTCTTGCCCACGCCGTAAATGTAAGTGAGAGCAACTTCCACGCGCTTTTCGCGGGGAATATCAACTCCAGCGAGACGTGCCATACTGGCTTCTCCTTGTTGTTTTCCAGAGGTCTGTAGCATCACTGCCCGGGTGTTTGCCCGGTCCCCGGCCTCTGAGTCCGGAGGTATCCGCATCCTTTATCACTCGATAAACAATGCGGAGCGGTGCCTATGACGATTCCGCCCGCAGGCGGTGTTACGCAGCTACCGTGGGCTTAGCCCTGGCGCTGTTTGTGGCGCGGGTTTTCGCAGATCACCATGACTACGCCATGACGGCGAATCACTTTGCACTTATCGCAGATCGGCTTAACGCTCGGCTTGACCTTCATCGCATTCCTTTTGATTGCAACTTGATAACTGGCGAGATAAGAGGTTCTTACTGGGCAACCAGAAGAACTATTTATCCCTATGAACACGACTTAAACGCCGCCGAAGCGACGTTTAATGATCGGGTTTTACTTATAACGGTAGACGATACGACCACGGGACAGGTCGTAGGGGCTCAGTTCCACTACCACGCGATCCTCAGGCAGGATTCGAATGTAGTGCTGACGCATCTTACCCGAGATGTGCGCGAGAACTTTGTGACCATTGTCTAGCTCAACACGGAACATCGCATTGGGCAAAGCCTCAACCACAGAGCCCTCGATCTCGATGACGCCGTCTTTCTTTGCCATATCCTCCGCTAACGTCGGTGCCCAGAGTTTATGCTCTGAACAGTTCTATCTTCTGATGCTGTATATCTTCACACTGGTGAAGAGCGTTTTACACCTGCAAAAAGGGCGCACTTAACGCTGGTACAAACAGCCAACTATCAACTATACGACATAGTTGCCTTTTAAACAACTGCAGAATAAGGACTATTATCCGGTATGAGGCGCCCCTACTCTTCTTCTTTGGCAGCGAGCTGGCCACATGCACCATCAATATCAGAACCGCGAGTATCGCGAATTGTCGTTGGAATACCGTGTGCCCGCAGACGCTCCACAAAATTCTGCTCCACGCCCTTTACGCGATGCTGTCCATTTTGAGCCAGGAGTCGGATTCAACGGAATAGGGTTTACATGTACCCATCCGCGACGCGCTGCGCGAGCTTTTTTTCCCCAGCAAATCGGCGCGCCATCCCTGGTCGTTAATATCGCGAATAAGCGCATATTCAATTGAGATGCGCCGCCCGGTCGTGCGGTAATAATCGTATGCGGCATCCAGAGTCTCATCAACCTTCCACCGCTGGTTGATGGGAATAAGCTCATCGCGCAGTTCATCATCCGGCGCGTGCAGCGAGAGGGCAAGCGTAATCGGCAGTTTCTCCAGCTCAAACTTGCGGATACCGGGCACCAAACCCACGGTAGACATCGTAAGTCCGCGCGCGGAGATACCCAGTCCCTCGGGAAGCGGGATCGATCAGACGGTGCACCGCGCCCATCGTTGATTTATAGTTTGCGAGCGCCTCGCCCATTCCCATAAATACAATATTGGAGACGCGTAGCGGGCGGGTATCTTCCGACCCTCCATCGGCCTTGTCAAGACCCTTCATCTGTTTCAGATATCGTGCCCCAGCAACTACTTGCTCCACGATTTCTGCGGTCGAGAGATTGCGGGTGAGCCCCTGCTGCCCGGTGGCACAAAAGGGGCAGTTCATACCGCATCCAGCCTGCGAGGAAATACACATGGTGACGCGGTTGTCATACCGCATAATGACCGATTCAATAAGCGCCCCATCGAAAAGACGATGTACGACTTTGAGGGTATCCCCGCCGTCAGCTTCTAGGGTTCGCACGGGAGTTAGCAGCTGCGGCATTGCACGGGATACTATCTCATCACGATCCTGAGCAGGCAGGTCTGTCATCTGCGCCGGATCGTTAACCAGTCGTTCGAAATAGTGCTTTGAGAGCTGCGATGCACGGAAGGGCTGGTATCCCAGTTCCTTGAGGAATTCACGGCGCCCTGCCATATCAAAATCGGCAATATGCTTGGGCGGTTTTGTTCGCCGGGGTGCTTTGAGCGCAATTTTTCCCGGTTCAGGGCGCACGCTTGAAATCTCCACGGGTACTTTGGTGGAGCGCGACGTGGAATCGGTTGAAGCTGCGGCGCAGCCTGTCAGAGTTTCGCTCATAGTTTTCCTTCGGGCGTTATAGATGCTCGATGATTGTCAAGGATGCACACCCCAAAATGGGCAGATGCTACTTAGGAATCGGTACGGGGATAATGCCGAAGCGTGCCAGTTCAGAGGCTCCCCCCATCTTCTGCGGTTAGAACCCACAGGCCATCTCGATGCACGGCAACCGAGTGCTCCCATTGGCAGGCATCCGATCCATCGGTTGTAATGACTGTCCAGTCATCCTCAAGTACGGTGGTATCGGTATTCCCCGTTACAAGCATGGGTTCGATTGCAAATGCCATGCCAGGTTTAATTTTTGGGCCGAGATCACGGGCGGCGTAGTTCAGCACGTCGGGCGCCATATGCATGTGGGTACCGATGCCGTGGCCTACATAGTCTTCGATGATACCGTATGTATCCCCGGTTTCGCTGCGCACGAATTCTTCGATCGCAATCCCTACCTCGCCGATTTTCTTTGCGTGTGCCAGTGCTGCGATACCGTGCCAGAGGGCTTCCCGGGTTATATCGGATAGGTCTCGGCGGGCCTGTGAAGTATTTCCAACCAATACAGTTCGTGCAGAATCGCCGTGCCACTGCTTCTTAGTAGCCGGGTCAATAATATAGGCGCCTCCATCAATGGAGATAATATCGCCGTCTTGAAGGATATAGTCACCGGGTATGCCATGTACCACCTCATGATTCACAGAGGTGCAGATACTTGCAGGGTAGTCATAATAACCATAAAAGTTCGAGATTCCGCCTTGTTCTTCTAGACTGCGCTCGAAAACTTTATTGAGCTCTGCGGTACTCACTCCGGGCTTTGCAGCCGCAACTGCCTCATCCAACGCACGGCTGGTTATAATGCCTGCGCGCGACATGTGGTGTAATTCGGTATTAGTTTTGACCTCTACACGTGCCATAGGGTTCCTTCTCGTTCTGAGTCCTAAGAGCATTGCCGTATCACCATTACTGCGGCAGTGCGTTCATGCAACTGCGCCCCCGCACGATGACGGAGGCGCAGCTTATAATGTATATCCCTAAGATAGGGCTTTAAGAATACGTTCGGTCACGTCGGCAATCTCGCCTAAACCGTTAACCTCTTTGACGATACCGCGTTCACGATAAATCGCGATCAGCGGTGCGGTTTCTTCTTCATACACCTTCAAGCGATGACGAATGACCTCTTCATTATCGTCGGTGCGCCCCTGCTCGGCAGCTCGGTTGAGCAGTCGGGCAACAAGCTCATCATTATCTGCAACGAGCAAAAGTACACGATCAATCTGCTGGTTTTTATCCGCAAGGATAGCATCAAGCTCGTGAACCTGAGCGATGTTGCGGGGGTATCCATCGAGAAGGAAACCGTGTGCCGCATCGGCTTCGTCGAGACGAGCACGCACCATATTGTTCGTGACGGAATCAGGCACGAGGTTGCCAGAGTCAATATACGACTTTGCTTCCTTACCGAGCTCGGTCTCTTCCTTTAATGTTCTTCCGGAAAAATATCGCCGGTCGAAATCGCGGGAATCTTCAGCTCCTCAGCAATCTTGACGGCCTGAGTGCCTTTACCGGCGCCGGGAGGGCCTATGATCAGAAGACGGTTCATCGAAGCAATCCTTCATAGTTTCGTTGTTGAAGCTGGGCGCTGACCTGCTTGAGAGTATCAAGACCAACACCCACCACGATCAGCAGCGATGCACCGCCGAACGGGAAGTTCTGGTTTGCGTTGAAGAGAACCAACGCAACAAGCGGAATCATGGAAACCACAGCGAGGTAAAGCGAACCCGGCAGTGTAATGCGGGTTAGAACATAGCTGAGGTAACGTTCAGTAGGCTTACCCGCGCGAACACCCGGAATGAAGCCACCATATTTCTTCATATTGTCTGCAACCTCGACCGGATCGAAGGTCACCGCAACATAGAAATACGTGAATCCAAGAATCAGCAGGAAGTACAGAACGATGTACAGCGGATGATCGCCCCTCGTAAGGTAGGTATTTACCCAGTTCACCCATTCGGGGGGTGCTGCGCCACCCTGTGGGGTATTGAACTGCGCGATAATACCAGGCAAAGTCAGCAGTGAGGAGGCGAAGATGATGGGAATAACGCCCGCCATATTGACCTTGAGCGGAATATAGGTGCTGGTACCGCCAATAGTACGGCGACCAATCATGCGTTTAGCGTATTGCACAGGAACGCGGCGTACAGACTGCTCCACGTAGACCACCGCAAGCATCACGGCAAGGCCCACAAGGCATACGGACCAGAAGACGAACGGACCCTGCTGTTCCAGGATGGAGCCCAGAGCATTCGGGAACGAGGAAGCAATTGAGGTGAAAATAAGCAAAGACATGCCATTGCCTACGCCGCGCTCAGTAATCTGCTCGCCCATCCACATGATGACGCCGGTACCGGCACACAGAGTAATGATAATAACCAGGATGTGCAGCACATCGTCTTGCGGGATAATACCGGGGCAGTTCCCCAGAAGCACGCCAGAGCGTGCCATAGACACAATCGTGGTCGCGTTGAGAAGCGCAAGAGCGATAGTGAGATAACGGGTGTATTGAGTGAGTTTGGCCTGTCCCTGAGCCCCTTCATCGTGTAGCTCTTGGAAACGAGGAATGACCACGCGCAACAGCTGAATAATAATGCTTGCCGTAATGTAGGGCATCACACCCAGCGCGAAGATAGAAAGCTGTAGGAGTGCACCACCGCTGAACAGGTTGATGATGTCGTAGGCGCCACCGTGAGTTTGGTTGGCGTTAAGACACTGCTGAACCGTGCCGTAGGAAATACCGGGGGCGGGAATGAAGGTGCCCATACGGTACAGCACAATCATGCCTAGGGTAAACAGCAGCTTACGTCGCAGGTCGGCGGTCTTAATGACTCGCCCGAACGCGCTAAGCACATGTCCTCCTGAAGATCTTGGGGTATGTATTCGCTAACACAGATGTTAGGAACACGCTAAACACATACCTTCCAGTCTAGCCTGTTCACCGGTGTTGTCGATAACCACGGCGCGAGATATGTGTATTTTGTATTCTGTGAGCGTTATTTAAGATGAATTTTCTAGAATTTCTGAGACGTTAAATACATCATAAAAGCTTTAATGCAGACTCTTGCTGCTCAAAGAAGATGGCCCCCGCCTCATGTGCGGGAGCCATCTAGTGAGTCTGAAGACTACTTAACGGTTACAGAACCGCCTGCCGCCTCAATCTTAGAGATTGCGGATGCAGAAGCCTTATCAACCACAACGTTCACCTTGACGGTGATGTCGCCGTCGCCCAGAACCTTCACAAGCTCGTTCTTACGAACGGCGCCCTTAGCGACTAGGGCCTCGACGGTGACCTCGCCACCTTCGGGGAACAGTTCCTGAATGCGCTTCAGGTTAACAACCTGGTACTCGGTACGGAACGGGTTCTTGAACCCGCGCAGCTTCGGCAGGCGCATGTGCAGCGGAAGCTGACCGCCCTCGAAGCCGGGACGAACCTGGTAACGAGCCTTGGTACCCTTGGTACCGCGACCTGCGGTCTTACCCTTTGAGCCTTCACCGCGGCCTACGCGGGTCTTTGCTTTGTGGGCACCCGGTGCCGGGCGCAGATCGTGAATCTTGATAGCGTCTGCCATCTTACTTGACCTCCTCAACCTTCACCAGGTGAGCAACGGTGTTAACCATGCCAACGGTGACGGGGTCGGCAGTGCGCACTACCTTGTTGCCCGGGCGCTTCAGGCCGAGGGAACGTAGGGTGTCGCGCATATTCTGCTTCTGACCAACATAGGATTTAACCTGGGTAATTTCCAGCTTTGCGTCGCTGGGCTGAATACGCTTAGCCATTACGCACCTGCCTTATCGGACTTGGTGTTGCGCAGGTAGCTGGGGATAACCTCATCGTTGGGCAGACCACGACGGGCTGCAACTGCCAGAGGCTCTTCCAGTTGCTTGAGTGCTGCAACGGTTGCGTGAACAATGTTGATCTGGTTCGAGGATCCGAGAGACTTCGACAGCACATCATGGATACCTGCTGCTTCGAGCACTGCACGCACCGGACCACCAGCGATCACACCGGTACCAGCGGTTGCCGGGCGGAGCATCACAACGCCTGCTGCTTCCTCACCCTGTACGCGGTGGGGAATGGTGCGGTTCTCGATGCGGGGTACACGGAAGAAGTTCTTCTTAGCTTCCTCAACACCCTTGGCAATAGCTGCTGGAACTTCCTTAGCCTTGCCGTAGCCAACGCCGACCATGCCATTACCGTCACCAACAACGACCAGAGCGGTGAAGCTGAAGCGACGACCGCCCTTGACGACCTTGGACACACGGTTGATGGTTACCACGCGCTCGATGTACTTATCTTTTTCCTCCTCGCGTGCGCGGTTCTTACGATCACCGCGACCGCGACGCTCGCCGCGGCTGTTGCGGCGCTCTTCGCGCTGCTTGGAAGTCTCAGCGGTTTCAGCTGCTACTGCTTCGCTCACCTGAGTTTCCTTTACGTTCTGTTCGCTCATTAGAGTGCCAGACCTCCTTCACGTGCGCCATCAGCAACTGCTGCAACACGACCGTGGTATTTGTTGCCGCCGCGGTCAAACACGACAGTTTCAATACCGGCTGCCTTAGCGCGCTCTGCTATAAGCTCACCAACGCGCTTTGCTTTAGCGGTCTTGTCCAGATCGGTTGCGGCACGAAGCTCTGCTTCCATAGTGGAGGCGGAGGCCAGGGTCACGCCCTTGACATCGTCGATAACCTGAACGAACATATGACGGCTCGAACGGGTGACGCACAGGCGCGGACGCGCAGCGGTACCCGAAACATACTTGCGGATGCGAGCGTGACGGCGTGCACGCTGCGATGCCTTCGACTTGATAGCCATGTTTACTTACCAGCCTTTCCGACCTTGCGGCGGATGTGCTCACCTGCGTAGCGAACACCCTTGCCCTTATAGGATCGGGCTTACGCAGACCACGAATGTTTGCTGCAACCTGACCGACGAGCTGCTTATCGATACCCGAAATGGTCAGCTTGTTAGCGCCTTCCACGGCGAAGGAAACACCTTCGGGTGCAGAAACGCTAATCGGGTGGGAGTAACCTAGAGCGAATTCCAGGTCGTTACCCTTCGCGGTCACACGGTAACCGGTACCAACAATTTCCAGCTTCTTCTCATAGCCGTTGGTCACACCGATAATCATGTTCTGAATCAGGGTACGAGTCAGACCATGCAGCGAGCGAGAAACACGCTCGTCGTTCGGGCGCGATACCGCGATTTCATTGTCGTTTAGAGCAACAGTAATGGGGGAAGCCACCTGGTGGCTTAGCTCACCCTTGGAACCTTTAACGGTCACCAGGTTGCCATCGACCTTTACCTCAACGCCGGCTGGAACCGAGATGGGGAGACGTCCAATACGTGACATTCTTCTCTTCCTTTCTCTTCTAACCGACTACCAGATGTAGGCGAGAACTTCGCCGCCCACACCCTTCTTCGCAGCCTGCTTATCAGTGAGCAGACCCGAGGAGGTGGACAGAATAGCGGTACCGAGACCACCCAGAACCCGAGGTAGGTTCGTGGACTTTGCGTAGGTACGCAGGCCCGGCTTGGAAATACGACGCACGCCAGCGATGGAACGCTCGCGGGACGGACCGTACTTAAGAACGAGGGTCAGGGTCTTGCCAACCTTTGCTTCCTCTTCCTTAACATCGGCAATGTAGCCCTCAGCCTTCAGGATCTCGGCGATGCGAGCCTTGAGCTTCGAGTAAGGCATAGATACGGTGTCGTGGTATGCGGAGTTTGCATTGCGCAAACGGGTCAGCATATCTGCGACCGGATCAGTCATAGTCATTTTGGGCTGTAGCCCTTCCTCGTTGCGGTTTCCCTAATCTGCGGTAACAGACTCTGGACCTGCAACGTAGTCGTTAGTTGGTCTTGAACGGGAAGCCCAGTGCCTTAGCATGGCACGGCCTTCATCGTCGGTCTTGGCACTGGTCACCACGGTGATGTCCATACCACGCACGCGGTCGATAGAATCCTGATCGATTTCGTGGAACATGGACTGCTCGGTGAGGCCGAAGGTGTAGTTGCCGTTACCGTCGAACTGGCGATCGGAAAGACCGCGGAAATCGCGGATACGGGGCAGAGCCAGGGTAACCAGGCGGTCCAGGAACTCCCACATGCGGTCGCCACGCAGGGTAACGTGTGCGCCGATTGGCATGCCTTCACGCAGTTTGAACTGTGCGATGGATTTCTTGGCACGGGTTACAACCGGCTTCTGACCGGTAATAGCGGTGAGATCGCGGATAGCGCCGTCCATGAGCTTTGCATCGCGAGCTGCCTCGCCAACACCCATATTTACGACGACCTTAACGAACTTCGGGGTCTGCATGACGTTCTGGTATTTGAACTCTTCCTGCAGCGCGGGGACGACAACCTCAGCGTACTTGGTCTTAAAGCGGGGGGTAATCTTGGTCTCGCTCATTAGATATCCTTCCCCGAACGCTTAGCAACGCGCACGCGAACGGTACGCTGCTTGCCATTACGCTCTACAGTCTCTTCGCGGAAACCAACACGGGTCGGCTTCTCGGTCTCAGGATCAACGATTGCCACGTTCGAAACGTGAATCGGTGCTTCCACCTTCTGAATACCGCCTGCTGCGCCGGTTACGGGGTTTGCCTTGGTGTGCTTGGTGACGACTTTAACGCCCTCAACAATCACGCGGTTTTCCTTGGGATAACCTTCAGAACTTTGCCCTGCTTACCCTTGTCTGCACCGGAAATAACCTGAACCAGGTCGCCGGACTTGATCTTAGCCATAAGTTAGAGCACCTCCGGAGCCAGCGAAACAATCTTCATGAACTTCTTATCGCGAAGTTCACGACCAACGGGACCAAAGATACGGGTACCACGGGGATCACCATCAGTGTTCTTCAGAATAACTGCTGAGTTCTCGTCGAACTTGATGTAGGATCCGTCTGCGCGACGGGTTGCCTTCTTGGTACGGACGACGACTGCTTTCACAACGTCACCCTTTTTAACAGTGCCGCCAGGAATTGCATCCTTGACGGTTGCGACGATAATATCGCCGATGCCTGCGTAGCGACGCGAGGAACCACCAAGCACACGGATGGTCAGGATTTCCTTCGCACCAGTGTTATCGGCGACCTTCAGTCGCGACTCCTGCTGAATCATATTTCTCCTGTCGTCTCGCCGGTTCCGACTCGCCTTCAGGCGCGAGCCAGCCTTGCGGAACATTTTTACGGGATTGATTGACGCCCCGGGCCCACAGCATCATAAGGATGCGCGGGTTAGCGGAAACGCCTGGGGTAACCCATGCCAGGAGCATTTGGACCCGCGTAAGCGGGCGTATCCACCCGTTATAGCGGCATTATGCACTGGCACGAGAAACCCGTGGTTATGAGACTATATCTGGGTATAGCCACACAGTCTTAAAACTTTACCGGAATTTTCCTGATATTTCAAAGGATTTATCGTGAGGCATAGCGCATCATATCGGGCTTCAATGCATACATTCTCAGATTATTAGAAGACAGTGCGGGGGGGGTATCCACTGAATGGCACCATCTTGCGGGTTACCGCAACCGTCGCAGCGGGAGTATCACTGTCAGACTCTTCAGGTTCCCCTTAGGTAAGTTCCTACCAGCACCATAACGCAACATACTCTATAAAACACCCGAAGCTCTGTACTTCCTGGATGAAACTGGCTTATAACACTTAAGACTCGTGTACCTGCATATTAGACACATTACGGATATAAAGATAGATAACTTCATGAATTAACAAGATTTTTTCTCTTTTATTCGTGAACATGATGCAAAATCTAACATTTTGCATCATAATGGTTAAGACGCTTGCGTCATTTTACAGGTTCGGCTCTTATCAGACAGATTTCTTGGGTCCCATATTCCTTGCTAGTCCGTCTGCAGGAGCCGAACCGCTTTAACTGTCAAATAACGCCGCCACCGTCGAAGGTCGCGGCGTTATTCTCTACTATTTAGGCAAAATAGCAGCGGTACTCACTCAAGATCATGGCTCTCTCATGCCCACGTTCACCTGAGCAATGGATTTACCTCGAATACTCCAAATAACAGTAACAAGGCGGTGCTTACCCCACGAACATGGGGGGGGTAAGCACCGCCTCGGTAACCGCGTACTCGCTTGTGTCGCCTCTTATTTATTTGACGGCGAATCGGTGGATGAAAGCCGCCATCGCAGCACGCTGAATAGGCTCGTTCGGACGAAAAGTGCCGTCACCCCAGCCAGTCGTGATGTGCTGGTCCTTAAACCAGGAAATCTCGCGGTAGAACGGATTATTACGATCGACGTCCTTGAACTGAGGAGTCTGCGGTGCCTCATAGTTTGTCACCTTCGCATAACGGAAGAAGAAAGCCGCCATCGCTCCACGATTTACCGATGCATTGGGACGATAAGTTCCATCCTCATATCCGGTTGTAATGCCCTGTTGAGACATCCACACAATCTCTTTATAGAAAGGATGCGACGAATCGACATCTTTAAAAGGTGAGGTCTCAGGAAGTGCTACCTCAGGAGAGCCCGCCATGCGGTAAAAATATGCTGCCATAGCACCACGATCTACCGGCTGCTGGGGGTGATAGGTACCATCAGCCCACCCAAAAGAAAGCCGCTGATGCGCCAACCACTGAATATCGGCGTAAAAGGGATACCCTTCAGGAACATCCGAGAAAACGGGGGTATCACCATTAGAGGTTTGTGAGGGAGCAGTGCTGGTGCCCCTAGGATATACAGCGCCTGCTGTTGAAGTCGTGGCGACAACCTGCTGAGTCTGCACGGGATCACACTGAGGGATGTTTGGAACAGGAGTAAACGTCGGAGTAATCTTGACAAGGGAATTTACCACGATCGGAGTATCTGCCCCGTTCTCACCCTTGGGTTCAGTGCTTGCCGCCTCTTTAAATTTACCGGTGGTGGGATCCAGCGTGTACCCGGTCGTCACGTTATCAGCAAACTTGTCTCTGACAACCGCGTAGACTTCGCCTTCGGGGGTTACGAGAACGTCGTTAGCTCCACCTTCTGCACCCGTGCTCACTTCATGCGTGATGGAGCCGGTACGGCCGTCAATAACTCCAATCTTTCCGGTGGCAAAATCGGTAGCATAAACCACGTCATGCTCTTCGTCGGCAGTAATCGCCAGCGTCTGCTTCCCGAAGTTAATGCTCTTCTTGTACTCGCCCGTCTTCAAATCGTAAACCGTGATACCAGAGTTTCCCTTAGAAACTTTCGTCTCACGGTCCATATCCCCCTGGGACGACACATAGATTTCACCCAGAGACTTATCAATCGTTACGTCGGAGGGACGAAGCTGCACGTCCGCCACTTCTTTATGCAGCTCGATAGTCTGCTCGACGGCGAGAGTTTCGGTATTAATAACCTTCAACGTTCCCGAATTCAGCGAAGGTACGTAGAGGCGACCTCCTTCGGAATCCAGCTCCATATTCATACCCGTATCAGCAGAGCCGTCGGAGCTCGTAAAGTTGATTTTCTGAATAACCTGGTGGCTCTTCAGGTCAAACACAGTAACGCCGCCAGAACCAGATACGAATGCTTTCCCTGACTTCGCATCAACCTTAACCTCACGAGGACGCGATACAGACCCGTTTTCCGGATTCTGTGCATCGTAGCTGGTCCACAGTTCCTTCTTGGTGTACAGATCGTACACGGTTACCGAGTTGGTACGAGTCTGGGTTACCCAGATGGTGCCGTGTGCATCATCAATCGCAATACCGTCAGGAGAAGCAAGCTGCTTACTTGTCGCTTCGGTCTGCCCGCTGGGTACAAAATCTACGGTTCCCGGCAGCATAACTTCATCGAGGGTTGGGATTTCGCCGTAGGTTGTCCACACCCCAACGCCGCCGGTGTAAACGGGCGGACGTCCATTTGAGAATGTTGTATAAAGGTTCCGGGTGTAGTTGGAATATGCCAGCTGATATTCGCCCGGAAGCCCCTGGTATCGATCAGCGGTGATCGCAATATTACGGCAACCAGAACTGGTGTCGTGGGGAGCGGGCTGTTGCTCATTAGCAAACGATGCAGGTATCGCGCTTAACGATGCCACCACAAGCGATACGGTTCCAGCAGATGCTAGTGCTCTCTGCGTGGGTCGAGATACGCCGTGATTAGATGAAGGAGTCATGTCTGTGTTCCTCAGTATGCAGTGTGTCGGAGGGCATAACGCCCTAGAGGCTCACTAATCAGCGAAACCACGTCAAATATAGGTTTTACTTAGTAAGCGTACCTTCGATAGTAAGCAATACTAGAGCGGATTTTCAACCATATTCAAAAAGTAAAGTTTTCATAAAGTACTGTGAACATATTTCGTTTCATCATCTGTACATCTTTCATATAAGAGACGTATAGAACATAGAGGTAGGGCCTCTCCCCCACGGAATTATGGGGAAGAGGCCCTACCTCATATAGTGCTCAAGCAGAGTCCCAGGTGCTTACTTAGCTTTCTAGGATCTCCACGACACGCCAACGCTTGGT
>BNJV01003123.1_pt1 | contig 50930 bp, 81 predicted proteins | sample 8540591 | NCBI WGS metagenome assembly BNJV01 (sample SAMD00202457, study PRJDB9452) | human saliva metagenome | host: Homo sapiens | reverse complement strand
TCCATCGACGTACCATCCTTGTTCACCCAGGGTTTGTACTGCACATCCGGGTTGTAATACAGCGTGTTCACCTGCGGCGAACGGCGGCGTGCGGCCAGCACGTTATTGTCGTTGGTGGCCAGCAGACCCTGCGCGTAGTACACCGAATAGACCCGGACATATTTGTTGTTATAGTCATCGTCGGTCAGCTCGCGGTCAGGAAAAAAGCTCGGTTCCCCAGGGTGGAATCCGAAGATGATGCTCTCCAGATCCGTATCCGGCAGATGGTTGAACGCCATCGACCCCGAGTCATCCAGCGTGAACATCAGGTTGGGTTCCACTACCGGCAGCTGCTTGATGATCAGTGACTCCTGCGCCAGCTTCGAACCACTCGCGGCGCCACCGGATGCGGCCTGTGCCAGCACGGCCGGTGCTGCGGCACGACATCAGTGCCAGTGCCACCTGCACGGCCCGCGCAACGCGGCGCACCGCCAGCCGCCCCGACCCGCTGTCCTGCGTCATTCTGTTGAATGTGCTTCATATCCCAATGCCCGGTATTCGTCTGGTTGTCCGTGAGCCCGTATCGGGTCATTCACGGATCTGTGACTGTTCGTTCGTGGACACTTCGGCCGGCAGTGCGCCGTGCTCCGAAGCCCCCTGTCCTTTCCTGTTCAGTGTATTCAGTGCCCGTGTACGGTGATGATTCTGGCGTCGTCGCTCTCACGGCAGGCCGAAGGACACCTGCTCCCGGCCCCTGAACCGATGGTGATGGATGGCCGGAATTCCCCATGCACGCGCCCCGGTTTCGTCCCGGCCGAAGACGACGCGCCCATCATGCCCGTCCACAGGATCGTCGAAGCCCTCGAAACCGGCAAAGCTGTCCAGCGCGTCGAAACCCAGGTGGAAGTGCCAGTCCGGCTCGTCCGCGCCACTCAGGTCGTGCCATGCGGCCTGTTCTTCGGCGCTGGCCTCCAGCTGCCCGGCCAGCCCCCACAGCACGTCCAGTTCCGGCGCATCATCAAACGACGAAAGGCCGTGCATCCACAGCCCTGCGTCCTCACCGTTCACGTCCGTGGCAAACGTGCCGGGAGGCTCCCGGCCAGTCCGGCATGCGCCTTGCGCCAGGCACCATCGGCCCAGTGGCCGCGCGACAATTCCTGCTGATTCATCTCTGAAACTCCCTTCCGGGCGGTTTTTCCCGGCCCTGCGCGGCCTGTCCGAAACGGACCGGCCTGACTGGCCTGATGGGTGAACCTTCCGGATACACACCGGGCGGCAGGCCGATGCTCCCGTGGAGCCCCGGTTCCACCGCCCCTGCCCCGGCAGCCACTGCCGGCGTTGCATCTGGCTGCACGGCCCGGCGGGCCGGCAGCCTGTGTCCTAGCGCCAGCAGCTCTCGGCCGTCATGCCGCTCTTGGCCGGACGCTCCGTGATGCCGCGCTGCCCCGTGCTGTTGAGTGTCAGCGTGCCGCAGGGGTCGTTCCTGTCCACCGGCCTGGCCTGCAGCGTATAGCTGGTGGCATCCACATGACTCAGGCTGATGTGATGAGAGCGCCGCTCCGTTGCGAGGCGATTTTTCAGCGAATCGGGCAGTTCCACCGGCGTCTGGCCATCACGCTGGCGGTTGTAGCCGTTGTGCAGCGAATAGAAACGCTGCATGAACTGCGTGGCGTCCATCAGCACGGCCTTGGCATCGGCCCGGTTGGCGCGCTGGATGTAGGTGAAGTACGACGGAATGGCCACGGCCGACAGAATGCCCACGATGGCAATGGCAATCAGCAGTTCGATCAGCGTGAAAACCGGCATGCCGCACACCGCGCCCTGCCCGCGCCACCGTGTGGTGGATCAGGCCGGCCGGCATGGGCTCGGCACGCACCGGCGCCTCTGCGCTGTTCACGGCCTCCACCTCGAACGGACCAAAGATGCCGGTGTGAGGCATGTCCGCGCCGGAGCATGGCGCCCGGCCACAGGCCACGGCCCGCGTCACTTCCCCATCCTGCTGGCGCAGGCTGCGCCCTGTGTCTGAAACACGTTCATTGGATCACTCTCACCATCGATTGCAGACGGACTTCCGAACCCTTGGCCGTCTGGGGATCACCACTGTTTGCCGGCACATAATCCGGGCTGTAACCACGCACCGTGATGCGCACGAACCGGAAGCGGTCGGAATCGAAACCACGCGACTCGGCCGTCACCGTACCCGGTTTGGGCGGGGCGATCTGGCGCCAGTCGTCGATCGTCAGGTAGCGGAACAGGCACTGCGGCATGGTCTTGATCTGCGCCGGCACGTTGATTTCCTGCGGCGTCAGCCTGCGGCCCGCGGGGCCATTCCACTGGTTCTCGTCGGTCCACTCGTCCCAGGAGAGCGCCGTGATCATTGGCGTGCCGGCAAAAATTGTTGATGACCTGCCGTTCGCAGAAGCGCAGTGCCGCCTCGGCCGCCTGGAAGGCCAGCGTACGCGCACGCAGGTTGGCGCCCACCATGTCGGTGGTCAGCGACAGGCGCACGGCCACTGCCGTACCCAGGGCCATCACCACCAGCAGGATCAGCGTCATCATCATCACCAGGCCCCTGCTGGCTGCGTTTGAGCGCCCCCAGCGGCCCCTGCCCAGCCGCTGTCACGCCGGCGTGAACCGGCGTGGCGGCTTTTCCGTGCAGCCATGTCCTTCCGTCCCTGTGTCTTCACGCTGGACCTCATTGCGTTGCCACCTTGTTGCGCAGGGCCACGGTCATCGTGAACGCCTGCCGCAGCCGGCGGTCATTCGAGTACTGCACCTGCCGTCGCAATCCACATAGGGCGTGCGGGCCTCTTCGTTGACGTTGTTGTCGCTGCGCATGACCAGGCACAGACGCACCGAATCCACCGCACACCACGAATTGGCCGCCATCTGGCCCTGGCTGGCATGCCTTCACCAGGTCGGTGGCCGACACGTATTTCTCGGTACGGCCCGCCAGCACCGGGGCATCGAAAGCCACGTTGGTCGACTGGGCCTCGCCATTGATGGGCGATACCCCGTAGAAAAATGCGCAGCTGGTCCACGTTGTCGGCCAGCAGCTGTTCCGTTTTGGGCGGCTTGTTCGGCTGCTGTGTGGGCGGAATGTTCGAACGGCAGAACAGGCCCGGGATTGCCCGAGGCCGTACCCTGCGTCTTCACGTAGATACGTTCATTGATCTCGTTGGAGACCTTTTCTCCGTGCCTGACCCGTTGCGTTTTTTTGGCGGCAGCCCTGGCATCCTCGGCCTGGTCCATCTCCTCGCTGATGACCACGCTGCCCAGGCAGTCCCAGTTGCGCCCACCCCGGGCCACTTCGAGCGCAGCGCCAGCGTATCGCTGGCATCCTTGTTCACATTGCTGCAGGCCAGCGCGCTCCAGGGGGCGGACGGATCGGTAAAGTCGCCGCGGCAGCCGAACAGCGAAGTCTCGTGGTCCATGGACACGTCTTCGGGCATCACCTCCGAGGACGGCATCCAGAAGCCGGCCATGCGCAGGTGGTCGGCCAGCTGCACCAGTGCCAGCATCCCCTGATCATGAATGGAGGCCTGCACGTTCTGCTTGCGCCCCGACATGCGGAGCCACTCACGGTGTACAGCACGGTGGCCGTCACCATCAGGCCGATGGCCACGGCCACCAGCATCTCGATCATCGAGAACCCCTGCTGCGCGCGGCGCCGGGGCGGATGCCAGGCCATCGGCTGCTCGCCCTGCCCCATCCAGGTTCGTTTCTGCATCACAGCGATACCCCCAGCTGAAGACATTGCGGCTTGTGTTTGTCCCGTTTCAGGTCATCCGGGCAGAAAACCGCCGACGACAGGGCAGGATCGTCCAGACCCGGCACATTCGGCTGGATCCACGACCCAGATGTCATACCCGCTGTTCTGGCCACGGGTCACCAGCACATCACCACCGGGCATGCTGTTGCGCGCCATCACGCGCAGGTCGTACTGGTCAGACTCGGCCATTTTCGGCGGCGCTGCACACCTCGGTGGCGGTATGGCATTTCTCACCGGAATTGGGGCGCGAAAAGCCCCTGCGTCGGGTCATACCTGTAACTGGACAGGGTAATGGTCGGCCCCTGCCACTTGGCCCGCATGCGGTCGGCATATTCGGTCGCAATCTGGGCCGCCATGTTGCGGAACTCGGCCGTACGCTGATAGCCCATCGATTTGGTCTGCGCCCACAGCATGGACAGCAGCCCCACCGACAGCACCACCACCGCCACCAGCACCTCGATCAGGCCGGAGCCGGACTGTTTCGGGCGCATATGTACGCCTGATTTTCGGACATACCGCTGCACCAGATACCGCACCGACCCGTACATCAGGTTCCGGGGACATGCGTGCGCCTGATTTTTCATGGTTCCATACACCCGGTTGTGGGTGTGCCCGCAGTTCCGTTCTCAGCATTGCGCCAGCACCCCCGTGTCACTCAGGCACACCTTTTTTTCTTCAGTTTCATGAGGGAAGGATCGTTCTGCGCGTGTTTGGGGTAGAACTCGAACACGCGCCCCGCCCTCCTTCAGCACGCCATTGGGGCGAAACGAACGGCATCCCAGGCATCGGCCTTGATCGTGCCGCCATTGGAATAGCCCTGCTGGATGCGGATGTACTGGTCGTTCCCCTTTGACGCTGCCGACGAAGATGATGTAACCGGTCGACCAGTCATAGCCCCAACGGTTGCAGCCCGGCTTGGCGTCATCGGGTTTGAGCGTCGGACACATCGACACCTCCGCCCCCCGCTTGATCGCTTCGGAGCGGGCCAGGCGCATGGCCGAGGTCAGGTCGGTGATCTGGGCGTTGATCGAACGCTGAATGGCAAAGTCCCGAAAGCTGGGAATGGCGGCGGCGGCCACGATGCCGGTGATGGCCATCACCACCAGCATTTCCTGCAGCGTGAAGCCTGCCGAGGCTTGCGAGGGTTTCATGCTCTCCAGACCAGTTCAGTTGAACGAAAGGCCGACGTGCCGGTCCGGGGGCGCTGCCCCTGGTTCGCTGCGGGCGCTTTCCGCCGGGCTGCACGGGCGTGGTGCCCGTGACAGCGGGGATCAGCCCCGATGGCACGTCATGCAGCGGCAAGTCTGGGGCACTGCCCCTGCCCCGGCAACGTTCTCTGGACGAGCGGGGGCTGGGTGTCTACTGATGGTCACACCCGGCTGGTGAGTGCGTCTGCGTTGCCTGGCGTGTGTCCTGGACTCATTGGTCCCCGCGTCCCCCTTTTGGGTGGCTACAGGACAGGGCTGCAGGGGCCACAGCATCCCCGATGGTTTCAGGGGTACTGCCAGCGCGGTCATGGGCACCGGTCATGCAGCACCCAAGAGGATTCTCCACTGGCGGAACACAAAAACCCCCCGCAAACGAACCGTGTGGGGTTCATGTGCCGGGGTTGGGGAGGCTGGGGAGCAGCTCCTGCCCGCTTCCACGTTGCGTGCCGGTGGATGCACGGACGGCACGTCCATGCATCACGACCCACTCAGGAAAGCCTCATGTCTGGTATCCGGGTATCGCGGGGCGATGAACCCGTGACACGCAAAGACCATGTCACCCGGGCATCACTGCCCTTCCAGGAAGCTCTTGAGCTTGTCGGCCCGGCTGGGGTGACGCAGCTTGCGCAGCGCCTTAGCCTCGATCTGGCGGATGCGCTCGCGGGTGACGTCGAACTGCTTGCCCACCTCTTCCAGCGTGTGGTCGGTACTCATCTCCACACCGAAGCGCATGCGCAGCACCTTGGCCTCGCGCGGGGTGAGCGAATCCAGCACTTCCTTGACCACCTCGCGCATCGAGTCGTGCAGCGCGGCGTCGGACGGCGCCAGCGTGGTGGTGTCCTCGATGAAGTCGCCCAGGTGCGAGTCGTCGTCGTCGCCGATCGGGGTTTCCATCGAGATCGGTTCCTTGGCGATCTTCAGGATCTTGCGGATCTTCTCTTCCGGCATGTCCATCTTCTCGGCCAGGGGTGGCGGGATCGGGCTCGACACCGGTTTCCTGCAGGATCTGCCGGCTGATGCGGTTCATCTTGTTGATCGTTTTCGATCATGTGCACCGGGATGCGGATGGTGCGCGCCTGATCGGCGATGGACCGGGTGATGGCCTGACGGATCCACCAGGTGGCGTAGGGTGGAGAACCTGAAGCCACGGCGGAACTCGAACTTGTCCACGGCCTTCATCAGGCCCACGTTGCCTTCCTGGATGAGATCGAGGAACTGCAGCCCGCGGTTGGTGTACTTCTTGGCAATGGAAATGACCAGACGCAGGTTGGCCTCGGTCATTTCCCGCTTGGCCTTGCGCGCCTTCATCTCGCCCATGGCCATCCGCTTGTTGATCTCCCTTCAGGTCGGGCAGCGGCAGCACCACGCGGGCCTGCAGGGTCGATGAGCTTCTGCAGATCCTGGATGTCGGGGATGCTGCGGGTCAGCACGTCGGCGTAGCGCGGGCTGGTGGCCAGCTCGTTGTCCACCCAGGCCAGGGTTGGTTTCGTTGCCCGGGAAGCTCTGGATGAAGTGGCCGCGGTCCATGCCCACGCGGTTGACGCAGATGTCCAGAATGGTGCGCTCGACGGTACGCACCTCGTCCACCTGCGCGCGCAGCATGTCGCACAGCTTTTCCACCACCTTGGCGGTGAAGCGGATGGACATCAGCCGCTTCTGCACCGATTCCCTGCGCGGCCAGGTATGGCCCGGACTCTGTAGCCTCGTTTTCCAGCGCCTGGCGCATGGCCTCGAAGAACTCGCCGATGCGGTCGAAGCGCGACAGCGCCTCTTCCTTCAGCTCTTCGAGCTTGGCGTTGTTCATGGCGGCCACCGTGGCCTCGTCGTCATCGTCGCTGTCCGAACGGGACGGGCCGAAGGACATTTCCTCGTCGGCCTCGGGGTCGAGCAGGCCATCGACGATCTCGTCCACGCGCAGCTGGCCCTCGCGCACCTTCTCGGCCTGTTCCAGCACCTCGGCAATGGTGGTCGGGCAGGCCGAGATGGCGTGCATCATCGTCCTTCAGACCTTCCTCGATCTTCTTGGCAATGACGATTTCGCCTTCGCGGGTGAGCAGCTCGACCGAACCCATCTCGCGCATGCTACATGCGCACCGGGTCGGTGGTGCGGCCGAATTCGGAATCGACCGACGACAGGGCGGCCTCGGCCTCCTCCTCGGTGTCGTCGTCCGACGAGGTGACGGTGCGGTCGTTGAGCAGCAGCGAGTCGGTGTCGGGTGCCTGCTCGTACACCGAGATGCCCATGTCACTGAAGGTGCCGATCATCTGGTCGATGGCCTCGACCTCGGTCAGCCCCTCGGGCAGGTGGTCGTTGATCTCGGCGTAGGTGAGGAAGCCCCGCTCCTTGCCCAGCTTGATCAGCTGGCGCAGACGGCTGCGGCGCTTCCATTTCCTCTTCGGTCACGCCCTGCTTGACGCTGGCCAGCGCTTCCTTGATGAGCGCCTTTTTCCTTCGAGCGCTTGTCGCGCGAGCGGCCCTGGCCGGCGCGGCAGGCACCTCGTCCACGCCTTCATCCACGCCGTCCAGATCGTCACCGTCGCTGTCGCCGTCGTCGGTGGAGATCACGTCGTAGTCGCCACCGTCCTCGAAGCCGTCATCATCATCCAGTTCACTGCCGGCTGCCGGCTTCGCCGCAGCCTTTTTCTTGCTGGCTGATTTTTGGCCGGCTTTTTTGTGCCATCGGCCTTCTTGCACGGCTGGCCTTCGGCTTTGCGGCCTTTCCTCACCGTCGGAAGCCTCGGCGCCATCAGCCTTCGCGGCCTTGTCGGTCTTTTTCGGCCTTCTCGGCCTTGACTTTGTCTTGCTGGCGGCCTTCTTGGCCGGTTTTTCGGCCCTGGCCTCTTCGCCGGTTTGGCTTCGGCGCCCTCGGCGGCCGGTGCAGGCTGCGCCGGTCACTTCTTCCTGGGTTGCAGTTTTGTCAGAGTCTTTTGCCACGTTGATTTCCGCCTTGCCTGTTCGAGCCTCCGGGCAGCCCGCCGGTTCCGGATCTTCCGGAAACCGTGCTGCCCGCCTGCTCCCTAATCCTCGATGACTCACCGCCGGGGTGAGGTTCATTGTCCGTTACCGAAGAAGACGCCTTCGGCCGCCTGTACTGCCCGCGGAGCCGCATACCGGCCTGCGCCCACGATGCCGGGCCCCGGCCGGCCCGGTCCGCGGGCCGTGCGCAGGCACCGGCGAAGCACCCCTGCAGGCCGGCGTGTGCCCCGTGGCCCGCACGCCATGCCTGCGAACGGGCACGGACCTGCCCCAATATGAAGAAACTCTAATCATATCAGCCCGCTCCCCGCTCGGATAAGCGCTTGATCACAGCCGTCAGTTCCTCATATCGGGTTCGTACCCCCGGTTCATCAAGGTCTGGCTGACGCCCGCACCAGTTCGTGCCGGGCCTGGTCCAGCCGCAGCCGGTCCAGGGCTTTGAAGTAATCCTTCTGGGCTTCGTCGTAGCCCATGCTGGCCATCACGCCCGCGTCCTTCTCGTCGAGCTGCTCGATGAAGGCGGCCTGTGCGGGCGATTCTTCCCGCACACCGGCCAGCACCGAGGCAAAGTGCGCCCCACCGGCAGCCCGGCCAGCCGCGCCCGCCAGTCCAGCAGGCGCTGCGGCAGCAGGTTTTCGTCTTCCAGCGGCTCCTGCGCCAGCGCCGGGTAGTAGGCCAGCAGCAGGCAGACACGCTGCACCAGCGTGGTGGGTGTCGGCGAGACGGCCGCCCCCGGCGCCCCCGGCCCCGAAGCGGAAAAACCCGAACGACCGGCGAAACCGCCATCGCGACCCGCCCTGCTGCCGAAGTTCCGGTCCCGGCCGGCGGCATCTGCCCCCCGCTGCCATCACCGTAGCCCCCACGGCGGCCAGCATCATGACCAGCAGCCCCTGGACAGCGCCTCCCAGCGTCCATCCCTGCACCGGCACGCCCTCCATCCGGGCGGCCTGCGCCCTCGCGCGTCCATCCGCCATGGCCACTGCCAGAACGGTTTCCCGCCTGCATGGGTTCCGCGCCCGTGCACGGGTCAGCGCCAGAGGCGTCACCATGGGCACCATGGGAACCAGCGCCCTGAAATCCAGCCCCCTGGGCGGCACCGCCCCAGCGTCCATCGCTGCGCGAAGCACCGCTCCGACCAGCCTGGCGCGCACCGTAATCGTTGCCGGCGCGCGCACGGCCCCTGCGCCGCCGAAATTCCGCCCCTGGCCACTGCGGCCCGACGGTGCGGCAGGACGTGCCAGCTGCAGGCCCACATAGGAGGCCAGTTCTTCGGTGTGCAGCCCGAGCCGGCCCGCCATGTCCACGAGAATCTGGGTGCGCAGCGCAATGTCGGGCATCTGCAGCACCAGCGGCTTCAGCTCGGCCTGCATGCGTGCACGCCCCTCCGGGGTGGTGATGTCGCCCCGGCTGGCCAGCTCCTTGAGCAGGAAGGACGACAGCGGCAGCGCATCGCGCACCAGCGCCTCGAAAGCCTCCAGCCCTTCCTCGCGCACGAAGCTGTCGGGGTCGTGCTCGGGCGGCAGGAACAGAAAAATCCAGCTGCTTTGGTGTCGGACAGCACCGGCAGTGCGTTCTCCAGCGCACGCCATGCCGCACGGCGACCGGCGCTGTCACCGTCGAAGGCAAAGACGATGCGGTCGGCCTGGCGCAGCAGCTGGTGATGTGCACGGCCGTCGTGGCCGTACCCAGCGTGGCCACGGCATAGGGTGCAGCCGTACTGGTGCAGCATCACCACGTCCATGTACCCTTCCACCACCAGCACCCGGCCGGTTTCGCGAATGCCCTCGCGCGCCTCGTACAGGCCGTAGAGTTCGTGGCCCCTGGAAAACAGCGGGCCTTCGGGGAGTTCAGGTACTTGGGTTCACCAGCCCCCATCACGCGACCACCAAAAGCCGATGATCTGCCCGCGCGGGTTGCGGATGGGAAACATCACCCGCTCGCGGAAGCGGTCGTAGCGCCTGCCTTCGTCACCGGCAATCACCAGCCCGGCCGCTCGGCGTCTTCCGCGGCATAGTCGGGCAGCACCCCTCGAGGTTGCGCCAGCCGGCCGGGGCATAGCCCAGCCCGAAGCGCTTGGCCGTCTCGCCGCTCACGCCCCGGTCCTTCAGGTACTGGATGGCCGCCGGGGTTTCCTTCAGCCGCAGGCGGTAGTAGGCGGCGGCCCGGTCCATCCATTGCGACAGCGCCAGCTGCTGACTGGCCTTCTGGGCGGCATCACGCCCCTCGCGGGAGTTATCTTCGGGCACGGTCAGCCCGGCGTCGCGGGCCAGTTCGTGCACGGCCTCGACGAAGCCCATGCCGAAGTGCTCCATCAGGAAGTTGATGGACGAGCCATGGGCGCCGCAGCCGAAACAGTGGTAAAACTGCTCGGTGGGCGAGACGGAAAAGGAAGGCGTCTTTTCGTTGTGAAAAGGACACAGCCCCTGGTAATTGGCACCCGCCTTCTTCAGTTTGACAGACCGACCCACCACATCGACGATGTCGACGCGGGTCAGCAGCTCCTGAATGAACGATTGCGGGATCAAACCTTCGCGGGCGAAGAGTGCGCCAGACGGGCGCGCTCAGGCGGCCAGCCGGGCACGGACCCGGGCGGACACGGCAGCGAGATCGGCCTGGCCTGCCAGCCTGGCCTTGACGATGGCCATCACCTTGCCCATGCGGCCATGCCGGTGGCGCCGGTTTCGCCATGGCGGCCTCGATGACGGCGCTGATCTGCGCCTCGTCGGCCTGGGCGGGACGGTAGGTGTCGAGCACGGCCAGTTCGGCGCGCTCCTGTTCGGCCAGTTCGGTACGGCCGGCCTTTTCGAACTGCTCGATCGAGTCTCGCCGCCGCTTGGAGAGTTTCTCGATGATGGCAAGCACCTGGGTGTCGTCGAGCGTGATGCGCTCATCGACTTCCTTCTGCTTGATGGCGGCCAGCAGCAGCCGCAATGCACCCAGACGCACCTTCTCGCGCCCGCATGGCCGCCTTCATGTCGGCATCGATACGCGTTTTGAGATCAGCAGCTGCATTCATGGGGCTATCCACGGGCTGTTCAGGAACCCGTGCAGTGAGGAATATGAAAAACGACAGAGAACGGCACGGCTGCCATACGCCAGCGCAGCCCTCACGGACATGCACCGGCACACAGCAGCCTGTGTCAAAAAGACTGAACCGGGGGATGACCCGGGGGATCAGTATTTTTTTCTGGGCAGCATCTGGCTGCGCAGGCGCTTGTGGTGGCGCTTCACGGCAGCAGATTTCTTGCGCTTGCGTTCTGCAGTCGGTTTTTGCATAGAACTCACGCGCACGCAGCTCGGTGAGCAGGCCGGTCTTCTCGATGGTTCGCTTGAGCGCCGCAGGGCAACATCAAACGGCTCGTTTTCCTTGACTCGGACCAGTGGCATGAAAAACCTTCCTTGAAACGTTGTGGGGGCTGTGTGTGATCAGTCCGGCATTATAGCCGTGACACCGTTCACTTGCCAAGCAGTGACGGCATCCCGTCGCCCGGCGGGGTTCGTCCGTCGGCTGCCACTGGCGCGTCGGGCCACGAATCGCTCTGTGGCATGCGAAGCACCCCGGGCCTGTCTGGACTTGCTGTCCTGCACAGCAGGCAGAAGTTTCCCGGGTCTGATCATCATGGGCGCCTCAATGGTTGCCCAGTGCCCGCGCAGCCACCCAGGCCGAAGCCCAGGCCCACTGGAAGTTGTAACCACCCAGCCAGCCGGTCACGTCCACGGCCTCGCCGATCCAGTAACAGCCTGGAATGCGCCGGGCCATCATCGTGGTGGGGTCCAGTTCTGCCGTGGCCAGCCCGCCCACCGTCACCTCGGCCTTGCGGTAGCTCTCGGTCCCGGCCGGCACCAGCGGCCAGGCATTGAGCGCCTGCCCCAGTTCGCGCAGCCGGGCATCGGGCAGGTCGGTCAGGCGCATGTCCTCACGCAATCCCTGCAGGGCGGCTGCCAGTTGCGGTGGCCACTGCGTTCCCGACAGGGTGGCGGCACCGGCCAGCCACGCACGGGCCAGCCGGCCCGGCAGCAGTGTCGACAGGATCGTCCCCAGCTGCTGGCGATGGGGCTGCCCGTCTCCCCGCTTTCCCTCGGACAGGGGAGAAGCCGCCAGCCGCCCGTGCTTCAGATCCACCAGCCATTCGCCAGCCCGTTCTATCCCGGGGAGCAGGTTCAGCCACAGCGGCTGGCCGGCGCGCCAGTAGCTGGAAATCTGCAGCGATGCCGGCCCCCGACAGGCCACGATGGGTAAACAGCAGGTCTTCGCCGAAGCGTACAGACTGCGGTTTTCTGGTCTTTGCACGCCCCGGTGGACTGACCGTCACCGACACATCCACCGGCAGGGCCACACCAGAAAGCGCGGCAAAGGGCTGCCAGGCGGAAAAGGTCATCGTCAGCGGCACGAGGCCCGGCCGGGGAGCGATGGTCTGCAGGCCCCACTCGGTGGCCAGCTGCCAGGCAAAGTCCGAGGCGCCGATGGCTGGAATCGACAGCCCGCCCGTGGCGATCACGAGGCTGCGGGCACGCAGTACACCTGCCGTAGTACGAATCTCGAAACGGGGGCCTGTCCGGCGTCCGTGTCCCTGCAAGGCCCGGATGCCGGGCACTGAGGCGCCCCTGTCGCGGACGGACGATCTGCCAGGCGTGATTCCTCCGGCTCCTGTGATTCACGCACCACCAGCCGCTGCATGCCGGTCACCGTCACCGGATGGCGGATCTGTACGCCGCCGCGGCGGCAATCGGCCAGCAGCATGTCGATGATCTGCTGGCTGCTGTCGTTGCAGAACAGCTGCCCCAGGTGTTTTTCGTGAAAGCCGATACCCGCGTGACGCACCCGCGCGATGAAACGCTCGGGTGGATGTTCCTTCAGCGCGTAGCGCACGAAGCGCGGGTCGGTGCACAGGTAGCGGGCCGGGTCCGCACCATTGAGGTTGGTGAAGTTGCAGCGCCCGCCGCCGGAAATGCGGATCTTCTCGCCGATGCGCCGGGCATGATCCAGCACCACCACCTGCCTGCCCTGCTGTCCCAGCAGCCCGGCACAGTACAGCCCGGCCGCACCGGCGCCGATCACCACCACGTCACACGTTTCCACCCGCCTTACCCCCTGCCGAACCCGCGTATCATCGCACCAGCTGATTTGAACAGAAAAGGCGTCCCCCATGCTGGTACTGGGCATCGAAACCCTCCTGCGACGAAACCGGGAATCGCCCTCCCATGACACCGACCACGGCCTGCTGGCACAGGCCCTGCACTCCCAGGTGGCCATGCACAACCGCTATGGCGGCGTGGTGCCCGAGCTGGCCTCGCGGGACCATATCGAGCGCATCGTGCCGCTGCTGGAACAGGTGATGGCCGAGGCCGGCCGGCCGCTCGACAGCATCGACGCCATTGCCTACACCCAGGGGCCCGGACTGGCGGGCGCGCTGCTCACCGGCGCGGCGGTTGCCACCGCACTGGCCTTCTCGCTGAACAGGCCCGTCATCGGCGTGCACCACCTCGAAGGTCACCTGCTCTCGCCGCTGCTGTCGGATGATCCGCCGGCCTTCCCGTTCGTGGCACTGCTGGTCTCGGGTGGACACACCCAGCTGCTGCAGGTCGATGGTCTGGGCCAGTACACGCTGCTGGGCGAGACGGTGGACGACGCCGCCGGCGAGGCCTTCGACAAGAGCGCCAAGCTGCTGGAGCTGGGCTATCCCGGCGGGCCGGCCCTGTCGGCACTGGCCGCACAGGCCAATCCGGACCAGCCCGATGCACCGGTCTTCAGCCTGCCGCGCCCCAAGCTGAAAAGCCCCGATCTGATTTCAGCTTCAGCGGCCTGAAGACGGCCGTGCTCACGCAGGTGAAGAAGGGCTGCCCACCGAACACCGCCCCTGGCTGTGCCCGCGGGTGGAAGAGGCCATCACCGATGTGCTGGTGGGCAGTCGCTGAAGGCACTGGAGCAGACCGGACTGAACTGGCTGGTGATTTCGGGCGGGGTCGGTGCCAACCACCGCCTGCGTGCCAAGCTGGCCGACGCCGTGAAGCGATGGCCCATAAACGCCGGGGCCGCTGCAGATCCACTTCCCGCCACTGGCACTGTGCACCGACAACGGCGCGATGATCGCCTACGCCGGTGCCCGCCGGCTGGCCGCCGCCAGCCCCCTGCCTGCCGGCGAAGCACTGCACTTCGATGTCCGGGCCCGCTGGCCGCTGGAGGAACCGCCGGCGGCGTGACGCTCAGTGCCCCCCACCCGCGGCGGCGGGTATTTGACCTTCGGCGCGGCCTTCCTGCCGCCGCCAATCTTCGATTCCTCGCCCGTCAGCAGCCGGTTGATGTTCTCGCGGTGGCGCCAGATCAGCAGCGCGGCAATCAGCAGCACCACCAGGGCGCGGGCGTCGATGCCGCAGAACAGCTGCCAGTAGATGGGCGCCATCAGCGCCGCCACGATGGCCGCCAGTGACGAATAGCGGGTGACGAAGGCCACGGCCAGCCAGGTGACCAGCACGGCCAGCCCATGCAGCGGGTTCATGGCCAGCAGCACCCCGCCGGCAGTGGCCACGCCCTTGCCGCCCTTGAAGCCATGGAACACCGGATACAGGTGGCCGATGAAAGGCGGCCAGCCCAACCAGCATGACCAGCAGCGGCGACAGCTTCAGTGACGGGCCAGCCATTTGGCCAGCAGCACCGCCACCACACCCTTGCCCACGTCGCCCAGCAGCGTGAACAGCGCCGCCTTTTTGTTCCCGGTACGCAACACGTTGGTGGCCCCCGGGTTGCCCTGAGCCGTAGGAATGCGGGTCGGCCAGCCCCATCAGGCGGCTGACCACCACCCCGAACGACACCGAACCAATCAGATGAGGCCACCAGCAGGACCAGGATTTGTACGGGCAACGACGCCATGATCGATCATCCAGAAAAAAATGATGTTTCAATATTACCGGAATGCTCCAGCGCATGTTATGCGCGCACTCACCCTCGCGGATGATGCTGCGCATGCAGCGTCTTGAGCCGGGCGCGGGCCACGTGCGTATAGATCTGCGTGGTGGAAATATCGGCATGCCCCAGCAGCACCTGCACCACCCGCAGGTCGGCACCATGGTTGAGCAGGTGCGTGGCAAAGGCGTGGCGCGGCGTGGGGCGACAGGTGCGCGGCAATGCCTGCCTTCAGCGCATGGCGCTTGATCAGCACCCAGAACATCTGGCGCGTCATGCCCGTTCCCCGCTGGGTGACGAACACGGCATCGGCCTGATGCGCGCCCAGCAGCCGCGGCCGCGATTCCTGCAGGTAGCGCACCAGCCAGGGCACGCGCCTCCTCGCCCAGCGGCACCAGCCGTTCCTTGTCGCCCTTGCCCACGATGCGCACCAGGCTGTCGACCATCGACACCTCGGCCATCCGCAGGGCCACCAGCTCGGACACCCGCAGGCCCGTGGCGTACAGCACTTCCAGCATCGTGCGGTCGCGCAGCCCCAGCACCGTTTCGACATCGGGGCCGCCAGCAGCGCCTCCACCTGGGCTTCCGACAGTGTGTCCGGAAAGCGTCCCGGCTGCTTCATGGCCTGGATGCGCAGGGTGGGATCGTCCTGGCGCACGCCGCCCCGCAGCAGGTAGCGGTAGAAGCGCCGGTACACCGTCAGCCGCCGGTTGGCCGAACTGGGCTTGCCCTGCCCGTGCTGGGCCGCCAGCCAGGCCAGCAGGTCGGCCTCCGAAGCCGCCACCAGCGCCACGCCCCGGGCCGGCACGGCCAGCCAGCGCGCCAGCTGCAGCAGGTCGCGCCGGTAGGCTTCCAGCGTGTTCTTCGACAGGCCGTCTTCCAGCCACAGGGCATCGCAGAACTGGCGTATCTGCATCTGCGCCTCGTCCAGCAGCGGACGATGGCGCCGTCGCGCGGGTGGCGGCGTCTCTGGGTCGAGCCGTCGTACCCGGGTCGCGGCCACTGCCCTGCCGGCCACGGTATCTGCCCCATCTGCCTGCTGTCCATCGGTTTCCATCAGTCTTCACGGCTTCCCCCAGCTTCACAGATTCCCTCGATCTGCCCGAAAATAGCCAACCTTCCTGCACATGGTCGGGGCCAGCCTGCCTGCGTGGCGCCTTGTCGGCACATGGACGAGGCCAGCGCGGTGACGAAGCACCCATAGCACGCATCAGGGTGCCTGTCCGGCCCGAACCGGACGGGCGGCCACCACATAGTGACTTCCTGCGCACGTCGTGGCGTGTTCAGCCGCACATCACGCCTTCGGGGCAGACGGGACAGCCCCTGTAACACGCCATGAACATCATCCCTGTCGTTTTTGCCAGAATAGGGCGAAAAAACCAACAGCTGCGGAAACAACCTTGCAACACTTTCATCTGGCCGACGAACGGCAAACCGGACACTGGGCCGAGGCCCTGGCTGCCGCCCTGTCCACGCAAGACCTTGGCAAACAAGCCTTTTTGATCACCCTGCGGGGGGATCTGGGCGCCGGCAAGACCACGCTGGCCCGTGCCCTGCTGCGTGCGCTGGGCGTAAAAGGGCGTATCAAGAGCCCCACCTACCCCCTGCTCGAATCTTATAATCTACCGAAGTTCAACATCTACCACTTTGATTTATATAGGTTCTCTTCGCCAGACCAGTGGTTCGACGCCGGCTTCGACGACATCTTTGCCGGTGCGGGGCTGATGCTGGTGGAGTGGCCGGAGCAGGCCGAAGGTGCCCTGCCCGGTGCCGATCTGGATCTGAGACTCGCGCTCACCGACGATGTCGAGGCGCGCCAACTGGAGGCCCATGCGCACAGCGCAGCCGGAGCAACATGTCTGACGACGCTCGCCAAACACCTCGCAGCCGCCGACGCCTGCTGACGCTGGGCCTGGCGACACCGCTGCTGCTGCCCCTGCGCGCCGTCGAGGCCTCGGCGCCCATCCGGGTCAGCCACCCTCGAAGCGCCCGGGCAGTGCCCAGGGCAGCACCGGCGTGCGCACGGCTGCCGCATCGACGGGAGGCAGAAGCGTTTCGTCGGGCCGCACTGCCGCATCGGGCGGCAGCAAAACGGCTGCATCCCACGGCAAAGCCACGTCATCCGCCACCAGATCGACCTCATCCAGTAGCAGATCGACTTCATCCAGCAGCAGATCCGCTTCATCCGGCAACCAACCTGCCTCATCCAGCGGAAAAATCCGCCTCATCCGGCAGCAAGTCTGCGTCATCCAGCAAAAATCTGTCTCTGCCCATCAGAGTTCATCCTCGTCCACCGGCACCAGTGGCAGGACCGGTTCGGACACAACCACCCGGTACACTGCCACGGCCAGCAACGGGTCGTCCTCATCCAGTGGCACGAACTCTACAGGCAGCACGCGCCATGCAGGCGACACGAGCCGTGCCGCCCAGCCATCCCTGCAGCGCACGGCACTCAACAGCACCACGCCATCCGGCGTATCCGGCAGAACCGACACCCGTCACGGCATTGCGGCCGTGCGCATGTAACCGTCGCGCGAGTACACCGGGTCACCTTCGAGCTGACCCAGGCCATCCCCTTCCGTGCCCGGCTGATCGACAACTCCCAACCGGGTCATTCTCGATCTGGAGGGCTGCAGGTCGAATCGAAGGTGCGCGAGCTGCTGTCGCGCATCAGCACGCAGGATCCGTTCGTGCGGCAGGTGCGCATCGGCCAGTTCAACCCCGAAACCCTGCGCATCGTCTTCGACCTGAAGCAGCCGGTGGCGCCGCAGGTGTTCACGCTCAAGCCCACGGGCAGCTACCAGCACCGGCTGGTGCTGGACTTCTATCCGAAGCATGCCGACGACACGCTCGACCAGCTGATCGCCTCGGCCGCCGAGGCGCAGAAGGAAGGCGGCGCAGGGGCAAGGGCGGAGCCCCAGGGCAGGTCTGCGCCCGAGGCACGCCAGCACGCCGATGCCCGCGGCGGCCAGCGCCACAACGGGCAGAAAGGCGGCTCCCGTCATCGGCGCCCGCCACTGGCGGCCGCCAGCCAGCGCAGGAAGAGGTGGCCCGCATCTTCACCGTGGCGCTGGACCCCGGTCATGGCGGCGAGGATCCCGGTGCCACCGGCCTGAAGGGCACTGCACAGAAAGACGTGGTGCTGGCCGTGGCGCACCGGGTGCGCAAGCTGCTGGCGAAGGAAGAGAACCTGCGCGTGATCATGACGCGCGACGACGACTACTATGTGCCGCTGGTCAAGCGCGTGAACAGAGCACGGGGCGTGCGCGCCGACCTGTTCGTGTCCATCCACGCCGACGCCTTCGTCAAGCCCGATGCCAGCGGTTCATCGGTGTTCGTGCTGTCGAGCCATGGGGCCACCAGTGTGGGCGCCAAATGGCTGGCCCGCAACGAGAACAAGGCCGACCTGATCGGCGGGGTGAACATCCGCACCACCAGCATGCCGGAAACCGCCAGCCTGCTGATGGATCTCTACACCACTGCACAGATCCGCGACAGCAAGGTACTGGCCGGCCGCATGCTCAACGAGCTGGGCCAGATCGGCAAGCTGCACCGCGGGCAGGTGGAACAGGCCAATTTTGCGGTGCTGCGCTCGCCGGACGTGCCGTCGGTGCTGGTGGAAACCGCCTTCATCAGCAACCCGACGAGGAAAGACGCCTGCGCGACCCTGCCTATCAGGACCGTCTGGCCCGCGCCATCGCGCGAGGCATTCTGGACTACCGCCGGCACAACCCGCCGGCGGCACTGGGGCAAAGTTTCCTGACGCCACTGCCCAGCCAAACGGCCGGTCACCGGCTTTCCGGGCCAGAGACGGTGGCGCCTCACGCAGCCATGTCTGTCCCGGCCCTATCTGCCACGGCTATGTCTGCTACGGCCATGCCGGCCACGGCAGGGCCGCCACTCACAGCCGGCCCACGCTCTGGTAGCGGGAACCCCATCTCCCGCACTTCGTCCGGCTGGTACTGGTTGCGGCCGTCGATCACCACCGGGTAGCGCATCTGCGTGCGCAGGCGCGCAAAATCCGGCGCGCGGAACTGCGGCCACTCGGTCACCAGCACCAGCGCATCGGCACCCTCCACAGCCTCATACTGTTCGGTCATGAAGCGCAGCGTGCCTTCGGCCTGCGGATCCTGCGGCATGGCGCGGCGTGCCGTTTCGGTGGCCTCGGGGTCATAGGCCCGCACGAGGGCACCGGCCTTCAGCAGCGATTCCACCAGCGTGATGCTGGGCGCCTCGCGCATGTCGTCGGTCCCCGGCTGAACGCCAGCCCCCATACGGCCACCGTCTTGCCACGCAGGTCGTCACCCAGTTCGCTGCTCACCATTTCGTACAGGCGGCTCTTCTGCTGGTCGTTGCGATGCTCCACGGCCGACAGCAGCACCGGGTCGAAGCCGGCCGAATGCGCCATGCGCGCCAGTGCGCGCACGTCCTGGGCAGGCATGAACCACCATAGCCTGCACCCGGACGGATGAAGCGGGTGCCGATGCGCGGGTCGGCACTGATGCCCTCGCGCACGCTTTCCACGTCCACCCCAGGCGCTCAGCATCAGGCCGGCAATCTCGTTCATGAACGAGATGCGGGCAGCCAGCATGGCGTTGGCAGCGTATTTGGTCATTTCGGCGTCACGTACCCGCATGTGGATGATGCGCGCCCCTTCCCTGCGCAAAGGGGCGTACAGTTCATCCATCTTCTGGCGTGCGTGATCGGATTCCACGCCCAGCACGATGCGGTCCGGCTCGCATGAAATCCCTGATGGCCACGCCTTCCTTCAGGAAACTCGGGTTGGACACCACGTCGAATTCGATCTGCACGCCGCGTTTGTCCAGCTCGGCCTCCACGGCGGCGCGCACCCTGTCGGCCGTGCCCACCGGCACCGTCGACTTGTTGATGATCACCGACCGTTCGGTCGTGTGCTGGCCGATTTCGCGGGCCACGGCCAGCACGTGCGACAGGTCGGCCGAACCGTCCCTCATCCGGAGGGCGTGCCCACGGCGATGCAGTGAACCTGCGCCTTTTTCATGGCGTCGGGCAGCGAGGTGGTGAATTCGAGACGGCCGACCTTTTGCATTGCGGTCGATGATCTCGTCCAGCCCCGGTTCGTAAATGGGCACCACGCCGCGCTTCAGTCCTTCGATGCGGCTTTCGCTGATGTCCCCACAGGTCACGTGCTGACCCTTTTTCTGCCAGGCAGGCACCTGTGACCAGACCCACGTAGCCAGACCCAACGATGACGATGTTCATTTTGTTTTCCTGTTTCTGAAGAAGGAGTCAATGACCGGAAAAACCAGCCCGGCCAGCAATGCATGTCCGGTGCGCGCCGGAAAAACGGATCCGCCGCATGCAGCCCGGTTACGCATGTCATGCACCCGTTCGTCCATGACCCGTTCAGCCGGGCGCAACCCGTCTATCCGCCGGTACCGCGTTTTCACCGGGGCAGACGCAGCATCACCTGCAGTCCACCCAGCGGGCTTCTGCCCAGATCCAGCCGTCCCCGTAGGTTTCGGCAATGTCCGAGGCAATGGCCAGGCCCAGACCGCTGCCCTCGGTGCTTTCGTCGAAGCGCTCGCCCCGCCGGCGCGCAGGGCGATTTCATCGTCGTCGAGGCCTTCGCCATCGTCGTCGATGCAGATCGCCACGAATCCGGTACGTGAGGCCATGCCTTCCTGTTCATTCGTGGCCTGACGGAACACCTGCAGCGTCACCCATACCCGGCTGCGGGCCCATTTGCCGGCGTTGTCCAGCAGGTTGCCCAGCATTTCTTCCAGGTCGGTGCTTTCACCGCGCCAGTGCACCGCGCCCGGCAAGTCCCAGCCGCCAGTCGAGGCTGCGCGAGGCGTGCAGCATTTTCATCAGCCCGAGCAGTCCTTTCAGGCACTCGCCCACATCGATGCGCCGCACGTCCCCTGCGCCACTGCCTCGCCCGGGCCAGATGACGCTCGATCATCCGGTTCATCGTCTCGACCTGCTTCTGCACGCTGGCCGACGAGCGAGCCATCGCGCGACTGGGCATTGAGCAGTGCCAGCGGCTTTTTCAGCGCTGGCTGAGATCGGCCGCAGTTGCCCGCGCACGCATCACGATGCGCGCGTTGCGTTCGAGCACTTCATCCACTTCGGCTGCCAGCGGATCGAGGTCGGGGCCATACCCCGTTCCCACCCGGTCGTGCTCACCGGCGTGGATGCCCTGCAGCCGGTCGTGCAGCCGGCGCAGCGGGCGCAGGCAGGCGCACCTGAAAATACATGCCCGCCAGCAGCGCCGCCGCCAGGCCGCCCAGCATCACCACCAGAAACCGGTCGATGAAACACCATGTCCTTGCGCGAGGGACCGGCCGGTCCGTAGACGAACAGCCGGTAATCGTGGCCCTGATGCTCAGGGGCCGCACCAGGCCATAGAGCAGCTCGTCACGCGGCCCGTAGGTGAGCAGCAGCACGTCGGAACCGGCAACGTGCCGGTCGGTGGGGGTTTTCCAGCCGAGCTGTCCCAGAGCGAACGGGAGCGGTGCACCGTCCCGCCCTCTTCCAGCTGCCAGTACCACCCGGAAAAGACGAAACGGAATTCGTCGTTGACCAGCCGGGTGATCGAGCGAGGGCGTGCCGTCGCGGTCGAGACGCATGCCGGCCGCACGCGGTCGGCCCGCTCGCCCAGCGATCCGGCCATGCTCCGCAGGATCGACGGCATGCAGCTGCTCGCAGCAGCAGCCCGCCCACCGTGGTGGACAGCACGACGGCCAGCATCCCCAGCAGCATCAGGCGCTGGGCCAGGCCCATGGGCGGCAGGGGTCATGTCGGCTCATCCTGCGACAGGGGCGTCCTCATCGGCACCCCTCGTCGGGCAGAACCAGGGCAAATCCGCGGCCCCGCACGGTGCGGATCATCGGGGCGCTGAGCTTGCGGCGAATGCGGCTGATCAGCACGTCGATGGCATTGGAATCGGGGTCGGGTCACGCGCATACACATGCTCGGAAATGTCGGCCCGGCTCAACACCACCACGCGGGCGATTGCATCAGGTAGGCCAGGATGCGCTCTTCCTGGGCGGTAAAGCCGAGGCGTTTGCCTTCCATGGAAAAACGGGCCCTGATGCGTGTCGTACGACAGCGGCCCCACCTGCAGCACGGGCTCGGCATCGGCCATCAGGCGCGACGCATCAGCGCCCGCAGCCGCAGCACCCTACCCTCGTGCATGAAGGGCTTGGTGAGGTAGTCGTCGGCACCGGCACCAAAGCCCGAAAGCTTGTCGCTCCAGCGACCGCGCCCGGTGAGAATCAGCACCGGAAAACGGCGCCTGCTCGCGCCAGTGCTGCAGCACCGACACGCCGTCCAGCTCCGGGCAGGGCCGAGATCGAGCACGGCTGCATCGATATTTTTCGGTGCAGCCGAGAAAAATCGGCCTCCGCGACCATTGGTGGCAATTTCCGCCACCATGCCGGACTCGTCCAGCACACGGGCCAGGCTTTCGGCCAGCTCACGGTCATCTTCAACGATCAGTACCCGCATCAGCGCACCTCGATTTCCTCTTCGTCGAGCACCCGTCCCGTCACCGGATCGAGGGTCACCTCGATCAGCGTGTCGTTGAGCAGGCGCAGATCGACCTCATAGACGGGCCGCGTGTCCCGGTCGTATTTCAGTTCGGCCTCCAGCACCGTGCCCGTAGCGCTGCAGCACGACATCGAGCAGTTCGGGCGGCGATTTCGTCGTCGTTGCCGGGATCCATGCTGCCCATGTCGGGAGCAGCTCGCCCGAAGCGGCGTCGACGAACACGCCGCGCACCAGACCATCGTCCTGACGGACGCGCACCTGGTACACCTCGCGCCCCTGGCGGCCGCGCTCGAGATCCACATCCACCACCAGCCCCGGATAGCGCACCAGCACGCGGCGCAGCATCTCGGGCAGGCTGCTCACGTTGCCACTGCTGCTGCGACGCACTTCCTGGCCGGAGACGGCATCGATGTGAATTTCGCGCCGGCGGCCATTTGGCGTCCAGCAGTTTGACCTCATAAATATGACGGCCCGCCTCATCGCGGTCCAGTTCCACGTCCAGCACATTGCCGCTGTACTTTTTCTGGACCATTTCCAGAATGTCTGCCAGCGGACGGAAACGCCCTGCCGTCACGGCCTTTCGCGCACGTCGTCGTGCTGCGGCGCGAGCCATGGCGACCACGGACACGCCCAGAAAGGCGACGGCAACGGCAGGAAAATCCACTTGAACATGCGAACACCCACGGGGATCATGAACAGCATCCTAAACAACCCTGTCTGAACGAATCATGAACCGGTCTGTCAAGGCCGGTTCATGCCAGATGGGCGACAATGCAGGGAAACCCGTGGAGCACAGGCTGCTTTCTCCGGCACGCGCGCCTCTGGCGCACGGCCCCTGCCCCCGGGCGAGAATCCTTCCCGCACAACCACCTGCACGCAAGATGCCCCGATCCTCCGTTACCCGCACAGTCCCGCGCATTGCCCTGTACTCCCATGACACCATGGGACTGGGCCATATCCGCCGCAACACGCTGCTGGCCCAGACACTGATCCGCCACTGCTGTCGGCCGACGTGCTGCTGGTCTCGGGCATTCGCGAATCAGGGCGCATTCCGCTGCCACGGGGGCATCGACAGCATCACCCTGCCCGCCTACCAGAAGCAGCCGACGGCAGCTACCGCCCGCGTGCGCCTGGGCCTGTCGCTGCAGGAACTGATCGACCTGCGCGCCCGGACCATTCTGGCCGCCCTCACCGCCTTTGCGCCCGGGCTGTTCATCGTCGACAACGTGCCGCGCGGCGCCCCTGGCCGAGCTGGACACCGTGCTGCCCAGTGCTGCGCGCCCAGTGGCACCCGCATCGTGCTGGGGCTGCGCGACATCATCGACACCCCCGACGTGGTGGCCCGGCAGTGGGAGAAGCAGCAGAACGCCAGCGCCCTGGAACAGTGGTTCGACGCCATCTGGATCTACGGCGACACGCGCCTCTACGATACCGTTGCCGCCTACGGGCTGAACCACCTGCACGGCGTGCAGGTCACGCCGGTGGGCTACCTCGATGCCAGCCTGCGCCAGGAAGGCCGTACGGAAGGTACCACATCACCCGGGGACGGCCGGCAGCGTCCTCGCCACCCACGAGCCCCCTATGCGCTCTGCGCTGATGGGCGGCGGCCAGGACGGCCTCGGGCCGTGGCCGAGGCCTTTGCCCGTGCGCCGCTGCCCGCGGGCTGGCGGGGCATCATTCTCACCGGTTCGATGATGCCGCCTGCAGCCCGTGCCCGGCTGCAGGCCCTGGTGGCCCACCGCCCGAGCTGCAGCTGCTGTCGTTCTCGTCCGAACCGCTGGCGCTGATTCGCGCAGCCAGCGCCGTGGTGGCCATGGCCGGCTACAACAGCACGATGGAAATGCTGGCGCTCGAAAAGAACACCTGCTGGTTCCCGCGTGGTGCCGCGCGAGGAACAGTGGCTGCGTGCCCGTCGGCTGGCAGATCTTGGCCTCGTGCACCGCCTGCACCCCGGACGAGGCTCGGCCCTGAACGGGTGGGCGCCTGGCTGGCCGGCGCCGCCTCGCCATCCCCGGCGCGCGCGCGCGAGGTGCTCGACTTTTTCCGGCCTGCAGCGCGGTTGCCACCCTGCAGCCGGCCTGCTGCAGGCGATCAGCGGACAATCCGGCCCCTCCGGACGGTGCGCAGCCCCTGAACCCTTCGCCAGCTCACGACCCATCCGATGGCCAGAAAATGCCTCCGCCATCGACACCTTTTCCCAGGAACCCTCCATGTCCGCCCCGAACGCACCGCTTGCCGTTGGCTATGTCCTGAAGCGTTACCCCCGTTTTTCCGAGACCTTCGTGGTCAGTCGAAATCCTCGCCCTCGAAAAGGCCGGGGTGCAGGTCGAGATCTTCGCACTCGGCCCGGTCAGCGAAACCCACTTCCAGGAAGCCATCTCCCGCGTACGCGCACCGGTGCGCCGCATCCGCCACCAGTTCCACGACACCGAACTGTACTGGCAGCTGATCGTGCAGGCGCGCAAGGCCCTGCCGGAATTCCGCCGCCTGGCCCATCTGGCCGATGACCACGACTCGGGTCACCGTGGGTCAGGCGCTGATCCTCGCCATGAAGGCCCGGGCTGCGGGCCTCAAGCACCTGCACGCCCACTTCGGCACGCAGGCCGCCACCGTGGCCCGGCTGGCGGCCGCCTTTGCGGGCATCCACTACAGCTTCACCGCGCACGCCAGGACATCTACCACCAGTACGAAGAGCCGGTGCAGCTCGACCTGAAAATCCGCGACGCGGCCTTCACCGTCACGGTGTCGGACTACAACCTGCAGTACCTGCGCACCCACTTCCACGCCGATCCGGCCCGCTCGCACCGCATCTACAACGGGCTGGACCTGACCGCCTTCGAGTACCGGCCCCCGGTCAACCGCCCGAACCACGTGCTGGCCGTGGGCCGGCTGGTCGAAAAAGGGCTTTCCGTGGCTGGTTCAGGCCATGGCCCTGTTGCGCGACCAGGGCATGGACCGCCAGTGCACCCTCGTGGGCGATGGCCCGATGCGTCCCATCCTGCAGCAGCTGATCGACACCCACCGGCTGCACGACCGGGTCCATCTGGCCGGCGTGCGCACGCTGCCGCAGATCACCGCGCTACTGCGCGAATCGGCCATGCTGGTGGCCCCCTGCATCATCAGCGAGGGGCGACCGTGACGGCCTGCCCACCATCCTGGTGGAAGCCACGGCCCTCGGCACCCCCTGCGTGTCCACCCGGGTGGTGGGCATTCCCGAACTGGTTCGTGACCAGATCACCGGCCTGTGCGTCCCGCCGAAGGATGCCGCCGCCCTGGCCGACGCCATCACCACGCTGCTGGCCAGCCCGGCCAGGGGCCCGGCAGATGGCCGACGCCGCCCGCGCCCTCGTCGAGCGCGAATACGACGTTCACCACAACACCGGCCAGCTGCGCGCCCTGTTTGCGCAGAGCGTGCAGACCGTTGCCGATCACCCCCTGTCCAGCCCGGAGCGTTCATGAAACATATCGCCTATCTCTGCACCGACGCCGGCATTCCCGTCTTCGGCACCAAGGGTGCCTCGATTCACGTGCAGTCGGTCGTGCGCGCGGCCCTGAAGGCCGGCCACCGTGTCACCCTGTTTGCCACCCGTTTCGATGGCCCGATACCCCCGGGGCTGGAGGGCGCAGCCTGCGTGCAGTTGCCCGAGCTGCCGCAGGGCGATCCGGAAAAGCGTGCCCACGCCGCCCTGCAGTCCCATCCCCGCATTGCGGCCCTGCTCTATGAGCATCATGGCCCTTCGACCCTCGTCTACGAGCGCTATTCGCTCTGGAGTGACGTGGGCATGCGCTGGGCGCGCGTCCAGCACGTTCCCGGCGTGCTGGAGGTCAATGCCCCGCTGATCGAGGAACAGCGCACCCACCGCGGGCTGGTGCTCGAAACCGAGGCACAGGCCATGGCCGCGTCGGCCTTCTCGCGGGCCAGTGCCCTGGTGGCCGTCTCGCCGGGCGTGGCTGATTATCTGCACACCTGGCCCGGCACGCGCGGACGCGTGCACGTGGTGGCCAATGGCGTGGATCCGGCCCCGTACGACGACAGCGCGGCCCGCCGTCAGGCCCGCCACGCTCAGGCCGCCGCCGGCGAGGATGAAACCGTCATCGGCTTTCTGGGCACGCTCAAGCCCTGGCATGGCCTGCCGATGCTGGTGGACGCCTTTGCCCGCCTGCACCGCCAGCACCCCGCACACGGCTGCTGGTGGTGGGTGATGGTCCGGAGCGCGTCAACATGGAATCGGCCCTCACCGCCCAGGGGCTGCTGGGTCACTGCGAGTTCACCGGCGCCGTGCAGGCCCGCGAGGTACCTGCCCTGCTGGCCCGCATGGACATTGCCACCGCCCCCTACCCGCAGCAGCAGAATTTCTATTTCTCGCCGCTCAAGATCTACGAGTATCTGGCCGCCGAACTGCCGGTGGTAACCACCCGTGTGGGCCATCTCGATACCGTGGTGCTCGATGGTGTCGATGGCCTGCTGGTGCCCCCGGCGATCCGGACGCCTTTGCCGCCGCCATGGCCCGCCTGCTCGAAAAACCCGTCCGAACGCCGGGCCATGGGCCCAGCGGGGCCGCACCCGCGTTCTGGCCGAGCACAGCTGGGACGCCGTCACGGCCCGGCTGCTGGACATTGCCGGGGCCACGGCCGCGTCGGAGCGGGCGGCCTGATCCGGGCCGGGCACCGGCGTGCAGCCGCACATCATGCACCGGCGCGTCCTGCGCTGCCCCTGCTGGTGGCACCGCACTGCACCGGCGCTGCTCAGGGGCGCCCGGTACCACCCCGGCAGCATCGTCGCCATGCCCGGTATCCGCCCCATCCCGCACAATAGCGCCGGACGCCCCGCCCTGCCGGCGGGATGTCCCTGCCCTCGCTGCCGGCTCCGTGGCCGGCCCTTCCATCCATTCACCCCGTCATCGCCGTGCCCCAGGACAACAAAGCCGCCTCCCGCCACCCCATCCGTCGCGTACTGAACGCTTCCGGCCCTTCATGAAGGGCCAGGGGCCGCTGCTGGCCGGTTCCCCTCACCGCCCTGCTGCTCAGCACGCTGATGCGCGTGGCCGAACCCTGGCCACTGGCCTTCGTGATCGACCACGTGCTGGGCGGCAAGACCGGCTCGCACGAGGCACCGGCCGCTGCCGGCTGGGTGGCCGCACTGGCGGCCGATCTGGGCATCATGGGCGTCATCGTGCTGGCCGGCATATCGGTGGTGGTGTTTGCCGCGCTGCGGGCGCTGGCCGGCTTCCTGTCGACGGTGGGCTTTGCGCGCATCGGCAACGTGGTGCTGAGCCGCGCGCAATGTGCTCTACAACCGGCTGCTGCGGCTGTCACTGGCCTTTCACCAGCGTCAGCGCAGTGGTGATCTGGCCCTGCGCCTGGTCAACGACGTAGGCCAGCTGCGTGAAGTGACCGTGTCGGCCCCTGCTGCCGATGCTGGCCAACGTGTTCATCCTGGTGGGCATGTTTGCCGTGATGTTCATGCTGAACTGGCGGCTGGCACTGCTGTCGCTGATTCCGCTGCCGGTGATGTGGTTCTCGGCCAAACGCAGCAGCAAACTGATTCACGAGGCCAGCCGCCGCCAGCGCACCCGCGAAGGCTCGCTGGCCGCCACGGCGTCGGAATCGATAGTCGGCCATCCGCACCGTGCAGTCGCTGGTGCTGGAAGACAGCTCTCGCGGCTCTTTCACGGCAACGACGGCCAGGCTGCGCATGCCGACATGAACACAAGCGGCTGGCCGCCGGGCTGGAGCGCTCGATCGACCTGCTGGTGGCCGTGGCCACCGCCCTGGTGCTGTGGCAGGGGCGCCCTGCAGGTGCTGGCCGGCGCGCTCACCGCCGGTGACCTGCTGGTATTCATTTCGTACCTTAAGAACTCCATGCGTCCGGTACGCGAATATGCCAAATATGCCGGCCGGCTTTCGAAGGCACTGGCCTCGGCCGAACGCATCAGCGACATTCTGGAAGAAAAACCCGACATCATCGACCGCAAGGGCGCCAAAACCGCCCCGGCCTTCGAGGGTGCCGTGCATTTTCGTGACTCTGCATTTTTCGTACGATGCCGAATCACGTTCCATTTTCCATGGGACTCGATCTGGTGCTGGCCCGCGCGAACACGTGGCGGTGGTGGGGCCGTCGGGCATCGGCAAATCCACGCTCACCGTGCTGCTGCTGCGCCTGTACGATCCCGCAGAAAGGCAGCGTGAAATCGACGGCACCGACATCCGCCACTGGAAGACCGCCTCGGTCCGTCGCCAGATCGGCCTGCTGCCGCAGGACGCGCTGCTGTTTGCCGCCAGCGTGCGCGACAACCTGACCTGCGCCGCCGGCCGCGAGGTGAGCGACGAGGAAATCATCGCCGCCGCAAAATGGCCAACGCGCACGATTTCATCATGGCCCTGCCCGAGGGCTACGACACCGTCATCGGCGAACGCGGCGCCACCCTGTCGGGCGGCCAGCGCCAGCGGCTGGCCATTGCCCGGCTGGCCCTGCGGCATTGTCCGGTCGCGGTGCTGGACGAACCCACCACCGGGCTGACCGCGCCAGCGAGGCCGTGGTGCGCCACGCCATCGAACGCCTGATCGACAACCGCACCGCGCTGATGATCACCCACGACCTCGATCTGGCGGCCGGGGCCGACCGCATCGTCTATGTGGACCAGGGCGGCATTGCCGAATCGGGCACCCACGACGAACTGCTGGCCCGCAAAAGGCCCCTACGCCGCCCTCTGGCAGCTGCACCGCAAGGCTGTCGGTGAGGGCGACAGCGCCTGACCGCAAACACCACGGGCACTTCCACTGGCACGTCCACGGGAGGCGCCGCCGGTGCAGGTACCGATACCAGTGCGAGTGCCAGTGCCGGTGCCAGTGCCGAGAGGCTGCCCGCGCCAGCAGCCGTGGCACCGGACCGGAAACCGCTACCATGTCATCCGCGGCGCAACGCGCCTGATTCCGCCCCAAGGACACCGGATGAACCAGCCCCCTGCCAGACAGAGCAGCCCCCTGAACGACGCCGACCATGCCCTGATCGCCCGGGACACCGACCTGCCCGGACTGGGGCTGCTGCTGGACGAAGAAGCGCTGCTCGACGAAGTCGGCCGCCAGATGCCGGCCGCCGACGTGGCGCGCATCCGCATCGATTACCTGCGCTACAAGCCAGGCACCAGCTGCATGGCCGGCCTGCGCGTCATCGACACACTGGGGCGCACCCAGCATGCCTTCGCCCGGGCACTCACCGCCTCCAATCCCGACTGGGACCAGCACGCTGCACGCCTGCAGAAACGCGCCGCCCTCGACGGCCGCTTCTCGGCGCACGTCCTGCCCCGCACGCGACTGCTGCTGGCCAGCGCCGTGCACGACCGCCGCATCACCGCCCTGGGCACCCTGCTGAACACCCCCGGCACCCTCGACGGTTCCCATCCACTGCCCGACGACCTGGGCATCGAACAGCACCTGTACGAACGCGAAATCCAGGCCCACGTGCTGCGCTACAAGCCCGAGCGGCGCATGGTGCTGCAGCTGCGGCAGGGGTCGCGCCCAGTGGGCGTGCTGCGCGCCTGCACCGAACGGGAATTCCCCGCCACCGAGGCCGGTGCCCGGCTGGCCCGTGCCTTTCAGGGAACGGCCCCCCTGGCCGTGGGGGCTACCCGGCATTTTCTGGTCATGCCCTGGCAGCGCGGCCAGAGCCTGGACATGCTGGGCAACGACACCGCGCGCGCCGTGCAGGAGCTGTCTGCGCACGGGGAAGTGCAGCCAGCCGACATGCCCCAGCTGGACCTGGGCCTCTTCGCCGACATCGGCCTGCGCCTGGGTGAGCTGCATGAGGCCCGCATCGCGCACCCCGTGCACCGTACCGTGGCCGATGACATCGATGCCCTGACCCGGGCAGCCGGCAGCATTGCCCGGCTGCTTCCGGCGCTGGGCGGACGCGCCCACCGTCTGGCCGACCGGACGGCCCAGGCGCTGCAGCAGGCCAGCACCGGCTGGCAGCCCCTGCATCACCCATGGCGACCTGTCACTGGAGCAGATGGTGCGCGACCCGCTCGGGCAGCTGCAGTTCATCGACTGGGACAACGCCGCCCTGGGCGACCCTGATGGCCGATGCCGGCTCGCTGCTGGCCCGTCTGGCCACCCAGTATCTGGGCCCGCAGCCGCACCGCCCCCACCCCCGAGACCCTGGCCGACCTGCTCGATACCGTCCACGACGCCCTGGCCCGGGCATCGACGCCAGCAGCGCCCTGCCCGCGGCGCTGTCGGCCCGGGCGCCCCACCCGCCGGCGTGCCGGCTGGCATACCGTGGCAGGGGTTGCTGCGTCTGGCCCCGAGGGCTTCCGGCGCCGCCGCCCGTCGTGGCCCGAACAGATGGAACAGATCGTGGCCCTGGCCGAATACCTGGCCGCCCGGCTGCAGCACAGCCCCCGCACGCCGCGACGCGCGGCGGCACGACAGAACCCCTGCATCGGCGGCCGCAGCCAGCGCTGTCGCGGGAGACGCCAGGCCCCGGGAGACAGCGAGAGGCCGGCAGTCAGCCATCCTGCAGCAGCGGAGGCCGGACATGCCTGTCACCTCGCGCCCCTGCAGACGAACGCGCCTGCCAGCTGGCCCCCAGACCGACCGCGCCACTCATGCAGCCGCTGCTGCTGGACGCCCCTGCACCTGCCGGCCGGCGACTGGCAGCTGGAACCGGTACGCGTGCTGCGCCACAAGGCCGGCCGCCGCGCCCTGCTGGACTACACCCTGATCCATCGTGTCCCCTGCCGGAAACCACCCGCACGTCCACTGCAGGCACATCCACCGCAGGCATCCCTGCCCCGGACACGCCGGACACGCCCGCCACGCCTGCAACGGCCGGCTGTGCCACGCCCGGCGCAGCCCCGGCAGGGCCACCACCCGCATCGAACTGCTGGGCAAACTGCGCTTCAAGGGCGCCGACCGGCGTGGCTTTGCGGTGCAGAAAGGCCCTGTACGAACACGGCTTCGACCTGCCCTGGATAGCCGTGCCCGAGGCGCTCGCCATCCTGCCCGAACAGCGCCTGTGGCTGCAACGCAGGGTACCCGCACCATGGCCAGCCACCTCATCCGCCCCGGCAGCGACCCGGGCCTGTCCTTCCGGATCGGCCAGGCCCTGGCCGCGCTGCACCGGGCAGGCGGCCAGCTGCTGGAAGCCGCGCGCAACGGCCGAGCCTGCCACCAGCCCCCATCGATCCCAGCCGCCGCTGGACGCTGGAGGACGAACTGGACATGCTGCACGGCCGGCTGGAAAAGGCGACCGAAGCCCGCCCCTGCCTGGGCCGAACGCATCCGTGCGCTGATCCCGGCCACCCGCAGGCTGGCCAGACGCCTGCCGACCACGGCGCCCACCGGCATTCACCGCGACTGCTACGCCGACCAGATCCTGGTGGACGGCGAGCGGCTCACCTGGCTGGACCTCGACCTGTTCTGCCTGGGCGATCCTGCCCTGGACGTGGGCAACTTCGTGGCCCACCTGATGGAAGACGCACTGCGCCATCATGGCAGCCTGCACGCCCTGCAGGCGCACCAGCGGGCCTTCACCGACGGCTTCCGGCAGGATACCCCGCACGTGGACATGACGGCCATCGAGGGCTGGACCCTGCTGTCACTGGCCCGTCACGTCCAGCTGTCCACGCAGTTCGACGACCGGCACACCACCACCCTGCCCCTGCTGGAATACTGCGAGCACCAGCTGGGCATCTGATCTTTCCATGTTCCAATCCCGCAAACCCAGCCTGGGCGCATCATGGACGCATGCCTCCCCGCACTGACCCCGCCCCCGTGCCAGCAGCATGCCATGCACGGACGGGGCCGGCCGTCCCTACCAGACAGGGCAAGACCGGCAGCACGCGGATGCATGGGTCCATGGCGCCCTCAGACCACCCACGACAGGAGACGCAGCATGAACCAGAACCCCCATTCCCCGCACAGACCGGGCGCGCCAGCCCTTCCAGCCAGCCAGCCAGCTCCCTGCTGGCCAGCCACGTCCGTTCAGCCAGCCACATTCTGCCGGCCGGCCCTGCGCCCGCTGGCCGCCCTGCTGCTGGGCACTGCCCTGCTGGGCAACGCCCAGGCCGGGAGCTCCCCATCAAGTGGCAGAAACCCGGCTGGGACTTCCCGCCCCGGATCTCCCTGGAATATGACCGGCTGAAGAACCGCGATCTGCGCGGCAGCGACGAACGCACCAAATCGGACACGGTTCCGGAATTCCGGCTCGTGTCCCGCTACCAGCACGACAGCCGCTGGGGCTTCGTCGGTGACTTCGAACTGTACGAAAGCATCGAGCGCGAGACCGGCTCACCCACCGACCGTCAGACCCGGCTGGAGGTCACGCAGCTCTTCGCGGAAGCCCAGCTGCAGGAATACGGCGCCCGCGCGCCTGGGCCGCTGGAGCATCGATGACGAGCGCACCTGGTTCTTTCGACACCCAGTTCGACGGCCTCAACGCCACCCTCGATTACGGCCCTTACCAGCTGGACACCTTCGTGGCCCGCTACAGCAACTGGCGCAGTGACCTGTTCAACCGCCACACCAAACACGAAAAAGGTGCCGATGTCGTCGGTGCTCTGGGTACCTGGTGGATGACCGAAGACCACAAGATCATCCTCAAGGGTCTGCACCAGGAGGAAGACAACGACGACCTGCGCCTGACCCACGTGGCCGGCGGTTCTCTCAACGAGGGCGACCCGCACCTGCAGCACTGGGCCATGGCCAGCTACGTGAGCGGCAAGGAAAGGGCCGTCGCGTACGCGGTGAGGCCATCGACCTGGGCGCCACCCTGTTCCTCGACGACCGCAGCGGCTGGAGCCCGCGTGCCACCCTCGGCTACGCCTGGGGCAGCGGCGATGACGGCGAAGGCGTGGACACCAGCCATCACCAGACCGGCTGGCAGAGCAACAAGTCCTACATGGGCGCCGAAATCGACTTCAAGACCTACGGCACGGTGCTGGACCCGCAGCTGTCGAACATCCACGTGCTCACCGCCGGCGTCGGCATCACCCCGATGAAGAAAAGCTCGCTGATCTGGTCTTCCACCACTACCGCCAGGACAAGACCACCGAACGACCCGCACCGACCTGCGCCCGCGCGCCGACCTGCAGGATCGCCGCACCCTGGGCAACGGCATCGACCTGGTCTGGGGCTGGAAACCGACGAAGGAATGGAAGATCCAGGCCTACACCGGCATGTTCATGCCCAGCGGGCGCTTCCGCGCCAGCAGCCGCGACGGTGCCGGCAAGTCGTCCAATGCCTGGGCCGCCGGCTTCGAGGTCAGCTACCCCGGCAGGAAGTAACCAGCCCGCGCGCCGAAGGTCCCAGGGCACCAGTCACCACCGCCTGCCCCTGCAGCTGCCGGCGCCCGGCAGCGCCCATGCAGTCTGCCCGGGTGCGACACGAAAGCCTGTCCACCCTCCGCTCCGGAGGCTGGCAGGCTTTTCTGTGTCGGGACACGCACACCCAAAGAGGGGGGTGCACGGGGATGAAGGCGTCCACCACACGCGCTGGGGACCATGCGGCCCCGGTCCGCCCCATTCAGGAAAACCCTGATACGTCTGCGGGCCTGTTCAGGGACCGAAGTACCTGATAATACGTGCCTTGCAACACGCAACATGTTCTGCTGTACCGGACATACCCGTTACAACCCGACAACCAACCGACCTTCCCAGGAGCCCCTGCATGAACACCATGCTCCGCCCGCCACACAGCCAGGACGCACCGGCAACCCCCTTCCGCCGGGCCGCAGGTCCGCTGGTCGCCCTGATGCTGGGCGCCTCCCTGCTGGGCAGTGCCCAGGCGAAGGATGCCATCCGGTGGCAGAAGCCGGGCTGGCACTTCATCTCGCGGATCATGTACCAGCAGGACATCCAGAAGAACCTCAAGCTGCGCAAGAACAACATCAGCAGCCAGTCGCTGGGCATGCCGGAGGCCCGGCTGCTCACCCGCTACCAGCACGACGATCACTGGGGCTTCGTGTCCGACATCGAACCCACGTCAGCCTGTGGCGAGCCGACGGCAACCCGCAGGAAAACGACACCATGCTGTACCTGCCCCAGCTCTACGCCGAGGCCCAGTTCAAGGAATACGGCACCCGCGCACGTCTGGGCCGCTGGAGCACCGATGACGAGCGCACCTGGTTCTTCGACACCGACTTCGACGGTCTCAACGTCACCGTCGAACGCGGTCCCTGGCTGGTCGATGCCTTCGTCGCCCAGTACGATGTCTGGCGGCACGACCTGTTCAACCACAACGCCCCGCACGAAAAGGGTGACAAACTGGCGGCCGCCATGGGCACCTACCGGCTCAACAAGGATCACCAGCTGATCCTGAAGGGCTTGCGGCAGGTCAATGACAAGAAGGAGGGCATGCACCTGACCCACCTGATCGGTGGCTCGATCAACACCCCTCCGAGGGCATGCAGCACTGGGCCCTGGCCAGCTACGTGAGCGGCCACCAGAACGACCGGCGCGTGCGTGGCGAGGCCATCGACGTGGGCGCCACCCTGTTCGTCGACAGCAGCAGCCGCTGGAACCCGCGCGCCACGCTGGGCTACGCCTGGGGCAGTGGTGATGACGGCAAGGGCACCGACAACAGCCACCACCAGACCGGCATGCAGACCAACAAGTCCGAAATGGGCGCCGTGTACGACTTCAAGACCTACGGCACGGTGCTGAACCCGGCGCTGACCAACATCCACGTGCTGACGGCCGCCGTGGGCATTGCCCCCATGAAGGACAGCTCGCTGGATCTGGTCTACCACCACTCACCGTCAGGACAAGCTGGGGGCGCTGAGCAAGACGGCCCTGAACCCGGAGGCCGACCTGCAGAACCGCCGCACCCTGGGCAACGGCTTGATCTGGTCTGGGGCTGGACACCCGGTCCCGCCTGGGGGTACAGGCCTACGCCGGCGTGTTCATGCCCAGCGGCCGCTTCCGCGCCAGCACCGATGCCGGTGCCGGCAAGTCGGCCAACGCCTACGCCGCCGGCATCGACATCCGGTACTACGCCGGGCCGATGGCAGCCAGCCCACTGCTGGCAGTGCCGGGCATCATCCCGGCTGGAACATGCGTGTGGATGGCGCAGTCCCTGACACGGACGGTGCCGGACGTCATCCCGACTGCCTGTGGTGCCGCCCGGCAAGATCTGCCGACACCGCCAGGGCCTGCTGAGCCTCCGGGCGCCCAAAGCCCTGCCGAATGCAGCCTGATCATTCTGACTCGAGCCTGCTCGGGCTTTTCAGTACATGCCAGCGACCGGGCGGTGAGCCCACGGGCAGTCCTGCAAAAACGCGCCCTGACGACACGGATCGTGAGTTTTGTGGCTCAGCAAACCACAGCCCCTCAGCCTGGTACAGACGGGTGCGAAAAACACGGCCGCACCATTACGGATGATGGCACGCATGCAATTTTTCTGGCGACGTTCGTCCAGAAAACCCGGGTCCGTCAAATCTGCCCCTCACCGAGTCTCCGCCATGAACGCCCCTGCGTCAGTCATGTCCTGCCTGCCAGAATCGCCTGCAAACCGGCCTCCGTACCCGTGGCACCTGGTCTGCAGTGCCTGTTTCAGGCAGCTCGCTGGTCCATCGACGGCATGGCCCCAATGCCGATGAACACCCAAACCCACCCCAACAATTTCGACCCCGCCGAGCTGATGACCCGAACCGCCGGCATCCCCCACCTACACCCCACCCCCCAACACACCCACCACACACCCACCACACCACCACCCAAACAAACACCCAACCCCCCCCACCACCACAACACCCAAACCCACCACAACCCCACACCACACAACCCCCCCCAACCCCCACCACAAAACCCACCCCCACACACCACCCCCACACCCCCCCCCCCCCCCCACCACCCCCACCACAACCCCACAACCCACCCAACCCCACGGCAAACAAGCCACAAACCAAGACGGCCACGAGATCCGACCAGCCTGGGGGCTTTGTGCATTCTGAGCGCAAAACCGTCAGGCCCCGCCCCCTTCTCCATGCTCACGGTCCTCACGCACCCGGGTCCAGGCGTTCAGGCGGCCTTCGTCTGCCGGATGAAGTGCCGCACCACCTCGAAAAACGGCCGGCAGGCCCGGAATGATGATCATCGCCAGCGTCACCCACGAGAAGTGCGCCTGACCCAGTCGTTGTTGCCGATGAGGTAGCCCAGCCCGGACAGGCCGCAGACCCACAGCATGCCGCCCACCACGTTGAACATGGCAAAGCGCGGATAGCTCATCTGCGCCACCCCGGCCACGAAGGGGGCAAAAGGTGCGAATGAAGGGCATGAAGCGCGCCACGATGATGGTGATGCCGCCATGCTTCTCGTAGAAAGCATGGGTGCGGTCGAAAGCCTCGCGGTTGAAGAAGCGGCTGTCCTCCCACTGGAACACCTTCGGCCCGATGTAGCGGCCGATGGAATAGCTGAGCGCGTCGCCCAGCACGGCCGCCACCGTCAGCAGCGCCATGACGCCCATCAGGTCCAGCCCGCCCACCGCGGCAATGGCGCCGGCCACGAACAGCAGCGAATCTCCCGGCAGGAAGGGCATCACCACCAGCCCGGTTTCGACGAAGATGATGGCAAACATCAGCGCGTACACCCAGACGCTATAGTTCTGCACCACCATTTCGAGGTGCTTGTCGAGGTGCAGGAAGATGTCGAGCAGGCTGGAGAAGTCCATGATGAAAACAAACGGGAGGAGACAGGGGACACAGTTTACCCTGAGGGATTGCCGGCTGCTGCAATCGCAGTGTGGCGCCGGCGGGCAAATGCACTCCTATAATGGATGCCCATCTTCCCACCCCGCCTGCCCCACCTGTTGGCCATGACCGACTCCGCCAGCCAGTTTTCCCTGCCAGCCGCCACGGATACCGCCGCATCGCGCCCCATTGCCGTGCTGCCCGACATCCTGATCAGCCAGATCGCGGCCGGTGAGGTGATCGAGCGGCCGGCCTCGGCCATCAAGGAGCTGCTGGAAAACGCCCTGGACGCCGGCGCCACCCAGATCGAGATCCGCATCGAGGAAGGCGGCCTGCGCCGCCTGCAGATCATCGACAACGGCGCGCGGCATCGCCCGCGAACAGCTGCCGCTGGCCCTCACCCGCCACGCCACCAGCAAGATCGCCTCGCTGGCCGATCTGGAACGCGTCACCTCGCTGGGCTTCCGGGGCGAGGCGCTGGCCTCGATGGCGGCCGTCTCGCGCCTGACCCTGGCCAGCCGCCCGGCCTCGGCCGAACATGGCTGGAAGGTGGACGTGCAGCCCGGCTGGAAGCCCCGCCGGCCGAACCGGCCGCCGTCCCGCCCGGCACCGTCATCGAGGTGATCGACCTGTTCTCGGCCACCCCGGCCCGGCGCAAGTTTCTGAAGTCACCGACCACCGAAGCCGCCTACTGCCTGGACGTGATCCGCCGCATTGCGCCTCGCACCCGGACGTGCAGTTCGTCGTGCACCAGGACGGCAAGGAAATCCGCCGCTGGCCCGCCACCACACCACGCCAGCGCATCGAGACCCCTGGTGGGCGATGGCGGCGCCGGCGGCAACCGGCTGCCGCCCGTCTCCGCCCAGGCCGGCCCGCTGACGCTGGAGGGTCTGCTGGGTACGCCCGATGCCGCCCAGCCCGTTCGGACCGGCAGTACCTGTTCGTCAACGGCCGCTTCGTGCGTGACCGCATGCTGGCGCAGGCCATCCGTCAGGGCCTACCGCGACTCGCCTGCACGGCGAACGCTATCCGGTATTCGCGTTGTTCCCTGACCATCGACCCGACACTGGTCGATGCCAACGTGCACCTGGCCAAGACCGAGGTGCGCTTTCGCGACCCTGGCGGCCGTGCGGCATCTGGTGTTCCATGCGGTGGAAAAATGCCTTGGGCACCGCCCTGCCCCGGCCGGGGACAGGGCAGCGCCAGCCGGACGATCTCGCTGGCAGGGGCGCCGGGCAGCAGGAAAGACCCGGCCCCTGGGCGGCACAGGTGCTGCGGGGTCACGCATGCGCCAGACGTCATGGATGCAGGAAGCTCCCGCGCAGACGGCACAGACCATCACAGTGTCAGCGGTTTCACGACCGACCGGCACACTGTGCGTACCCGGCCGGGCCACCAACCCTTCACGCCGGACACCGGCCGGACGGGTTCACCGGCAACAGGCAGTGGCCCGTCCAGGCAGGGGCATCATCCGGGCACATACCGCCCGGGCGCCGGCCAGTACGACACGGCCGCCAACCGCGCCAGTCTGGCGTTTCAGGCACCGGGCACGATGCCCAGGCCGCACCGTCTTCTTCTGCGCCGGGACGCAATGCGCAAGCCGCCCCGTCCCCGTCAGCATCGGAATCGGGACATGACGGCGGGGCCAGCCCACGCCCTTCGACAACACAGCATGACGATAAAGCCAGTCCGCCGCCGGGTCTGGAAGCCCACTGGCAGCAGGCCAGCCTGCATGTGCTGGACGACACGCATCTGCCCGCATCCCGGCATGACGGTCCTGACCCGTCCGGTTCCCGCCCCCGGCAAGCGGGACACATGACGGTACTCGGTCTCCCTGCCGACACGACAGCCACGGCTTCCGACAACCTTTTACCCAGCCTCTGGCGATGCTGCCGTCAGCGCGGGATCTGCTGCCGCTGCCGGAACGGCGGCCCGTACAGCGACAGGCACCGAAACGGGTATTCCTCACGTATCCGAAGCGCGCCCCAGCTGGCAGGGCGGCCCGGCCATCCCCTGCGGAGGACGCTCCGGATGGCACGCCCCTGACCGGTATCGCCGCACAGCACGAAGACGGTCAGCGTGTCGCTGCATCACCGGGCAGCGCTTCCCTGAATGGCCATCCCCAGCCAGAACCCCGCTGGCCGACACCCCGCGCATGGGCTTCGCGCTGGCCCAGCTGCACGGCATCTACATCCCGTCGCAGACGGTCGATGGTCTGATCATCGTCGACATGCACGCGGCGCACGAGCGCATCACGCCGGAGCGCCTGAAAAAGCCCACCGCGAGCACCCATCTGGCCCGCCAGCCACCGCTGATTCCGGGCCGTGTTTCAGGGCACCGAACTGACGTGGCCACCGTCACGGACGATGCCGATTCGTTGGGCGATCTGGGCATCGAACTGAAGTGCGCGCCCCTGACACCCTGGCTGTGACCAGCGTGCCCGCCCTGCTCTCGCGCGCCGACCCGGAACGGCTGGCCTCGCGAGGTACTGGCCGCCTGGCAGGCACCCGCCCAGCACAATGCGCTGGAAAAACGGCTGGACCGGATGCTGTCCACCATGGCTCGCCACGGTTCGGTGCGCGCCAACCGCGCGCCGACGCTGCCCCGAAATGAACGCCCTGCTGCGCGACATGGAAGCCACCCCGACGCCGATTTCGTAACCATGGCCGCCCCACCTGGTTCCCGGGCTGACGCTGGACGAACTGGACCGGTGGTTCCGCGGGGGCAGTGATGGTGTGTCCCGTCACATCGGCTGCACCGGTAGTAACATCGGCCGTACCGGTATTTTCCGGGTTTGCAGCTGAGGCCCCCCATGGCCGGTACCGGCAACGCCCGAAGAAAGGTGGGCCCCCACCGAAACATGCGGGAAAGGAGCTATCATGCGCGCCTTGATGATCCTCGGCCCCACCGCGTCCGGCAAGACGGCGCTGGCACTGACATGCCCGGCGGGTGCCCGTGGAAATCATCAGCGTCGATTCTGCGCTGGTCTACCGTGGCATGGATATCGGCACGGCCAAACCATCGGCGGATGAGCTGGCGCAGGTGCCACATCACCTGATCGACATCCGCGAACCATCCGAAAGCTACAGTGCCGCAGAATTCAGCGCCGATGCGTGGCAGCTGATCGGCGACATCGAAGCGCGCGGCCGGCTGCCGCTGCTGGTGGGCGGCACCATGCTGTATGCGCGCACGCTGCTGCACCCCATGGATGATCTGCCCGGCGCCCGCCCCGACATCCGCGCGCGGCTGGATGCCGAAGCCGCCGAACACGGCTGGCCCTTTTCTGCATGCACGCCTGGCCGAACTGGACCCCGCCCACCGCACAGCGCCTGCACGCCACCGATGCGCAGCGCATCCAGCGCGCACTGGAAATCATCGAAATCACCGGCCAGCCCTTATCGGCGCTGCAGCAGGCCGGGCAGAAACCAAAGGCACATCCGGACATCCGCATCATCAGCCTGGAGCCATCCGAGCGCAGCGTACTGCATGCACGCATTGCGCAGCGTTTTCAGATAATGCTGGACAATGGCTTCATCGACGAAGTGAAACGCCTGCATGCCCGCCCCTGACCTGCACGCCGAGCTGCCGGCCATGCGCACCGTGGGCTACCGGCAGGTGTGGCAGATGCTCGACGGTGAACGGTCGCCCGACACACTTTTTCGAAGCCGGCGTAGCCGCCACCCGCCAGCTGGCTGAGCGGCAGCTGACCTGGCTGCGGTCGCTGCCGGTGGACATGCGTGCTGGATTGCCCGCGGGAGGGTCTGGTGGATGACGTGATGGATTTTTCTGCGTCTGGCAGGGCATCATGGATGAATCGGCCCTTCCGGAAGTGGCCGTGATACGGGTGCGGGCCAGAGAGCACTGGCCCGCCATCACACCGCCCGCACCAGCACATCCTGGTACTGGAGAATTCGCCGATCTGCCGTCAGCAGCAGAAAGCCGTCAGCACGCGCTGCGCCAGCAACAGACGATCGAACGGATCGCCGCGGACGGCTGGCAGCTTCATGGTTTCCAGGATGTCGTCGCAGCCTGATCGGCACCTGCAAAAACTCCTGATCATTCAGTGCATCCACGGTGTGTTGGGGGTCATACGGAAAATCCGGCCGCTTCTGTTTGAACTTGATGGCAATTTCCCAGATGCTGGCATCACTGTAGTGCAGCGTGTTGCCCTCATCCATCAGAAGACCGAGTGTTTCCGCAGGGAACCGCCTGGTCTGGCCATCCAGAAACCACAGCAGCACGTGCGTATCACAGAGGATGTTCATTTGTCCTTGCCACCCTCTTCACAGGGGGACGAATCCGGCGATGGATCCTTTCCGTTGAACATCTCGTCAATTTCATCCGCCATCCAGTCATCAAAGCCCTCGAAATCAGGCAATTTGCCTTTCAGCGTGCCCATCTGGCGCTTTTTGCGCGGACGATTCCGTTCTGCAGACAAAACCCTGGCTGACGACTTCCGTACGCCTGCCGAACGGGCTCCGATGAGAACCATGTGTCCGGCCGGAACAGGCGCACCGTACCCTCGCCTTTCCGCAACAAGCCTGTCGTACTCCTCGACAGACATCACCACGGCTACGCCGCGCTTTTGCCGTTCGATCATTACAGGCCCCTCGCGGGTGGACTCCAGAAGCTCGGCAAACCCCTGCCGGGCCTCGCTGGCACTGAGTGGTACGCATGACTGACACCTCAAGTTTTGTGACAAATTGTACCAAAACTGGCGTCTGAGGTCAATCGGATTCGGCGCGTATCGACCACCCTTCCCGGTCAGAACAACGCCGCAGATCACAGATATTGACGGTATGCACGTACCGCCTCCAGTAATGACCAAGGGTACAATTTGACAAGCGTTAACAGATACAGACCAGCGACACCGGGAGGTCAGGGCCATGAAGACACTGGTCAACGTATTCCACCCCAAACTCGACCAGTCCACCGTCAACCGCCAGTGGGCTGCACGGCTGAAGGCTTGCCGGACGTCACCGTACGGCGCATCTACAGCCTTTATCCGGACGGAAAAATCGACGTGATGGCCGAACAGGCGGCACTGCTGGCCCATGACCGTCTGGTGTTCCAGCATCCGTTTTTCTGGTATTCGGTACCGCCACTGATGAAGCAGTGGTTCGACGATGTGCTGACCTACAACTGGGCCTACGGCCCCGAAGGCCGGGCACTGGAAGGCAAGGAATGGGTGTCGTCCATTTCACCGGCGGGCCGGCAGACTCGTACCAGGCCGGTGGCTACAACAATTATTCGATGAGCGAGCTGCTCAAGCCCATCCAGCAGACCGCCAACCTGGTGCGCACGAAGTTTCTGCCACCCTTCATTTTTCACGGTACCGTCAGTGCGGACGAAGCAACTGTCCGGCAATCGGCCGGAGAACATGGTGGCACACGTCCTCGACCCGCTGCTCGACCCTGGAAGAAACTGGCGGCGCTGCTGCAAAGATGCAGTCGGAGGGGATCACGCTGGCGTAGCCCGGAAACAGGCAGCCGCCTTTCCTCCGCCCTCAGTGTGCGGCCTCTGCGGCAATATCGGCGAGCAGCGCAAACCGCCGAACCACGAACGGTTTCAGTCCTCCTTTCTTCGTTCAGGCACAAACAGCGGGGCCACCTGACTCTTCTGCCACATAGACCTGCCCATCACGGATGGCCGCCGTCGGTACTGCGAGGCCAGCGTTTTTCCACAACAGGAGCAAGAGTTGCCCGGTCACCGTGGATCTCCAGCAGGCTGACGCGTCCGCGGTTGGCCTCCACCTTGCCTCCGAGATCAGCATCTTTTCCCAGCGCCACCAATGCCATGCCATCGGGATCGTCGATACGTCGGGGCAATTTGATGGACCCGGATCACCGGATGCGCTTTCATCCTTCGTGAGGCGCGATGCGCAGCAGCTCGCCACTCGTCCAGTTTGCCCACGTACAGGCGTACGACCATCCGCTTCCAGTGCCATGTTGTTTCAGGGCGTAGCTCTTGCCTGCAAAGCGCGGATGGCTGAGCCAGACATCCAGCTTGCTACCGGGGCGCAATACGAGAATTTCCGTTCAGGCTGTCGGTCACCACACGGCTCCCGACGGCAGCACCACCATATCGTTGCAATACGCGCTGGCGCCACCCGGCAGATCCCAGCTGCCACGCGGCTACCGCTCTACCAATGAAAACGCCTTGAGTGCCGAAGGCCCCTGACGGCATCCGGATTGGCGCCATTATGACTGGAACAGACATACAGCAAACCACGTGCCTGGTCGATTCCGGCCGCCCTGGCGCCCATCAGCCCCGCGCTGCGGGGCGATGAAAAGCTCGGCCCGATTCACCAGGACGGATCCGTAGACCGCGCCGCGTCCCATGCTGGTCACGTAAGATTGCCGGCCCAGATCGAACACCACGCCTTCTGGGTGCGCATGATCGGGCAACGCGATATCCCGCAAGGGAGGGCGGGCGTAAGCGTGACGCCAAACGGCCCACGTCAGCATTCTGTGCAGCCATCACCATAACCGAGAGGACAACGAACATACCAGCGCAGCGACGAGCCATGTCTTTTTGACCATACCAGGAACTCCCAGGTGCAAAGACGGCCTCATCTGGGCCGTCGACTATAGGCATGATAGGCATCCAGACTGCGCAGGATAAGACACCTGTCATCGCATGGACAGATGCGCATGAAAGCCATCAATGGCTCTGATAGTCTTTGGCGCATGAACATGCGCTCTTCCGAACTGGGCGAACTGGTCGCCTTTTGCCCGTATAGCCCGTGAGGGCAGTTTCCGCCGTGCGCCGCCCAGCTGAATCTCTCAAGCCCACGACCCTGTCGCACACCATGCGCACACTGGAAAACACGGCTGGGCGTGCGCCTCCCTGAACCGCACCACCCGCAGCGTCTCACCGACCGAAGCTGGCCGGCAGCTCTACGACGCGCTGGAGCTGGCTCTGCACGACATCGAGATGGCGTCGAAAACGGTCAACCGCTTTCCGAGCGACCTGCAGGACAGCTGCGCATCGGCATGCCACGCAGTCCGCCGAACACCTGATCCTGCCGCTTTTCCGGCGTTTCAGTACCCGGTACCCAGACATCACGCTGGAAATATCGGCCAACAATGGTTTTGTCGATATCGTCAGGAAAGCTTTTTGATGCCGGTATCCGACTGGGAGAAAGTCTGGCACCGGGGATGATCTGCCGTGCGCATCACCCTCGAACATGCGCCGCGCCGTGGTGGCTCACCCGGTTATTTTGCGCGCCTCCCCTGCGCCATAGACCCCTCATGAGTCCGCTAGCCACTGCTGCATCGGCTACCGCAGAATCGGCAGTGGCGAACTGCCCACCATAGACCTTTGCAGGTGAATGAGAGCACCTCAACATTGCCGCCCGCGCAACCTGAGTCCTGGACGACGCCGAAGCCTGGTGCTCATCGCTGCGTTCCGCTGGTCTGGCCTATTCGGAGAGAAAGCCATGCGGCGCCCCTGGATTGCCAGCGGACGGCTGATCCGGGTGCTGCAAGACTGAGACCCATCATTCCCGGCTTTTATCTCTACTCACTCGGGGCGCCGGCGAGATGTCGGCTGTCGGCGGGCGATTGATCAATGCCGTTGACCGGTGCCCTGACGGAAGAAGAAACACCACATTGCCCCAGAAAGGAAGATGTACCGCAAAGCCACTCATCCCTTCGCTGCAGACTCCCGTCCCGTCGTTGGACAGCCTGAGAGGTATTGCCCGCGTGCGCACCACCGAAGGCTGCGACCGGGACGACAGGGATGAACGCTACTGACGCATGCACGCCCACCCTACTGCTCTGCGCGCTTCCCGCCAGCGCCACGATCCCCGCCTCCGACACAGCGTGTCTGCCGTGACCGTACGCCGCCGGTCCCACTGCACGAAATTGCTTCAGCGAGTGTCTGTACTGCGGGTCGTAATGACGTGCCATCAGTCGACAAAGAGTTCCGGCAGATTGCCCTCCTGCGCCCACGCCTGCCAGAGGGCCACCGTTTCCTTGCCCTGCAGCTGGGTCGAACTTGCCCAGAATGGCCGAAAAACCGGCCCGGTCATCACCCAGATAGCATAGTCGCGCAGCAGAAAATCCGTCGCGCTTTGGGGCTGGCGTCGATTTCACCAGATCGGTACTGGCGCGCAGGTGGTTTTCACCGGCTCCAGCGGCACGCTGATGGTGCCAATGCGCGCACTCGCTTTTCGGTATACACCGGCTTTGACAGGTCGGAACTTCTGCAGCTCGGTGTAGAGCGCGGTTTCGAACTGCTTCCGTGAAGGCTGCGCTGGCCAGGCCAGGCAGCATCGAGCCCTTGTGGCGGGCCAGCCCTTCGAGGTCCAGCACCTCTGCTGCTGCGCATGGCCTGCAGGATGCGCGCGTCTGGCGGTGCCGGTCTGGCCGCACAGCACCACCAGTCGCAGGCCGTCGATCAGCCGTGGCGGCATGCTCCACTACATGGCGGCGAAAGGCCTTGTAGCCCCCTTTCAGCCGCTGGGCATCCCAGCCGGTCAGCGCAGCCAGGTCACCATCGAGCCACTGCGCAGACCGCCGCGCCAGCAGTAGACCAGCGGGCGCCAGCTCGGGCTTGTGGATGAAGCTGGCCTCCCAGTGCCGGGCCAGATTGCCGGCCACCAGCCCCGCGCCGATGCGCCGCGCCTCGAAAGGCGCTTTTTCTGCTTGTAGATGGTGCCGACGCGTGCAGCGCTCCTCGTCGTTCAGCACGGGGTGATTGACGGCGCCGAAAGGGATGTGATCGAGCGCGCATTCTGAAGGGAGCGAGGCGACGATGAGGCGTTGAAGTCGCCGATGGCTGACGCCGACAGCCGGCGGTGGGCTGCCGCGTGAGAATTTCCGTGTGCGAGAAGGATGCAGACGAGCAGAGCGCCACCCGACTGCACGCAGCACGGGGCCATTCTGGGCGGGGTCTCGCGTACGCTCGGGAACGGCGGCAGAGCGCGAAAGCCCGCGGCCACCGGCTCTCGAACCGGCGGCCCTGTCCCGATCATGGAATGGTAACGGCAGCAATGGCGGAGAAATGGGGTGGACACGCCCGGCGACGCGTGGCGCCGCCACCGGGTTTGAAGCCCGCCGCCGATCCACCGGGATCGTGTTCCCACTCCGGTGGTGTGCACTGCACTGATGCTGCCGGCGGGGGCGCTGGAGCGTGTCGGGGCCTGTTTGTCCCGAGGTCGCTCCGGGATCCGGCGCGATGTGGCACGGCGGGCTGTCGGCCCAGCACGGAACGCTCTCGCAGGCCCCAAAAGCGACGTTCCGGTCAGTCTCACCCTGAACAGCAAACTCTCCGTACGCAGGATAGCGACGCCCACGCGCCGGCACAGGCGCCCGATGCGGTCGAAAACTCCAGAACCCGCACGGCCTGCTTGCGGCCCAGGCCGCTGGCATCGCGAGAGGCCGCCACGGTCAGGACGGGCCGCCTGGCCGGTGCCCGGGCGCCAGTCGGGATGCCCCTGCCCTTCCTCTGCGCGCTGCCGTCGTTGGCACATGGTCCGGCCGTCCGGACGTTGACGAGGGTGCGGACGCGGCCGGCCGGGCGCGAGGCGTGGACATGGTTGTGGACGTGGGCGCGCGAACGTGCGCGTGGGCGTGCATGAAGCAGACACCACATGCGGCTGTACTGTTTTCCTGCGCCAGCCGTCAGCGCGATGGCGGCGAAGCGCGCGCCGTCGCGGGCCGTGATGCACAGAATCCTTCACGACCGGGTGAGACATACCCGCCACGCGCCGAACGGGTTAGCGGCTGGCGCGCAAGCGCTTGGGCTGGTTCGCCAACGCGGCCCAGGTCCCACCCAGGCGCCCTCGCGTCGGCTTTCCATCAGCCGGGGCATCAGCCCGCCCCAGCAGCGTCTGGTCACGGGCGGCGTTCCGGTGCCATGTTCCGGGCAGGTGCACGAAGGCACCGCTTGAGCGCGATGAGTCCCTGTTTCCCGCCAGCGCATCAGCACCAGCCGCCAGTGGGCATCGTCCAGCCGCAGCGGGCCAGCCGGCGCAGGCAGGCAGCGTCGGGGCCGATTTCCTCGGTGGCGGTCTTCAGTGATGGTGGGCCAGCGTCTGCAGCACGGTGGCCGACAGCCCGCTGCCACGCGGCTTCACCAACGACGAAGGTGTCGGACGGCGCGCCGGGTGGCTGCAGGGATCCGGCGCCGCGGCGCTGCAGCACCAGTCGGCAACACTTTGGCCCTGCCGGGGCACGCCCCGCCAGAAACGCTACCTTTGCACGGGCATGCTGCTGGTCAGACACTGCCTCCGCTGGGAGCACTGCTGTAAAAGCGGCAGATGCCAGTCTCGAGGCAGCGCAGCACCACCCGTTGCACTCATGTCAGCGGCGCCAGCAGGGGCATCGAACACCGCCACGCTGGAGAGCCCGAAGACACGCTGCCCTGCGCCAGATCCACGCAATCCGACACCGCCAGCAGGCCCGCCAGCCGGTCCATACGCAGGGCCGGGCGCTGCGGAGCATGCAGCAGGGCCAGCCACCGCTGCGGCGTGCGCCGGTAACGCACCGGCGCCGAGACTGGTCAGCACCCGGCCTCCACCGATGATGCGCTGGCGGGCCGCGTCACGCACGATCAGCCGGTCACCCGTGCCCGGGCCGCCAGCATAGCAGCGCAGCCGTACACCAGACTCGTCCGGCCGGGAGCCAGGGTGTCCGCAGGCATCCCCGCAGCGTCGCTCACCTCCCTGCCCGCCGCAGCATGCTCAGCCTGACACCTGCATCTCGTCCCGCACCTGCACCTTGTCCTGCATCTGCATCTTCCAGGCACCGCCAGCCCTTTTCCTGGCGCCTTCGGCGCGCGCGCACGGCGGGCGCGCTGCATCCGTCGCCGGCTGCCGTGACGGACAACACATCACCATCCAGCACCCGCGCAATGCGGCCGGGCTGGACGTGGTGCCCATGCACACATGCACGCGGGTGCCGCTGCAGCGCCCGCGGTTCTTCGTGCCAGAAGGTCCGGGCACATCGAGGCGGTCTGACGTCACGCAGGCATCGGGCTGCACGCAGCCCGATGCCCGCGCTGCCAGCCAGCGGCGCTCGATACCGAAGCCTGGCCCGTTGACGTGCGCAGCGCTGGCCGGCAGCGCGCCGTACCGGTACTGCGGTTCTGGGCATGCAGCGAGGCGTACGCGCAGGCCAGCCGGACCGCCGGGCAGCTGTTCCAGCACATCACCGACCTGCACCTGACCGCGCATGCACGGTGACGTCACCACGGTGCCCACACCGTCGAGTGAGAAGGAACGGTCGATGTGGCGAGGCGGAAGGCGTCGCATGGTTCTCGACAGGGAATGCCGGCATCCTCCGCCGCAGGTTCTTCAGCTTCGGAGGGAGCCTCTTCGGGCTCTTCTTCCTGGGTATCTGCCACGCAGGAGGCTTGCCCTTCGTCAGCATCTGCTTCGGTATCCTTCCGCTCAAACCAGAACCATCCAGCCGGAGGATCACGAAGAGGCTCTCAAACAAAAGGGCGCGCGAGAGCATAGGGCATGGGCGTTTCCACCATAGGCCACCGCCACACCGCGCCTCCGCCACCAGCCAGTGGCGCAGCTCATCGATCCCCGCGCCAGTCACGGTCGAGACCGGCACGATGCGTGCGTCCGCCAGCGGCGTGGGCGCCAGCAGTGCCTTGATGTCGGCCGTGACCTCGGCCACGCGAGCGGCATCAACCCGGTCGGTCTTGGTCAGCGCCACGATGCCACGCCGCACGCCCAGCAGTGACAGCACGGCCAGATGCTCGCGGGACTGCGGCATCACACCATCGTCGGCAGCCACCACCAGCAGCGCACCGTCGATGCCGGTGGCGCCGCGTCATGGTGCGGCAGAATCGTGGCCGGGCACGTCGATGAAACCGATGCGCACTCTTTCGCCCGATATCCTGGCATCGCGCTTCAGGCCCCGCCTTCCCGTCCTCCGAAACGCAAAGCCCAGCTCGATGCTCATGCCGCGCTTTTTCTCTTCGGGCAGGCGGTCGGTGTCGGTACCGGTCAGCGCCCTGACCAGCGAGGTCTTGCCGTGGTCGATGTGTCCGGCGGTTCCGATCATCATGGAAGCTCACTCCTCTGGCGCATGCTGGCGCAGCCACTGCGCACGGAATTCGGCCTCATCCCGCTTCCAGGCAGCGAAAATCCAGCACAGCGCATCGTCCGCCACGCGGCCGATCACCGCACGGGGCAGCGCGCGCAGCTGCGCGGCCAGCGCCTTCAGGCGGCGCCCGCTGCGTTTGCCGTCGCAGTGCGGATCACCACACCACAGCTGGGCAGCGCATCCACCGGCAGCGCACCGCTCGCCGATCTGGCTGAACATCGGTTCGACCGACAGCGTCCAGTCATCGCCCAGTGCGGCCCGCAGGGCCGGCAGCAGCCGTCTGTTTCGCCAGGCGGCACGTCGGTTTGTGGGCGATCGAACAGGCGCAGCGGTGGTGAGGCGCTGCGCAGGTGTTCGGGCATCAGGTACATCCGCAGCAGCGGTTCGATGGCGGCCAGCGTGAGCTTTGCCCGCCACGCAGCGCGCGCTGAGCGCGCTCTGATGCGCACGAGGTCGCGCCGCCCGGACGATGAAATCTGCCCAGGCCCGCCCAGCAGCTTTGTCGCCACCGAAGCCGACCTGTGATCGGCACCGGCCGCCACCATTTCGCACGGGTGGCTTTCGCGCGGCAGCACTGCGACAGATCCACCAGCGTGCCGCCGCCCAGGTCCACGGCAAACGGCAGACCCGCCTCATGTGCCGCGTGCGGCCACGTCGGCCTCGGCCACACTGCGTGCGTGACAAGCCCTGCACCGCATAATTGCTGGTGTGCACCTTCACAGCATGGCGGCACGTGGTGTGATGGCGTTGGCGTAATCGGCCGGATGCGACCGGCTGGTGGGTGCTGATTTCCACCAGTCGCACCGCGCGCGCACATGATGTCCGGAATGCGAAAGGCCCCGCCACTCTCGACGAGTTCCCCGCGCGACACCACTCACTTCCTTTCGCTGCGCCAGACTGTTGAGCACCGCAGCACGGCGGCCGCATTGTTGCACCACAAGGGTGGCATCCTCGGCCCGTGATCTCGCGCAGCCAGTCCGTCACCAGATCGTCACGGCCGCCACGCCCGCCGCTGTCCAGGTTGAATTCCAGATTACGGCCGGTTAGGGCACGAACCACCGCCTGCACCACCGGTGTCGGGCAGCAGCGCCCCGCCCCAGGTTGGTGTGCAGCACGGTACCGGTGAGATTGAAGACGGGCTTTCAGGCGCGGCGCCATTTTCTGGCGCAGGGCGGTGCCGAGTATGGTTCACCCATTCGCATCGGTGGCCGGAAACGGATGCCGGGCGCACGTTTCTCCTGCTCTTTTCCCGCCACGCGTCTCACGCAATTGCGCCAGCTGGGTACGGATGACGTTCGCCGTGCAGGTGTGGCTGTTATTCGTCCAGCAGGGCTGTATGCCGGGCAGGCGCAGCAGGGCGTCCACCGAGGAGCGTGCATCGTGCGCATCAGTGCGGCTGATGCTTGTCCTGCGCAACAGCGCCGGATCGTCCAGTGGGGACGCTTCGTCTGCGGATGGCCCGTCCGGCGCACCGCCAGTATCCGGATCCAGGATGGCGCATCGGTCACCATCGTCCACCGAAAAGAAATGGATGCGAGCCGGCCCGCACGTATTGAACTGGCCGCATGGCTACCGGAGCACTGTGGGTGTTGATGTCGTCGGCTATCACCTCGAGCATCGGGGTCCCGCTGGTCGAACACCCGCCGTAGCTGTTGCACTTGTTGCAGACCCGGCCATGCAGGCTGAGAAATAGCGGCTGGCCGTTATGGGCGCGAGGCCTTCAGTTCCTCCATATTCCGTGCGGCACGCCGGGCCGATTCCAGCTGCCGGTAGCTGATGCCTCGGTGGTGGCGCAGTTAAGGTTGG
>BNJV01000330.1_pt1 | contig 50933 bp, 92 predicted proteins | sample 8540591 | NCBI WGS metagenome assembly BNJV01 (sample SAMD00202457, study PRJDB9452) | human saliva metagenome | host: Homo sapiens | reverse complement strand
GCGATGCGTTGCGCGGAATGAGCGGTAGTCGCCATTGAAGATGTCGGCGTTGGGCGTGAGGGCCGTCCTCAGAGCCCACACGAAGGGGGATGAGGTAACAGATCACCAAAAGGATCAGCGCAGTCCATCCCGCGATCTTTCCCGGCCGGATCCGCCAGCGTTTTTCTGTGTCGGTGTACCCATGCTCAGTCCAAGTCCGTTTCAGTTGCTCGCGTCACCTTCAGCTGCAGGACGGTCATCACCAGGATGATGAGGAGGAGGACGACCGCCATTGCCGCCGCGTACCCATTTGCCCCTGCTGGAAAGGCTTTCTCGTAGATATAGAAGTAGATGACCGGGTTTTCCCAATCGGCCCGCCCTTTGTCGCAACCGCAATGGTATCGAAGATCTGGAAGGAACCGATCATCGAGACAACGACGACCATGACCAGGATCGGGCGGATTAGCGGCAGCGTGATCGAGCGGAATGTGCGCCATACCGAAGCCCCGTCGAGCTGTGCGGCCTCGTACACCATTGTGGGGACGGTTTGCATTCCGGCGAAAATAAGGAGGGCGGTGTAGCCCATGTTCCGCCACGAATTCACCAATGCGACAGTGAAGATCGCCAGATGCGGATTCCCGTAGAACGCGATCGGTCCCGTACCGATCATCGAGGTAAGTGGTTGACGAGTCCGACATTTCGGGTCTAGAACGAACAGGGTGATCACCGCGACGGTAACGTTGGGCACGAGCCAGGGCACGAGGAGTAGGGACCTGATTACCATTGATTGGCTGATACGCTGCATGAGGACAGCGATGCCGAGCCCTGCGATCGTCTGAGTTGTGATGTTCACAATGACGTAAATCAGGGTCGTGACCAGTGCACCCTCCCGAAGTGCTCGTCTCTGAGCAGCGCCCGGTAGTTATCCAACCCGACCCATCGCGCGGAGGTCAACAAATCCCAATCAGTGAAACTGATCTGCACCCCTCGGATCGTGGGGACAAGGTAAAGACGATGAAACCCGCGCAGGCCGGGGCGACAAAGAGGCATCCGACTCGCCACTCGGTCCTGCGTTGGCGACTCATCCTTGAGGACTGTTTCACAGTTCCCTTCCCGCTCCTCGCGGGAGATGGGGCATCATCGACCATCCCGCGAGAGCTCAACTACACACTATTTATAATACTATATTTAGTAATGTGCAAGCGATCCGCCCACACAAGGCAGACAAGGGGGCCCAAAATGGCGCAGAAACGACGCATCCAGCGCAGACACAACATGTTCACCCTCATCACTCGATGCGCCAGCAAGCCCTACACGATGGCGCAACTCGCCACGAAAGCTGGAATCACCCTGCCCAGCCATCGAGGCCGTCATCACAGACCTCACAACCCTTGAATGGCTCGAACCCACGGACGCCCCCAGCCAACGCAGCATCGGGCGCCCCGCCACCTACTTCCGCCTCAAACCCTCAACAACCTCGATCCTCGCCCTCGACATCGGTGCTCACTCACATCAGCGCGATGCGCGCGACATACTCAGGGGATATTCTCGCCGAAGACTCGGTACCCATTGACGAACAGGCCCCCGCGTCGCAGCGACTACACGTAGCGGCACGCCTCGCCCAGAATTTAGCGACACACTCGTATAAACCACTTGTGTGCGCGGTCGCATCGCCCGGAGTCATCGACAACAACACCGTCGCATACTTCGGCGGCCGGGGGATGCCGGGATGGCAAGGACTCAACCTCGCTGACAGCCTCGGTCCCTCGCTCAACACCAGGGTCATTTCTCTGGGAGACTGCGCCCTCGGGGCCCGGGGGGAATCCTGGAAAGGGGCCGCCGCGAACATCAGCGACGTCCTCTACATCCTGGCGGGACAACGCACGGGCGCGGCCTCTGTCATCGACGGGCGAATCCACGCCGGGTACGGGGGAAGCGCAGGCCTGATCGGAGAACCACCCAAACTAAGGTGGCGCGAAATCGAGGAAGAAACCTTCTCTCGACTCTCTATCCCGACGGGCAGCCCTGCACGAGACACGCTTTTTCTCCCTCGCGAGCGGAGATACCACGGCTTTTACAGAGCCAGCGACAGAATACGCCGATCTATTGACTTTGGGGGATTGAGGCCATGATCCTCGCAACAGCACCCGAGTGCGTCGTCATCGGCGGACGATTCGCCTCCCACGCAGACCCTATTCCTGCCGCGCCTGATCGAACGTTGCGCCCAAGTATGCCCCTTCCCCGACAATCACCGCCTCAACCCCTGGGAGGACGCGAAGTAATCCTCGGCGCGATCCGCTACGCGATGGACACCGTCACCGATCGACTAAGCGAAATGATCACGAACTCGACCGATTCCCCACGCCTCGCCAGACAGGCTTGTGGGAGAAAAAGCAACTAAGGCCCACTCCCGCGCGATTTAAGGAACAATTATCGGTCCTCCGGTTAGCCCACAACCCCCAAGGGCACAACAATGGGTAAACTGTGGCAGAGAACCCGCCAGTAAGGCTATATGTCGCGTACACCGCGCGGGGAATGAGAGAACACGACCTATGAGTATTTTCGACCGTTTTGAAAGCGCCGTGGAGCGCGGTGTAAACGGTCGCCTTCTCGCGTGTTTTTCCGTTCGGGAATCAAAGCAGTTGACATCACCTGGCGCTCAAGCGCTCCATGGAAGACCACGTCCAAGAACTCTCCACCGACCGCGCATTGCCCCTAACCACTTCCTCATCCGCATGGCATCCTCCGATATGGACGCATTGGGTGACCTCGACATCCTCGCCGGCGAATTTGCCCAACAGGTAACCGATCACGCAGCCTCCCAGGGATACACCCTTCTCGGCCCAATCTCCATTGATTTCACGCGCGACTCGGAAGAATTCACCGGTCAGCTCCAAGTGGAAGCACGCAACGAACGAGGCGCTGCCGCCCCGGCCACGGCCTCGTCACCCTCCCCCGAGCACCCCATCCTCGACATCGACGGCCAGAAGTGGCTCCTCACCGAGACCCGTCACCGTCATTGGCCGCGGAGCCGAGGCCGACATCACCGTTGCAGACTCGGGAGTTTCGCGCCATCACCTGGAACTTCGTATTACTCCGACCGGCGTGATTGCTACCGATTTGGGTTCAACAAATGGTACTTTCGTTGAAGGCCACCGCATTGATGCAGCGACCCTTTTGGACGGAAACCAGATCACCATCGGACGCACCCGAATCCTGTTCTGGACGCACCCGCAAAGTGAGGATGCCCAGTGACTTCAGATCTCACCTTCACCCTCTTCCGCCTGGGGCTTACCTTGTCCTCTTGTGGCTCCTCGTTTTGGGAGCGGTCTCAACTCTGCGCCGAGATATCTTCGGCACGGTCGTGACCCCGCGCGGAAAAGGACGCAGGATGCGGATCGCAAGCGTCGCTGAATCCACGGCGTTCAACGCATACTTCCGAGCACGCGAAATCTTCTCAACCGGTGGCCGCTTGTGGGCACGATCATTCCCCTCGGAAGCACTCAGATCGTCATTGGACGTTCACCTCATCAACACTGGTTTTTGGAAGACGAGTACGCATCTTCCCAGCACGCAGTCTGACCCCCGCTGACGGACGTTGGTGGATCGAAGACCTCGGTTCCCGAAACGGAACTTTCGTGGACGACGAAAAGACTGACTTCGCCTCGAGGAATTGAACGTGGGAGATATCGTCCGAATCAGCCGAAACGACCCTCGAATTGCGTGAAGTAACATGGCCCACCAAGCCCGTCGAATTTCACTACGCCGCTCACCCGCAGCGTACGTCGGCTTGTGCGCCAGAAACAACCAAGATTCCGGCTATGCGGGCGCGAATCTTCTGGTTTCTGACGATGGAATGGGCGGCCCCGCAGTCGGCGATATCGCTTCCTCGGTTGCCATCGCTCACTTAGTTCCCTCGATGCCGACTCCCACCCCGCTGAGACTCCTCCCTCTCTTCGCGATGCCTCATGGACGCGCACGAGGAGCTTTCGAGCGCTCCGAGCAGACCCCGAGTCTCGCTGGCTGGGGACAACCTGCATCGCGCTCATGCGTTCGGAAACAAGTCTCGCCATGGTCCACATCGGCGACTACCGCGCCTACCTCTTGCGCGGCGACACCTGCACCCAGGTCACCACCGATCACTCTTTCAGTTCGAGCACGTGTTGGACAGCCAAATCACTACCCGTAGAAGGGCGGAACATCACCCGCAGCGCAATGTCGCCGTGCGAATCGGGGATTCTCAAGCCGATGTCACTCCGATGAGACCATGCGTGAGGGCGGTCGTCGGAGACCGCTGGTTGCTGTAGCTCTGATGGTCTTTCGGGTCGTCTCCGCAGATACGATCGCTGAGATTCTCACCGAGGTCCGCGATCCCGGAGATGCCGCCGAAGAGCTGATCCGGCTGGCTTTGCTTGCGGGCGGCCCCGATAACGTCACCTGCGTGGTGGCCGATATCGTTCCCGCGGGCACCGTCCCTCCCAGCGCACCGCAGATCGTTGGCGCTGCTGCGAAGGATCGCCTCGCGCCCACCCGTGGGGGTGGTGGGGCAGCGGCTCGTGCTGCGGCTTTGGCTTCCCCGACCAAGGACTTCCCGTCGACGACGAGGCCGAGGCGAGCCGACGCTCCTCGTCGCCACGTTTCGCTTTGGCTCCTGCCCGTCATCAGTCTGATGCTCGCAATTGGCGTTATTGTTGCCGGGCTGGTTGGGCTGGCAGTGGAGCCAATCCCAGTACTACGTCATGGGTAAAGACGGCTCAGTCGTCATTTTCCAAGGGATCCCACAGTCCATCGGCTCGTGGAATCTCTCCCACGCCGTTGAAATCACCGACGTGAAGCTCGACCAGCTCGCGGCGGTCGATCAGCAGCGTCTTCAGAGACCTGTCACGCGTTCCTCGCGCGGTGAAGTCGACGCCTACGTTGCGATCTTGCGCTCGAACGCCCGCGAGCGTGCCCTTCAGCAGGCGCGCTGCAAGCTAGCAGGCTCAACAATCTCAGCAAAACAGCGACCAACAAAACCAGGGTCACCCACCCCACCCCTGAAGCAACTTACAGGAGGGGCAACTCAGTGTCTACCGTTTCCATTAACCTTGTCCGCCCCCGGCGCGATCCTGAGCTCTTCCTTATGCTTGATGCGCTGGCGGTTGGAATCGGCAGCTACGTCCTGACCACGCTCAACCGCACGGGAAATCCCGCGATGGGACTCCACATCAGGATCTTGGTGGCTCTAGTGATTGCCGAGGTCGGTGTTCACTTCCTTGCCCCCTCCACGCGGACCCCGTGAGTCTTACCGATTGCGGTTGCCCTGACCGGCATGGGTTTGGCGATGATCTACCGGATCGACTGTCTCTTGATGCCCTAGGCATGGACACCGTCGGTGTCCGACAGTTGATGTTCGTTGGAATGCCATCGTCCTTGCGCAGTGGTCTTGGTGCTGGTGCGTGATCACCGTGTTCTTCGCCGCTACACCTACACTTTTGGCCTAGTTTCTGTTGTTTTGCTTCTGCTTCCTATGATTCCTGGCCTCGGCAAGGAAACCTACGGAGCACGAGTGTGGATCAGCCTCGGCCCGCTGTCTATGCAGCCGGGCGAGCTTGTGAAGATTACTTTGGCGATTTTCTTCGCCGGTTACCTGGTCACTAACCGCGATAATTTGACCATCGGCGGCCCGAAGGTGTTGGGATTACGTCTTCCACGCGCGCGCGACCTGGGTCCGATCTTGGTTGTCTGGCTTGTCGGTGTGGCAATTCTTGTCCTCCAGCGCGATCTGGGGAACCTCGCTTCTCTTCTTCGGGCTTTTTCGTTGCAACCCTCTAGCGTCGCAACGAATCGAGTCTCGTGGTTGGTCATCGGTTTCACCATGTTCGTCCCCGCAATTTTCATGGCGATCAAAACATTTAGTCACGTGCGCGCTCGCTTTGACGTGTGGCTCAATGCCCTTGAACCCGATGTGTACAACGCCGAGGCGGGAGGGCTCCTACCAGCTGGTTCGGGGCTCTTCGGCCAGGCCTCAGGCGGGCTCATGGGAACCGGCTGGGGCCGCGGTTGCCACAGACTCGTCCCCTAGCGAACTCGGACTTCATTTTGTCCTCCTTCGCTGAGGAGCTGGGAATCACCGGTCTTGCAGCAATCCTTGTCCTGTACTTGGTCCTCATCGAGACGAGGCCTGCGCGCAGCGATCGGCGTCCGCGACGGTTTCCGGAAAGCTTTTGGCCACGGGCCTGAGCTTCTCCTTTGCCATCCAGATTTTCGTTGTTTTGGGCGGAATTACCCGACTGATTCCTCTGACCGGATTGACCGCGCCTTTCTTGGCCGCCGGTGGCTCTTCGATGGTGTCCTCTTGGCTGGCTGTTGCGCTCCTGATCCGAGTCTCTGACGCTGCGCCGTCGTCCGTGCCTTCCGCATGGACGTCTGGCAGCCTCCCGAGGTGGGAACCGAAGCGTCGCAGGCTGAGCACATGGGAGGCGCCGCGGCGAACACTCAGATTCGTCGCCTTTTTCGTCATTGTGCTCGCATGATGTTCTGCGCCCTCGGCGATGGTGACCAGTAACCAGGTCATTCAAGCCCCTTCGCTCAAATGCTGATGGCCGCAATCAACGCACGATTTTGCATGCTGCTGAAACCGATCGCGGCCCGATCATTGTTGACGGCACTGCGATTGCGTCCTCCGAAAAAGGTTGAAGGATCCTCGCTACCAGCGCTCTTATTCCAGGGTCCGCTCTACGCCCACCGACCGGCTGTCTTCTCGGCGGCATTCTCTCAGTCCACCGGGATGGAAGCTGCGGCTGAAGATATGCCTGGATGGCAGCCTCGGGCCCTCCTCGCCCAGCGTTTTCCGCAATCTCTCGCGGGTCCAGAACCGGCGTCAAAGGGTCGCGGCGTTGTTTCTGACGCTCAACCCATTCATCAGATCGCCGCGAAAAGCAGGGAATCGTAAGGAGCAATCGTTGCTCTCGATGCCAAAGACCGGTGCCGTTTGGCAGCAGATTCTTCGCCCGTCCTACGACCCCAAATTCTAGCGGTTTTTGATTCCGGGAAGCCAACGCGGCCTACACGAAACTGATTAACAACCCCTTCTAAAGCCTTGCATAACCGCATGCGATTGCTGGCGATCTTTACGCCCCGGTTCGAGCTCAGATCCTCCACCGCCGTCGTGCTGCTTGAGAAGGCGCCGTCACGCCGCAAACAGAGATGGATTCTCCCGTCTCAACAGTTCTCCGGGAATTAGGACCTCGGTGTCAATATCGAGTCGACGGAGTGCGGTAACGTACCCCACTCTTGCCGAGGCCTTCGCGCGTCGTGTAACGCGACTTCGTTCCTGCCAGCGAAAAGCTCACTCAGTACAGATCTGGCCATGCCTGCGAATCGTTTCGGAGTTCGGGAACAAGCCAGAAAGATCCCTGAGCGTCACCGCTCGCAGTTCGATTCGACGGATTCTGCGCAGCTCGCGATGAGCTCCATTGGCCAGTACCGGTAAAAGGTCACGCCTTTGGAAATGGCTATGCTCTCGAGACCATTGCCAACAAGGGCACCCAGTGATGCGTCCCTACGCGATTTCGCAGATCGTTGACTCTGACCTCCAGGTTCAGTCCGAGACTTCTCCGGTGCGCGTCGGTCAAAGATCAGCCCGAGACTCCTTCCCCAGATGACTGAGCTCATGCAGGGAGTGGTCTCAGCCCTACGGAACTGGCACCGAAATGGCTCTTCCCGGTATTTCCGTGGCGGCGAAGACCGGAACGGCTGAAGTGGGTGACGGTTCGGGGCGCGCAAACGCATGGGCCGTTGGTTTTGCGCCGGCTGACAACCCGAGGATTGCCTTCGCAGTCTGGTTGAGGGCGATGACTTAGGCCCGTTCACGGCGGAGCGATGCGGGTCCCATCGTACGCGCACTCCTCCAGGAGGGATTGAAGTGAGCGATTCGAAGCCTTCGACTACGCCCAACCAGCTTGCCGGACGAGTACTGGGCGGCAGGTATCTTCTGCTCTCCCTGATCGCTCAGGGCGGCATGGGTGAGGTGTCGGAGGCACGTGACCGTGTCACGGGCCGAACCCACGCTGCAAGGTCTGCGCCGAGCTTTCCGGGCAGGAACTTTCGCTGTCTCGCCTGGCATTGAAGCTCGAAACGCGATGAGCGTTGAGCACCCGAATATCGCGAACGTTCTGATTCTGGCGAGAAAATGGCCGCGGCTGGATCATCATGGAGCTGGTTGAGGGCCGCCCTGACTGACTACCTACAGGCGGTGAGTCGATCTCTCCGAGTACCTCATGCCGATCCTCATGCAGATTGCCGCGGCGCTTGCGTGGCGGCCCAAGGGGAGTCGTTCACCGTGACATTAAGCCCCGTGTTTACCTCTGGATCGTCCCTGATGGGCGTGAAAGTCATGACCGGTACGGACTTTCGCAGATTGACTCACCGTCAGACGGCTGCCGGCATGCGGGGACCGCCCCAGTACCTTCCTCCCAACAGGCGATGGGCGAGGCGCCACGTCTTTGGGTGACCTTTGCACGCCCTGGGTGTGATTGCGTCACGAGCGCAGCGGGGTACGCCCCTTTACCGGGAAATCCTGAGGTCGATATCGCTTTCGCCCATGAATGAGCCTGTCCCCTGCCTCTTCCTGACTCGGTTCCCGAACCCTTGGCCGGGTCATCATACCTCCTCGATAAAGATCCAGCAGCGCCCGATCAGGTTCGGCATTGGTCCGCGAGTTGGTTGCGGCTGGAAGTGAGATGGGGTTTTCCCTCCGAGCGTCCGCTTCCCCGCCGACGGTTGAGGCCCCTCACCACGGGCTCCTCCGACTCCTGGAGCTCCGCTGTGGGGACTCGTGAATCCGACGCTTCGCTCCGGCTCCGGTTCAGCACACGCAGCGACGCTCGCTTCCGGCGGATCTCCTCAGGCCGGTCGATCTTGAGGCGCAGGCCTCCCTTGGCTGCGCGCAAGCCCATACGCCTACGCGTCTAGAGCCGGCGTTCCCCACGAAGCGCAGGCCGCCTCGGCAGAGATGCCCGGCGCAGTAGAAGCGCAACACGACCACAGCGCGTGACGATCAATCCCGCTCTCATCCGCTGGCACGCAGTCACTGAAGAACGGAACAATCCGCACGAGTGCTCCAGTGAAGACTCGCACAATCGTTCTGTTGTGGCACCGGAGCCAACGCGTAAGGACCAGATCGGGAAGTGGTTGGTCATCTTCTTGATCTCTCTCACGATTTTCTTAATTGCAGTTGCTACTATCCACAACAGATTCCGGGTCGCTCTTGCACCGAACAAGTGCAGAAGGTCTCATCCAATCGGAGGTTACGACATGGCGGAGATTCCGCCCCTCGAGTTCCTGAGGGGACGCATGAGTGCGCTCGCTTATCGGGCGCGGAGGCATGGCCGAAGTACACCTCGGGTTCGACAAGCGCCTGTCGCGAATCGTTGCTATCAAGACGCTGCGAACCGACTTGGCGATAGTTCCGTCTTCAAGCGCGTTTCCGCCGCGAAGCTGATCCGCTGCTTCGCTGAACCACCCCAACATCGTCGCCGTTTACGACACGGGTGAAGAAACCGCTGCTCCGATGGTCGTAGGTCTCGATCCCCTACATCGTCATGGAGTACGTCGATGGGCGTCCGCTATGGGACCTCTCTCCGACGATGCGGGTCCTTCCCGATCGCCGAGGTCGTCGACGATTGTTGCCGGCGTCTTGTCAGCGCTCGAGTACTCGCATTGGCTGGCCTCGTGCACCGCGATATCAGCCCGGAAATGTCATGCTGACCTCAGGGCGTGAGGTCGAAGGTCATGGACTTCGGCATTGCTCGCGCAATCGCCGATTCGCAAGCGACCATGACGCAGACCAATGCGGTCGGGGCACTGCTCAGTACCTCTCCCCGAGCAGGGCGCAGGGTAAGCCTGTTGATGCGCGTTCGGATCTGTACTCCACTGGGCGTGCTGCTTTTCGAGCTGCTCTACTGGAAAGCCGCCTTTCACGGGCGATTCTGCCGTGGCCGTGGCCTACCAGCATGTCAGACCATTTACCGCCGCTCCCTTCGTCCATTGCGGGAGATGTTCCCGAGGCCATGGACCGCGTCGTCCTTGAAAGGCGACTGGCCAGAACTTGACGATCGTGTTATTCTTCCGCGGCCATGAAGGCTGATCTCTTGCGAGCAGCTCACGGCGCTCGCGTGAATGCCTGAGACCGCTGTGTGGGAAACGCGGCAGCCCAGACGCTTCCTGCAGGTTGGGCGCACCGGCATTCCCTTCGCCCTTCTTCACCTTCGGATGCGGACGCAGGACTAGGATCGCACGCCGGGTTCGCAGGCAACCGCGGTCCGTCGCGCAGATGAGGACGAGGAAAGAAGACTCCAGAAGAAGCGTCCTGCAGGTTTTGATCGCTGGGATCATCACTGTCGTTCTTGTCGCTCTCAGTGGCATCACGTGGCTCGTGGTTACACATTCTCGCGAGGATTCCACCTCGAGGTTCCCAATGTTGTGGCCAGTCTCAGGCCGAGGCGATGCAGACCATTAAGAGCAAGGGCTTTTGGTGGGCGGTCGCCGATGAACAGGTCGCCTCCGATACGATCCGCGGGTTCTGTCGTGTCGACGGATCCTGCTGCAGGGCACCGCCGCTAAGCCTGGTTCTCGAGTGATTGCAGCGATTTCTTCCGGTCCCGCTTCGATTACGCTTCCCGATAACCTTGTTGGCAGTCCCGGCTCCAAGCCCAGCAGACCGTCGAGGCGCTGGGATTGAAGTGGACTCTGTCGGATCAGAAGGAAGCGTCAGATAACGTCGAAAGCGGCAAGATTGCACGCGTCAGTCCTTCTGCTGGTTCAAAGGTCCGCGCGGATCGACCATCACCGGTTATGTTTCTTCCGGTTCTCAGAAGGTCACGGTCCCCGATGTCACGGGTATGAGCCGGGATCAGGCGCGCAATGCCTGACCCAGGCCGGCTTTGTCCGTTGGCAGCGTCAGCACCGTCGACGAGGCCGGGGCTATCGCAGGGCCGCGTCGTCGACTTCACCGCGGTTGGTTCCGAGGGCGAAGCGCGGTGACACGATCTCGCTCAAGCATTGCTTCGGGGTAACGTCGTCGTCCCCGATAACTCGACGGGACGAGAACTACACGACCGTGGCCTCGTCGCTGGAGGCTCTGGGCTTTCGCGTGACGATCATTCAGATGCCTGATCGTAATGCTGCCGCCGGTACTGTCACCGGCGTGACGCCCAGCGAGGTTCTTCGGTGCGTCAGGGTAGCTCGATCACCCTGTACGTTTCGCAGAGGCTAACGGCTCGGCATCGCCCAGCGCGTCAGGTCACTGAGGCGGATCGTGAAAACCTCGCAGATGCTGGGGCTTGGCAGTGACAAGCATATTCAGTACTGACCGGCGCTGCCCGCTCAAAGCAGGCGCAGCCGCGTTAATCAGACCGACGCACCACCCAAGCCAGAAGCGTTCTGCCCAGCGGAAGACGTAGGCGGCTACTGCGACTGCGAGGCAGCGATGACCAGGCACAAGAAGACGCGGAACCACGTGGGTCCCGGAAGGTGGCGGAAGAACCATCCGTACATGTTTTTCCTTCCTTACTCCACGGGCTCGTCAAGCAATTCGGCAGGGGACACCCGTGTTCCAGGGTCCACGATTCAAGCTGGGGTGGACGATGAATCGTTCAGAATTTCCGTATTCGGGGTTACCAGGTCGTCATGGTCATCAGACGCGTTCAAGTCGGCTGCTTCGAGAAGGTCAGGTCACCCGGTACTGGCGCGATGACGCGGATATTTGTTTCGTCGCTGGCGGGAACGATCTCGTTGGACTGGTAGGTGTAGACCAAGTAGAGGTCATTCGTCTCGACAACGACCTTGTCGTTTTTAGCTTGAGCAGATCGATGAAACGGAAGGAGTTGCCGTAGGAACGACGGTGCGCGGCGACAGAGAAGTTACCAAGTTGGCCCGGCTTGCGCGTGTGTCCTTGTAGTGACCGGCCCAGCCTGATCAATGATCGTCCCGGTTGTGCCCTCACCCAAGGGGATTTTCATCCAATTCCACGAGGGAACGTGGATGACGCCGTAGAGTTCGTCGATTGCGGGGGTCTGGGTAAACTCCGGCGGGTCCTCGGTGTGGCGCTCACCGAGTGTGCGCTTTGAGGGGTGCTGATTGGAGAAGTCAGCAACGGCCTGCGCGCGCGGACCTTCCACCTTGTAGCTGGTCCCAGTGGCAGCTGCCACGGCAAACAACCCCAAAATGACGGGCAATACGTAATGAGGAGCTCGCCGATGACCGAGAGGAAGGTGGCGCGCGATCGGCGAGGGGGCTGCCGGTTCTTCTACGTGTTCACCATTCTCTTTCACCACCTGTGCGTATCGAAGGGATAGGTCTTGGGCGGACGCCGGAAACTCGAGGTTATCTGAAGTTTTCAGATCCCAGCCCAATCCGTAGCGTGCCACATAACGTTGGTAATTGACGACTCGAGGATTCGTTTCGACCGAATTTCGGAGCTGATTCACATTTCCGATGGCCGAGATCTTGTAGGGCGGCGAGTACGATGTACCGCCAACGAGGATGACGTTTCCGATGCATCGAACGACGGTCCGCGGCGCGTGCGCACTCCCTGTACTGTCATTGCCTCAGCGCCGCCCACGCTGGCGTTCGCGGCATCATCGATGTCTTGCTGGTGGATCGACGGGTCGTTCGGGGTTTGACGTTATCGGGAACTGTGTCGGTTGGGGCGTCGGAGAGCGTTACGGTGATGCCCTGGGCCAGAAACGGGGTGCTTGGATGGTTCATCGACGGTGTCCGAACCCTGTTGGTCGTGGCGGGGGACATGGCCGGCAATCTGGTCCTTCAGCGAGGCGACGGAGTCTTGGGTTCCTTCACTTCGTTTGGCGGTGTCCGACGAGGCCAAGGCGAGTCAGACGTGGGTTTGCGAGCGGGTTTCCGAGTTGGAGTGTGCGCTTGCGACGAAGAGGATTCCCGAGGCCGTGGTGACGAGGAGGAGACCGAGGATGCCGCCGAACGCAGGGTGCGCCCCTGCGGACGCTCAAGCGGTCGTCCAAATGGTTTCACATCGTCTCTCTGGTTTGCGGCGAGCTTTCCATAGAGCCAGGCGGTGTGGTTCTGGTATCCCTGTTTGGGGTATATGCACGCCCAGTTGCACGGTGTTTGGCCCCAGTCCAGCTAGGCTAGAGGGAGGCCGCCTGTCGCGGCGTTACCCGGGAGTAGCTCCCGAATACCTGCCGCAAGAAAGGATAATCGTGGCTGAGCCGAAGAAGAGCGAGAGCGAGAAGGACACGAAGTCGCAGTCCGCAGAGACTCGGGCAGAAGAGTCAAAGCGCGAGGATCGCAAGCGCGAAACCAGCGAGAAGGATGAGCGCTCGAAGCGCGAAGCGCGGCAAGGGCTGGCAAGCGCGATGAGGCAAACGCGACAAGCGTGCGAAGGCTGCGAAGCGTGCAGCCGCTGAGTCCGAGTCTGAGATTCACGCCTGGACCGATGGTATTCCGCTCTCTCCCGTGTGGTGGGCCCCGTTGTTCACGACGCTCGCTGATTGTGGGCCTGTTGTGGATCGTTGTCTTCTACATTTTCGAGCGCCGCCTACCCGATTCCGCAGCTGGGGCCAATGTCGGAACCTCGCAGTGGGTGGTGGCATCGCGTTCATCGGCTTCTTGATGACGATGCGCGGCGCTAAAGGCGCTGATCTGGTGAAAACTCCTGCTGGGGAGTGTTCGCACGCGAAATGCAGCTGCATGCATTTCACACGCTATCCACATACTCGCGCGAAAAATCCACATCACCTCTATCCACAGGCGATCCACGGCTGGGATAAATCTCTACGCGTGTAATGACCCAAGCTGGATTCGCCAGATTTACGCATGAATTCGATTGATGAGTTATGTAGTGAAACCAGAAAACCGCGAAATATCAACGAAAATCTAGAATCTACTGCAAAGATCACGAAAAATGTGATTTTTCCTTGACTTTCAGCTTCCAAGCCCATTCGCTGCAGTATCCACACGTTATCCACACCTCAAAAACTAAACAACAGCTAGTTCGCACCAGGCGTACAGTAATCATTTCAGGAACGCTGGAAAGGGGAAGAAAATAGCCCTGAAATGGGCTTTTCCCTTCGAGTAAATCGACGCTGCGACTATGCCGCGCTGCTGGTGAGCGTGAAACTCGATGCGTCTTCCAGCCTCGTACATGCCTCCAAGCAAGTGGCCACTCAGTGCCGGTTGGAAGGAAGAGACATCAGTAGCCGAGAAGGTTGTCGAGTGAATCCATGCCGTATTCCGCAAGCATCGGTGCCAGCGGAGAGGAGGACCAACGATGATCGTGCGCGCGCCTCAGGAGAAAAGTTCAAGAAGGCGCGGCATGGTCTCGTTGACGAAAAGCAGAACCCGTAATAAACACGCAATCACACGTCGGCAGAACATACTCGGCGGCTGAATCCGGCAAGTCACCGGGGAGAGCATGCGCTCGAGACGATCAATTCACCTAACCGCGGGAAGGGCGGCTGGCGCGCGAAGGAAAATGGCCGATGACCGCAACCCTCTTGCCTGCGGTTTCCTTCGCCCACGGATCAAAAAGGTTTCTGCCAGTTATTGACCTCGCAGGGGTTCAATCCGGCAGCTTCAGCACAGGATGGAAGGGCATACCACGAGTTGAGCGCAGCCATGCCGAGCGCGGCCTCGGCAAAGTTCCAACTTTTCGCAGCTGCAACCTCGCGCAAACTCGGTCCGTGACGTCTTCAGGAAGGGAACGCGGCACCAGACTCAGCGGGCATATGGAAAAGCCATCCCGGCGCCGGCCTCGGAATTCTCAACGAAGGTCCACTTGCCTGCGCGCCCGCACGCGCTCACGCGCACGGAAGGATCGATCTGTTCGATCGAAACGGTCATAGATCTCCCACGGATTCCACATATCCAGCATTGTGAGTCCTAGATCCGATGAGCACCATGTGGGTGACAACAAGGATGACGATCTCGGCGCAAACATTCCCGCACCAATGAAGCTGTACGTACTCTCGCTTTCGCGGTCATTCCTGCGCGTGGCCGGGCCCAGAAGCAAGGCGCCCAGGCGCATGAGACATTCCGCGATGGGGCCGCCGATATGCACTCTGCCGGAAATGCCCGAAACGATGAAACTACTGGGGAGGTTGACGGCAAAGGCAGCGAGTGCGCGCGCATCAATACCTGCCGCGCGTTGAAGGACGAAAACCGCGCCGAAAGAGCCAAATATCGCACCCGACGCACCTACGGTGACCGTATTCACCGTAGAGGTATCAATGAGCGCCCATCCGAGGACTCCGATTGAGCCGCCAAGGGCACTGATCAGGTACAGGGCAAAGAAACGGGCTCGCCCGCAAGAGGGGTTCCAGCGCTCGCCAACGGCGTGAGCGAGAATCATGTTGAAGGCCAGGTGGGTGAGATTGAGATGCAGATATGCGGTCGTCAAAAATACGCCACGGCTGAATGAGCCCGTAGAGGGAGTGAAAGCCCAAGTATCGCGTGACAACGTGGTTGCTCACAAAGTCCCGAGCCACAGGCCGATACACAAAAGAATGGTCGCGTAGGTGATCAGCGGGGTTTCGGCGCCGATCCGCACGTTCCCGACCTGCACGGCCGAGGCTGCTCGGGACGACCAAAGAAGTTGCCTCGGCCTCTGCCCGCGCAATCCACACAGATCGAACGAACTTCCGTGGGGACAACACACTGGGCTGCACATCGGTCGGTCTAAAGCGTTTGCAATAGTCGACGCTGCGCACCCGGGTGGCGCAGGGCATTCCGGTGCGGCGTAGGGATCTGAGCGCCGCCCATAGCAGAGCTGGGACATAGTTTTCCTTAGTGTCAGTCGACGATATCGATCGAGGAGATCACGACATCGTCAACCGGACGGTCACCGCGACTCGTGCGGGTCGTGGCAATCGCGTCAACAACGCGCTTGGACTCATCATCGATCACTTCACCGAAGATGGTGTGGTTGCCAAGCAGCCACGGGGTCGGGGCGACGGTGATGAAGAACTGTGAGCCGTTGGTGCCCGCCTTGTACGCTTGTTCCGCGTCATGTGCCCGGCAGGTGAGCTTCGTCGAGCTCAGGTCGGGAAAGTGGATTTCGTCGCTGAACTGGTATCCGGGGCCGCCTGTGCCGGTGCCCAGCGGGTCACCGCCCTGAATCATGAAGCCGTCGATTACGCGGTGGAAGATCGTGCCGTCGTACAGCGGACGGGAAGTCTGCTGGCCGGTCGAAGGATCGGTCCATTCGCGCTCACCCTTGGCGAGGAGGTGAAAGTTCTTGACGGAAATGTTGGGCGCCTGCTCGGGGAAAAAGTTCGATTTCGAATATCGCCCATATTGGTATGAATTGTTGCTTCCATGACTCCATCAGTTCCAGATTCACGTGAAATCGGCACGAGATTTTGCCAAGTTTTCCGGTGATTCGCTGCATGCGGAGGAGGAAGGTGCACAATAGAGGAGTCACATACGTTCAAAAGCGAACGCAACTCTCTTAGACAGATTCGGACATGCTGGCTGGGACCCGTACATCGACACCGAAAAGCTCAAGGCTCAGGCCTGCAGCTCCGTGACGCAGCGGTAGTGCACGCGGGCCGCATTGCCGTGCGCGCCGCCGATCTGGCAGAACAGGGACTGGATTGGGCAGCTCCCCGTGCACAGGCTGCACTGGCAAGCGCAATCGAGCGCGCCACCCCCCTTGTAGAGTCCGCAACTGATCGCGCACAGGCCGTTGCCGATCGCGCACAGCCCTTCCTATCCGATATTCACGGTCATGTCGTGCCGACGACTACCTGCCTCGCCTCAACCGTGCGGTGACCGAGTCCGCTGCTGCACGTCAGCGAGGGCGATCTTGGCGAACGCTGCACGCGCTGCACGCTCGGCATCCGCAAAGGCCCTGACGACTCCGGCTCGCAAGAAGTCCTGCAAGAAGTGCCGCTTCCTGCGCGCCCTGTGCTTCACCGCTGGCCGCAGCGGCAGCCGGCGCAGGCTACGTCCTGTGGAAGCGCAGCCAGCCGATCAGAATCCCTGGGCCGAAGAGCTACTGGGCAGACCTGGAGGTCGAAGACTACTCAGCCGATCAAAGCTTCTGCCGGGTAAGACAGAACGCCTCCAGCAGGCTTCATGCTTTGTGTCGCAACGCTCGCGTTGCGACCTCTATCGGTTTTTCGTCAAACCCGTCGTCGTGCGAGGCGATCCTATAACGCTCCACCACACGCCGAACACGTAGAACATCGCACCCCAGAAACCCAATAGCTCAAGCACCCAGGGGCTCACATTCAAAGCGATTCCCCACGTGTTGAGCTTGCTGCTTTTCTCAGAAACCGGGACTGCAGGACTCTCGCATCGCAAAAAGCCACACCGAGCGATGACCCGGTGCGACCAGAGCCGATCCATGATCAAGAAGAGATCCATACCCAACCCGCGCCTTCGGTGCCCGCTCTTAATCGCATCCTCGAATGAGGAGGTAGCACCAGAACGAGCAGGCGATAAACACGCAGCCGACAAAAACCAAGAATGAGCGGCGAACGCTTCAGCTTGGGCTTTTCCACCTTGGACCAGAGGCGCACCCACGTGTTGGCCAGCTGGCTGCGGCATTGCCTGGTACCCAGGGGCCTGATAGAGCGCGGCGCCCTGCTGAACAGCTGAGGATTCAGCGGCACTCCAGCGGCTTGCGGCATTGCTGCTCCTTGGACCGGCACTGTGCTTTGCGGCTGCCCTGATCAGGGACTCCTCCAGCGACTCCCACCCTGATAGGGGATTGCTCCTTGGCCCGGTCCGCCCGACATGCTCTGACAATGTCCTCCCTTGCGAATAAGTATTCCGGGGATTGAGACCATGGGAGGCCGGGCGCCTACGCAAAGCTTTATTCAGCGAAGAGCCGCAGCACCTGCACACCCCGGCCTCGTTATTCGAAGGCGCAAGGAAGCGCGCCGCCGACCCGTCAGCAGAGGCATTCGCCATCGCGAAAGAAAACTCAGCCTGAGCGATCATCGACAGGTCATTTTCCAGCATCGCCAAAACAACTGTCTGCCCCGGAGTAACGCCCAACAGTCCTGAGTTCACCTAATGCGCGCCCTTATCAACGCCGCGAGCTTGGAGATCAGCCCAATTCGCAGCCGAGATCGCAAATTGGTGGCTAAGCGCAAAAGCGCCGCAAAGTTGCATCCGCAAGCGCAGTGACGTCACCGGCACTGCAACGGCGAGCTCAATGATCGCCTCGTCCATCCGTCCCTAGTTTCGATGTCGTCGATCACCTTCATCAGGTCATCGACGCATTATTCGCGCGTGTAATAGGGCGCAACGGCTGCCGTAAAGCCTTCTCGTCTGTGCGTTCCACATAGGCGCAGTTTTTCCCGCATACAACGAGGCCACCATCGAAGTTATCCCGTTGGCTCCTCAGCTGCACCCTCGCCGACATCCTCGCGTGCAATGTTCGCGCCCGGCCTCGGCAATGTGTGCTGACGGACCGAGCGCACATTCTCGCGCACCGTTGCAAGGTCAAGCGGAGGCGATGAGATTTCGCGTCCGTCGCGCATAACGATCGCACCGTTTTTCTCCGATAAAAAGGTGAGTCCGGGCGCTCGGGGAAACTATATCGATTAAGTCCCACACTTGCCCGGCCAGAAGCGGGAACAAAGACGATTCACGTTCCTCCAACTGATCAAGAAGCTCGTCTAATCCGGGAGGAAAATTCTTCTCATCGTCGAGCAGCGTTCCATCCATGTCGACGGGCGACAAGACGGATCTGGGCACCGGCGTAGGACGCGGGATCAGCTGACCATGGTTTCACCCTCGCTGAAGTCACAGGTAGAAGACGTAGATATCGATGAGAGGGCTATCAAAGGTTTCTCGCCCGCAAGCATCGGGTTCACGAGCACAGACAAGACTGACCCCAGCGATGGCATATCCGCTCAAACTCCACAGGTGCGTCCCATGAGCTCGCGAGACGGTCAGGGCATATGCCCCGGTGAAAAACGCGCGAGTCCCAAGGGAAGCTCGTAGACCGCAAATGCCTCCACGAAGAGAAGGTGGCCCATCCACGTAACAATTTCACTCAAGAAGGCCAGCAGCAAACATCACGAGCATCAGCGCTGCGCACACAGCAGAGACGACGCCGGACAGTCGAAATCACGCTGCCCGAAGATGGATGCGTCGTGGGTTGATCTGCTTCTTTCGTTGTCTGCATCGACTGTCTCCTCTCGACCTTTGAGCGCCTAACGATGTCTGCTCACACTATCCCATTGCCACCTCAAAAGCAAACTGCCTGCGACGCCGTCTGCCCGCGCCATTGGCTGGAATAGCAATCTGCTAGGTTGATGGATATGACCATGCGCGATTGCTCCTGCGAGCCTATGCTCGCGCAACAAATATGTTGATCGCCGGACGGCGTTTCACTCACCTCCGACGGAGAGCTCACCGCGCTCGCCCTTGAGGCTTTCGGAGCCCAGGTCATTACCGATTGTGCCGAGGCCGCTCGACTCCACCAGCCTCGACGTCATCTTCGACCTGGATGAGGGGCATTTCCTCGCCCCAGGCGCGATCACCGTCCTCGCTCCCGATGGCGGCTTCCAAGGGTTTACGCTCCTGATACCTCACTTTTGCGTGGCCCGAGATCCCGAGCGCATTGCGTGGGGCCCGTTCGCTCATGCCCGTCACCGAGGCCGCGGTGGGCCGCATTGCCCACCTCCTCCCGGGACGCCGGATTGGCCTCGCCCTGGTTCTGGAACCAAAACTGCAGCCCTTGCCCTGATGATGCTTGCCGAGGCCGGTGCTGAAGTTTCCGTTTTGAGCACCAAAGCGAGACCCGCGATGACGTTGCTGATGCACTGCGCCGTGCGGGACTGAAAGTCTTCGCAACTCCCAAAGCAAGCCCAGAAGAAGAAGAGCGCTGGCCCGCAGGTTCCCTCGCTGAAGACAACGAATATCTGCTGGATGACGGTTCGCATCTCATTCGCATGGCTCACGATCCGAATCGCGCTCACAGCGCTTTCCGCCTTGCAGCGCGCCGCCGAAACGACCTCAGGATTGCGTCCGCTGCGCCATTTCCCCTGCGCGTTCCGTGATTGCCAGCAATGACGCACGTTCCAAGACTCTCTTCGATAACGCCTACGGCGCATGGGCTCAATCCTGTTGGACAACGATTCTTGACGTCATCGATCCAGCAGGGATTGGGGCGTCCCTGGAATGGCGGTCGGAGTGATTGGTTGTGGAGACGTCGGCGAGGGTGTGCTCGCTTTGGTCAAGCACTGGGAGGAAAAAGGTCAGCGTCGTAGAACTTGACCCGGTTTCGCGCTCTCCAAGCACGCATGGATGGTTTCACTGTCGCCCCTGCTGTCTGAGCTTGCCCCGCTCGCGCAGGTATGTTGATTTCCGCGACGGGTGAGCCTTCGACCATTCCCCTTGGCGCGCTTGAGGCTCTCCCGAAAACGCTATTGTCACCGTCGCGGGTGGCGTGGTCGGTGAAGTTGAGGTCGAGCAGGCGCTGGCCGCGGGTGGACTGAGCGAGGCCGGTGACCCACACGTGCAAAGGCTGGCCGATCCACGGGCAAGTCCCTGCGTCTCCTGGAAAAGGGCGAAGGCATCAACTACACGGCAGGTGAGGAACCCATCGAGATTATGGACATGAGTTTCGGGGTCCAAGTCGCGGCGCTCACTGAATTATTGACCCGTGGGGAAGAGCTTTCTCCTGGGCTTCACAATCTTCCTCACCAAGCTGATGATGCGGTATCTCGGGCTGCGCTTGATGCACTTCGTGGAACAAGCAGATGCACAATAGTTCCATGACTTCGACGCTTTCCCAAGATGACGCAGAGATCCAAAGCCCCCGTCCACACTCCGACGTCGTCGAGGTCTACTCAGCCGGGCTCGTCATTCCGATCACCGCTCCATCCGTCTTGGACGGTGCTATTGCGGTTTCCGGCGGGCGAATCGAACACGTAGGATCGCGCGATTGGGTGATCCACGCCCTTGAACAGGCAGGGTGTCCTTCGTCGAACACCACGTGACGGGGTACTCATGCCCCGGCCTCGTCAATGCGCACCCACCTGCAGTACACAGGAATGGCGCAGGTCGGCGCGAGGCGCTACACGGGTTTCCCCTCGTGGGCGCAGGCTTTCGACGCGGTCTATGACCATACCGAATTCGATTGGAAGGCCGAGGCCGCGCGGGGTGCTCGCCTATCGATCCGTTACGGGACAACCAGCGCTGCCGACGTTGTCTCACCGCGAGCGCGAGCGCGCCTCGACCTGGGTCTGCACGGCGTCGCCTACTGGAAGTCATGCGGGTGGTCGAACGAGGATTGGGCGGCTCGCCGCCCGGCGAAGCGTCAATGCTTCCCTGGACGCGTGCCCACTCCCCACAAATCGGCATTTCCCCATGCACCATATTCCTTGGACATGGAACCTCTTCGGATCTTCCCGACCTTGCGCGCCGACACCTCCGCCTCGCCTGCATATCCCACTTGAGAGTCCTATTCCGAGGCGGGAAATGGAAGAAGGCCGAACCGCGCAGTTGGACGATTTGTGGCGCAGTGGACTCAACTTCCTTCACCGAGATGCGGTCTCTAGGTGGGGGCTTCTCGGCGACACAATTCGTTGACCAGCTGGGGGTTTTGGTCCCCGATTGTCATGTAGCCCCGGCGTGTACATGACCGCAGATGACCGCGTCGCCTGCGTTCTCGCAATACTGCTGTTGCTTTGTGTCCGCGCTCGAATCGTGTGATTGGTCTGGATGCCCTCCCGTCCTGCCTACCTGAATGAGGGCAATTTGCTGGCCGTTGGGACGACTCCTGTCTTCTTCTCCCAGCCTTGACGTCATGGAAGACGTTGCGCTCTTGTATGAGATCGCTCGCGCTCAGGGTTATGGGAAGGCGACTTGGCTCGTCGTCTGCTCCACACCGCCACTTTGGGAGGAGCTGTCGCTTGCTGGATTTGTCCAACTGGCCCGCAGCAGCGCATTGGGCGCTTCTGATCGGGCGCGGTGGCAGACACGGTGTTTTCGATGCACCCAGCAACGACGATTGTCGACGCACATCGAGAAACTCGTCCAAAGCCGGGTGCTTCTCGCGATTGCAGCGATTATTGGCGGAAGCCTGCGCTGGGTTGATCCCCGCTTCAACGCGACTTCTTTGAGGAAACGCACAATGACTTTCTCTCAGCCACTCGCTTCCCACACTAGTGAGAGCAACAACCTTGCTCCTCACCCGGGCGGCCATTTCCTGCCGCGCGGACCGCTGACCACGCGTGGCCAGGAAACCCTCGCGACAGCGTGCCACGGCTCGGCAATCCCTCTTTGGCGCTCGGTCGCGGAAACGAGGAAGCTGGCTTGGCACCTGGTGCACTCCGACGAGGCTAGTGGATTTGGTCGGGGCCGGGAGCCTTGGAATTCACTGCCCAGGTGGAAAGTGGCAGGGCCCCAGTTCCGAGCCGCAGATCGTGATCTTAGGCTCGCCGGCAACGAGGGAAGAACTCATCTCCTACTGAGCCTTCCAGACCCCCGTGCAATTCCTTGTCGCTGGTTCGCGGCGGCGTACTTTTGCTCGAGGCCAAGCGGCGCTGGCCACCTGCGTGTCTCGCCAGAGTTCTCTTTCGAGGACTGGAAATTAGCAGCCTCGCGGGCGAATGAGAAGATTCGCTTGTCTAAAAGGACTCTGATGAACGCGTCCTCTCGCTTCGGATCACGCGACGCACATCGAGCGACCCATGGCCCGTCAGGCCGCACGTAGTGAGTCGGCGCACGATCATCGATACCGCTCGTGCGAAGGTGGTCCGTGACGCGGCCCTTAAATGCGGTGGTGCTTGATTCGCGTGTTGTGCGGCGGATGATGGGCTGAGATCGGTGTTTTTGAAGCCGAGCGTCAGATCCTCATCCGTGTTTGCGCATCCAGATCAGCAGCTCGTCAGCACGGATCCCTCCTCAAAAGCGGCACAAAATGGGGCAATCCGCTTCCCGTTGCGTGCTGAAGATCCTGCGGCGGGTGGGAGTCTCCTCGTTTTCGGCTTCTTCGCTGTGAATTTCCGGGAGTACCCAATGGGGTTGGGTTCAGCCTCGTCTCGAGGCTCCAGGCTGTCGCGAATGCTGCTCCCTTCCCTTTGTTCTCAGATCGATGAGGAAACGGGCGGTTTCTCCAGACGCGCACTTGCCAAGGAATATGGCCGCCACTCAAGGGAGCAACTCGGATCCGAGGCGCGCTGGCCGAAGGGCGCCCACTGCAGTGAACGCGGGAGCTTCGGGACCAATGTTCTCCGGATGTGGCTTAGCCAGTCCGCCATGGACGACCCTGAGCGCGCGCAGCCAGTGGTGCGCTGTGGGATGGGTCTGTATGTTGGTTCTGGATCTGGGGTTTTCACATGCACTCTTGGGGTCGCTGCTCGAGGCTCTGATTGATCTGCAGATGTCCCTTTGGCCCGAGGATTCGATCGTGCAGCTTGTCCGCCCAGCCATTGTGGCCCGACAGTTCCGAGATCCCGCGTCTTTGTCCTGTTAGGAAGAGCCTGGGATCGATGTTTCTGAGTGTGGTCGGCCCGCTGTGGATCGTTGCGGGGGTTGAGGAAGGCCGTAGAAAGCACCCTGTGAATGAGGTGTAGTGCTCAATACTCGGAGGCGTCGCTAGCTTCTTCGTGGCGAACAGCATCCCGCGAAGCCCGGGAGAGTGCGGGTCAGCCGAGTGCGATCAGTCCCTCGCCATTGTTGATTTGTGAGCAAGTCGTAGTCACTTCCTCGGTCGCTCGTTGTGTCCCTTCCCACTATGGAGAGCTACTCAGCTGACGCAGAGACAATTTCTGCAGGTGGCCGATGCTGGTCACCTGCTGAGCGAAGGGAAACGAAATGCCGTTTGTGGGGTGCCGTCCATTAGGGCAGTGGTTAACTCGCGCGGGAGTCTGCGAGACCATCACCCTCATTTGATCCAGATGTTGGAATGCCGTCCGGTCCCTTCGGGATGGTGGTCAAGGGTGATGTAGACAATGACAGCTGTTCCTCCGTGTCCCATGCGCGCGATCGTTTTTGCGTATCTCTTCGTGAGTTTTCAATGCTTCCCTGCGTTGGAAGTAGACGAGTTATACGTTTCGCTCGCCCCGACTCCTGAAACGATGATCGGTGTGCGTTCTTCATAGGTCACTGGATGCGTACCGAAGTGTTCTGTGATGCGGACTCCGACCGCCCGATCTCGTTTTGAACGAGAATTTCTTCGACGCTTTTGAGGACAGCGGTTCTCCCCGTTTGAGCGGATTTTTCTCGACCATTCGCGACGTGCCCGCTTCCTCCTGAAACCTCACGCTCACATTCATGTAGTGGCCGACGATCATCGCGTGGGCGACAAAAGCACTGCGCTCGGGTTCGACTCCGTAGTCTCCCCAGTGTGTCGTCAGGAGTGTTCTCAACGCGGGATTATGAAAGCGGCGCTTCATGTAGTGCGCGGTCGTCTCACATGCGAGGGAGGTGCGCATCTTCTGCGCCAAGGCGACAAGAGGGGCAACCTGCTGCGGGACAACCTGACCAACATAGTTGAGGTCATCCACGAGTAAGCCCGCGCAAACATCCTTGAAATAGCGCTTCAGTGCTCGTTTCTCCTTCGGAAAGAGCGCTTCGAGTCGCTGGCGATAGACACCAGCATCGAGGGGACATCAAGATTCACCCCGAGCTTTGGGAGACAAAAGCGATCGTAGCTATCGGGCATCTGCATCCACGAAAGCTTCCCGCCCGGTGAGGTAATCAAAGATTTGACGAGGCCGGAGTCCCGGGAGCCATGTCGCCGACGTAGTGCAAACCCACGTCCCAGCTTGCGCCTTGGCGTCGAAAATGCGTGGGTGAGTCCCCTAGGGCGGTGTTTTTCGAGGACGAGCACCCGCTTCTTCGCCACTCCTGCGAGCAGTCCTGCGGTTGTCAATGAACCTATTCCTGAACCGATCACAATTGCGTCGTACATACACACCCCTTCTGCTTGACAGTGTCTAGTAATAGAATCATGCGCTCCTAGACGCTGTCAGGCAGTGACAGTCTATTTCCCTATGCTGATGCCATGACACGCTCAAGCGAAGCCCCCGGCCTACGCGAAAACAATCCTCACTATCAGCGAGACTCCTCAACGAGAGGGCCCGCTTCCCCTATCCATGCGCGAGGTCTCGAGGCGAGCCGGATGCACCACCAGGCTCCTACCACCACTTCAAAAGCCGGAGGAATCCTTGCAGCGCTGATCACAGAGGGATTCCTCGCCTTGGAAAAATCGCTCAGCGAAGCACTTCGTGCCAGCGCTAACGCAACCCCCAGGAGACGACACGCGCAGCAGGACACGCATATCTGACTTTCGCGCTTAAAAATCCAGGGTTTTTCGCATCATGTTCCGCTCTGACATGTACGATCGACTCACACCCCGAGCTCATCCAGGCTAGCCAGCAGCGCGTTCCCAGCTCCACGGCCTCGCAAAAATTGCCTACGGGGCGAGGATCACACGCAGAAGCAACGCTTTGGGCATACATCCACGGCCTCGCGATCCTCATTCTCGACGGAACGCCCGCACTTGGGGGAACGAGAGAAGAAACACACCAATTCGCACGAGGTGCATCGGCTCCCCTTCTTTATCGATGGTGTTCCTGGGGTGAGGAGAATATGCGTGATATGTCACCCCGCGTCTCCTTTAAAGATTGAATCTATCGACAAGAACACCGCCGTGCCCTAGGCTGAGAGAACGTTCCGGTAATCACTGGACCCCACTATTGAAGGGTCATCGTGGATCTGGAAAACATCAAGAAGCAGGCCGAAGAAGGCTTTGAAGCTGCAAAGGACAAGGCCGGAGACGTCGTCGAGGCAGTTAAGGACAAAGGCCGGAGACGCTGAGGACAAGGCCGAAGACGCCGTCAGGGGCGGCTGAGGACAAGGCCGAGGACGTCGTTTCAGACATCAAAAGACAAGCTGGCAAGTGACCATTAGCGTCAAATAAATCAGAGGGCAGATCCAATCATCGGGTCTGCCCTCGGGTATTAGATATAGTCTAACCCGCATCCCAGAGTGATTTTTACCAAATCTCACCATCCGCACTATCGCTTCCCACCCGGTCGCAATTGCATTTAGCCTTATGACATGGGTGCTTTGCCCCTTCGCGGCAGGCACTCACATCAAAATTGTCCCAATACTTCCTTAGGGGAGCACACGTGGTTCGTCCCAAGATCCATTTCCGTAAGTCCGCACTCGTCGCAATCGCAGCAACCACCGTCATGGCCCTGAGCGCGTGCGCGGGCGGGACCACTTCAAGCAACACCACTTCCGCAAGCGCCGATGCTAACGCAACCGGCGAAACACTTCCCACCGTCACCAAGGGCAAGCTGACCATCGCCACCGGCGACCCGGCCTACAGCCCCTGGGTCCTCAACGACAACCCCGAATCCGGTGAAAGGCTACGAGGCTCGCGTTGCCTACGCCGTCGCCAGCGAGCTCGGATTCTCCAGGGATCAGGTCGTGTGGAAGCGCACCCACCTTCGATTCGGCAATCGCGGCGCCAAGGACTGGGACTTCAACATCCAGCAGTTCTCCATCACCGATGCGCGTAAAGCAGGCTGTGGACTTCTCCAGCCCCTACTACACGACCTCTGAAGCGGTTGTTGCCGTTAAGGGCACTCCCGCCGCTGAAGCAAAGAGCATCAACGATCTGAAGAGCTCAAGTTCGGCGTCCAGCCGGTACGACTTCCCAGAACTACGTGATGAACAAGCTCAAGCCCAGCGTTGATCCCTGGTCTTCAACGGCTCCGCCGATGTTGTCCAGGGCCCCTCAGGGCGGACAGGTTGATGCGATCGTCGTCGATCTCGCCCACCGCATTCAACGATCGCAACTCAGGTTGACAACGGCACGGTCGTCGGTCAGTTCACCGCAAACGAGGACGGCAATCAGCTTCGGTCTGCTGCTGCCCAGGGAAGCGCGCTGACCCCTGCAGTCACCAAGGCTGTCGACAAGCTGCGTGACAACGGCACTCTGGCCGAACTCCAGAAGAAGTGGCTGGCGGATGCCGCGTCAGCTCGATCTTCGAAACGGTGATTCTTCTTCTCCGGCTTAGGGTCTTCCCAAGCCGGAGAATTTTCATTATCCTTCCGTTGATTGCCCCGCGCACTCGTTATCCATTTAGAGGACCCGTGCTCAGATCACCTCGTTCAGATGACCCAATGGCTGAATTCCCAGTCTCTGCGGTCGAAGAGCAGCGCCGTCGTTACCGACGCAAACGCACCACTCGTTCACTTTTTGATCTCCGCGATTTCAACCCTGATTATCGCCGCCATCATTGTTGCGGTCCTCGCTTCCTCTCCCGGATGGAAGACCACTCAGGAAACCTTCTTTAACTGGGAGTATGCGCGTCAGGCCATCCCAGCTGTGCTCTCCGGCATGTGGCTGAATATCCGCATGCTGCTGGTGGCAGCAACCGGCGTAGCGATCTTCTGCTACCCTCCTGGCTGCCACCCGTACCTTGGCTGGCCCCGTGTTCTTCCCGCTGCGTTTCCTTGCGGCCGCCTCACCGATATCTTCCGCGGAATCCCCTTCATCGTCGTCTTGTACTTGATCGGCTTCGGTATCCCAGCGCTCAATCCCACGAGGCGCATCGATGTCACGCTCTTGGGCACTGTCGCGCTCATCATCACCTACACCTCGTATGTTTCCGAGGTTCTGCGCGCAGGTCTTGAATCCGTCCACCCCTCGCAGCGCTATGCGGCGCGCTCCCTTGGCCTCACCCACGGTCAGACCATGCGTCACATCATCGTTCCCCAGGCAGTCCGCAAGGTCACCCCGGCACTGATGACTGACTTCATTTCAATGCAAAAGGACGTGGGCCTGATCTCGGTCCTGGGCGCAACGGATGCCATCCGAGCCGCTCAGCTCAGCAGGCTACTACCTACAACTTCACCTCCTACGTGGTTGCAGGTATCTTCTTCATCATCTTGTCCTTCCCCTTCATTCGTCTTTTCCGATTGGTACACCGCGCGCCTGCGTAAGCGCTGAACAGATGGGAGGAACCGTCTGATGAGCCAGACACCAGTCACGAACGAGGCCACCGAGCAAGCGGCCTTAGATGGGACCGTCCTGAGCATCCAAGGCGTCGTCAAGCGCTTCGGATCCAATATCGTGTTGCGCGGCCTCGACCTTGACGTCCGCCGTCACGGGTCGTGGTCCCTTTGGGTGCCTCCGGTTCCGGTAAGTCCACCCTCCTTCGCTGCGCCAACCTCTTGGAACGCGTTGACGATGGACAGATCTTCCTCTCTGGCCAAGACATCTCACCGATCCGAGCATCAACGCGGATAAAAATCCGCGCGCAGATCGGTGTCGTCTTCCAGCACTACAACCTCTTCCCCCCACATGTCGGTCATCGACAACGTCACCCTTTGCAGCGCGCAAAGGTTCACGGGTGGAGCGCAAGAGCAGCGGAGCGCGGAATGAGCCTGCTTGAGCGAATCGGTCTTGCCTCAAAGGCCCGCGAGTTCTGATCGTCTTTTCGGGCGGTCAGCAGCAGCGCGGTGGCGGTTGTTCGCGCGCTCGCCACGAACCCCGAGCTTTTGCCTCGATGAGATCACCTCGGCACTGGACCCCATGCTGGTCGGCGAAGTGCTCGACTTGGTTCGCGAGGTCAGGACGGCGGTTCAACGATCCTCATGGCAACGCACGAAATTGGCTTCGCCCGCCAGGTCGCCGACCGTGTCAGTCTTCTTGGAGCGTGGAAAGATCGTTGAACAGGGACCGCCGGAGGAAGTCATCGGAGCCCGAAGATGCCTCAGACTCAAGAGTTCCTTGCTCGAGTGTTCCACTGAGAATAAGCGAATAGTTGTGTGCCCCTTTGGTGGCTTCCCACGGAAGCTGCCAAGGGCACACGGCATTTAGTCCGCAGGTGATTCGACGTCTTCCCAAAAGCGCGTGACGACATCGGCCAAAAAACAGCAGGATTTTTCCAATTGAGCGCTGTGCTTCGCGTCGGGAATAGTCTCATAGCGTGCTCCAAGAACCTGAGCTTCTTGGCGATGCATTCGCTCTGGCCAAAACGCTATCTCCTACCCCGTGAGTGATCAGCATCGGGAAGACCACTCTGACGCAAGGGCACACAGACATCCGGTAACGAGCCAAATGAAGGCCGCTCCCATCAGCGAATCCTCGCTGATGACAAGTGATCGATGTGCGATGAGCTCTTCCCTGGGATCCTCACTCAAGAACTGCGAGATATACCAAGCCGAAAGCCGCTTCCCCGTTGTCGAAGACAGCAGACGCTGACGCAGGGGTGTCCAACGCATCGATTCAGGCGGCCGAGGGCCTGTAGAAAACAGCGTCACGGAACGGAACAGCTCAGGAGCTTTCACAGCGGCCTGCCGTGCAATTACACCTCCGAAGGAGTGTCCCAATAGGTGCACAGGATTCTCTTGTGCACCCATTGATCGAGCAACCTCAATCAGGTCACCGACAAAATCCACTCAAACGATAATTTTTCCACGCCTACCGGGGCCGCGGAATCAGCTTGTCCTCGCTGCGAATATGCAAGCGCCGCCCGGCCGCGCTGCGCCAAATAGGGCATAAAGGGAGTGAAGTCTTCTTTGGAACCTGTAAAACCTGGCACGAGGAGCGCAGGGGTAGACCCAGCCACGGCCTCGTCAGTTACTACCGCGGTCAAGACGCCAGCAGCACTGGGAATCCCCAGGCAACGCAAGCCTTCGGGAAGCTCTCCCCAAAAGGCTCGCAATGAACTTCCACGTATCTGCATACATTCTCCCTCACAGTCGAGGCCGGCAGAACACTCCGCCGGCCTCCATCTGTTCTCACATGCTCCCGCACGTGGGAATTTCACTCGAGCTCAAAAAGCTCCCGTGTACAGCTGGTAGTACACGCCCTTTTGAGCAATCAGTTCGTCGTGGCTTCCACGTTCAATAATCACGGCCGTGATCCAACACCATAATGGCATCAGAATTGCGCACCGTGGAGAGGCGGTGAGCAATGACGAACACCGTGCGTCCTTCCATGAGGTTATCCATGCCATTTTGGACCAGCGACTCGGTACGCGTATCAATCGATGAGGTCGCCTCGTCCAAGATCATCGCCGGCGGATCGGGCAACAGCTGCGCGCGCACAGAGAGCAACTGGGCCTGGCCTCGCGACAGGCTCGAACCATTTCCACTCAGCATGGTCTGGTAGCCATCGGGAAGACGCTCGATGAAGGAATGCGCATTCGCGAGCTTTTGCGGCAGCAATGCACTCTTCATCACTCGCGTCCAAACGGCCGAAGCGAATATTGTCCATGACCGTTCCAGTGAAGAGCTTCGCGTCTTGGAGAACAACGCCCAGAAGAGCGACGCAGATCAGGCTGTGGATCTTCGTGATATTGATTCCGTCAAAGCGTATTCGCCATCGGCAATATCGTAGAAAACGGTTGATCAGGTTGGTGATGGTCGTCTTACCCGCACCCGTCGCACCAACGAAGGCAATCTTCTGACCGGGAGTTGCCCACAGCGAGATATCGTGCAGGACCGTCTTCTTCCCGTCGTAGGAGAAGTCGACATTTTCCACGACCAACTCGCCGCGCAGGCGAGTGTAGGTGATCGTTCCATCGCTGTGGGGGTGGCGCCATGCCCACACCCCGTGCGTTCCTCAGTCGGGGTGGACCTCGCCGTTTTCATCGACGCGTGCGCGGACCAGTGTCACGTAACCTTCGTCTTCTTCGCTCTCTTGCTCCATGAGGGCGAAGACTCGCGAGGCGCCGGCCAGACCCAGCGCAATCATCGGGACCTGCATCGAGGCCTGCCCCTAGCGTCTGCGTAAAGTTACGCACCATGCCCAGGAAGGAAACGACAATACCGACGGTGATTGTGCCCATACCCGCAAAACCAAGGTTCGGGGCATGCAACTCGATCATGACACCGCCGATAAGCGCAACCAAGACGTAGAGAATATTTCCGATGTTTCCCAGCGCCGGCATGAGCATATTGCCGTACTGATTCGCGCGCTGCGAATCGTTGAAGAGCTGGTGGTTGTATGTGAGGAACTCTTCCTTGACGGCGTCTTCGTGGTTGAAGACCTTGATGACCTTCTGGCCATCCATCATTTCTTCGATATAACCTTCTTCGTCGGCCAGCGAGCGCTGCTGGGCAACCATGAATTTCGCTGAGCCACCGCCCATCTTCTTGGTTACGCCGAACATTGTTCCCGACATCAAAAGGACCACAAGTGTCAGCCACACCGAGTAGCTCAGCATAGTTGCGAGCAGCGCAACGATGGTCAAGATGGAAGAAATCAAGGTCGGGATTGACTGACCGATCAACTGACGCAGTGCATCCGTGTCATTGGTATAGGTCGACATCACCGCGCCGTGCGGGTGGGTATCGAAGAACTTCAGGGGCAAGAGACCATGCGATCAAACATGTCATCGCGCATCTTCTTCAAGGTGCCCTGGGTGATGATGGCCATCAGTCGCGTGTAAATGAAGGAACACACGATTCCCGAACCGAAGACAATCCCCATGACGGTGACGATGCGGATCAAGGTCGGCATAACCGCAGGAAGGCCCTGTTCCATGCCCGGGAGAATAACGCGGTCAACGATTTGCTGGAGGAAGATCGCGCCAACAGCCGATGCGATTCCCCGAAACAATGATGCACACGAAAACTACAAGGAGAAGGCCCTTGTAACTCGCCCACAGGTACTTGAGGAGGCGACCGAGCGGCTTGGGAACGCCCTCGAGCTTGTGCGGATCTTTTTTTCTTCCGCTTGCAGTGCCTGTTCTTTTTGTTCCGTTTGCTGCGTCGTCATCTCAGGCCACCTCGCTTTCGCTCGGGCTGTTTTGCGTGTCGTAAAGTTCGCGGTACTCGCCGCCCAAATCCAGAAGTTCCTGGTGCGTGCCGTGTTCCTTAATACGTCCATCGTCCAAAACGATGATCTGGTCGGCGTGCTGAACTGAAGAAATGCGCTGGGCGATGATGATCGTCGTCGTATCGGGGATTTCAGTCTCGAATGCTTGGCGGATCAGGGCGTCGGTCTTGGTATCCACCGCACTGGTTGAGTCATCCAAAATGAGGATCATGGGCTTCTTGAGGAGCGCGCGAGCAATGCACAGGCGCTGCTTTTGGCCGCCGGAAAGGTTGGCACCGCCTCGTTCGACCATGGTGTCGTAGCCGTCAGGGAATTGGCGGATGAACTCGTCCGCCTGGGAAAAGCTCGCACGCGCGGATCAGTTCCGCATCGGTCGCGTCAGGATTACCCCAACGCAGGTTCTCTTTGATGGTTCCCAGAAGAGAATGTTCTTTTGGAGGACGACGGAAACCGCATCTCGCAGGGGTTCGAGGCGGTAGTCGCGAACGTCGATGCCGCCGACCGTGACCTTTCCTTCGGTGACGTCATACAGGCGAGGGATTAACTGGATGAGTGAGGTCTTTGCAGAACCCTGTTCCGCCCACGATGCCCAGTGTTGAACCGGCGGGAACGGTCAAGGAGATATCCGATAGAGCAGGGGCGCTCGGAGTCCTCCTTGTACTTGAAGGTGACGTTTTCGAAGGTGATATCCCCGGTGGGGACCTCGCGAATACCGTATTCGGGAGAGGTCAGCGGCGATTCGTAACGAAGAACCTCCGCGATACGATTCGCGGATTCTCCGGCAATCGTGATCATGACGAAGATGAAGGCGAGCATCATCATGGCCGTCAGAATTTGGATGCCGTAGGGTGATCAGGGGCCGAGAGCTGGCCTGTGGTCAACTCCGTGCCGCCAGAAGCAACAATCATCTGCGCGCCGATGAAGTCCACCAGCATGATTGCGCCAAAAGATGAAAAAGCATCATGACGGGGAGTATTGAGCGCTGGAACCTTTTCGCGAAAGTGAAGTCTGCTCGCACTTCTTCTGAGCGCTTGGCGAAACGGGTCTTTTCATACTCTTCGTTGACGAAGGATTTCACAACTCGGATGCCTGCGATGTTCTCTTGGACCGAGTTATTCAGAGCATCGTACTTCTAAAGATTCGCCGGAAAACCGGGAAGATAAAGATGATAATCCCGAACATGATTGCCGCCAGGAAAGGCAACATGATGAGGAAAAATCAGGGGATATGTGCCAGTTGATGCGAAGCGTCATGATGATCGAGAAGACAACCATCAAGGGGACGCGGACGGCAACACGGATAATCATGCCGTAGGCATTTTTGGACGTTAGTCACGTCCGTTGTCATGCGGGTAACCAGAGAGGATGTCGAAAAACGATCGACATCTCCAAAAAGAGAAATCCTGGACCTTGAAGAAGAGGTCTTGACGCAGATGCTTTGCTCAGCCCAGCTGCTGCGGTCGCACCGAAGCGCGCAGCGAGGATCCCGAAAAGGAGCGAGAACATCGCCGCTGACCAGCATGAAGATGCCGAGGGCGCACGACCGGAGTGATGCACCTCCCTGGAGGTGATCAACCAGGATGCCATGACCAAGGGAGGAAGCATCAGAATGACTCTCCCGTGACGAAAAAGCGGTGTCAGGGAGTGATGGGCGACGATACTCGCGAAGGCTCCTCAACAAGGTGCGAATAGTTGACATATGGTACTGAACCCCTGGCTGATTACCGTGTGTAGCACATACCACCTGGCGGTGTTTTTGGGCGCTGAGCTTCACTGTGGCCACTGTAGGAATGCCGAAAAGATGTGATGCCTCATATTAACTCGTCGCCGCATCAATTGGCATTGCGCGTCATTTCCTCCGCCATTCTCATTCATAGCTTATTCATAGCTTGACCCCAAAAGCTCCCACAGATTCGCCTCGTACATTTGCAATATCAGACATCGGGGTCGCAAGGCCCCGTCTCCTTTACCTGTTGAGGGACGCTGTTTTTACGCATATTGTGTTGATGGGATGCACTGTGGGGGTCGGTTTCACCGGCCCCCACAGTGTTTTTCTATCCACGCAGCTGCCTCCCATAGAAGCCACTAAATCTTCAAACTTTCTTTCGTTATACTGTGCCCAGCACAATCTACTCACAAGACAGCAAATCTAGAGGAGCGCGAGCAATGACGAACGAACAGGTAGTACCGCAGGCGACCCCCGAAAAGCAGACCGAGGACAGTATTCCTACTCGCCGCCTCGACCCCGCGCCGACGTACTCGGGGCAGCTGGAGTGGACCTGGGGATTTTTCACCAAGCACACGCCCTCAACGATGTCTTTACCTTCTTCTGCTCCCGGTGGCCATCATGCTTCTGTGGGCGGGGTTGACCAGCCGTGAGAACCTATTCCTCCCCATTTCAGTAACCTTGGGGGTTTTCTTAACCGCTCTGGGCGCTCAGAGCCGTTCATTTCTACTCTGCACGATTTCCGTCATGATTCTGCTCTTCCCGGTCTATCTCTTCGTCTTTGGACTTCTTTTTAATCCGTAATAGGCAATGAGGCCAGTGAGCTCTTATCCGCGGACCTCACTGACGTGTGTTACCACGCGCGTCCGGGGATACATCGAGATGGTAAAAGTGTCCTCGTAGATGCAGTGCTTACGTGAGTTGCTACTGCATGCGTGAGTATTCGTGTAATTCGTACCGTCAGTGAACTTCACATGGATATCGTCGCCCGATCTCGGTCTCGCGAAGGTGACACGCGTGGTAAATATACGGGTCTTTAAATTTCTCCTGCGCATCACGGTTGATGTTTCTTCTTGATGATCGAGGCAGCGCACGGTGAGTTCCTGACTTCCCGACACTGCATCCGCTACGACCTGGGCGCATAAGACCGACCCCATTCCGACAAGACCGCAGTCAATGGTAACCAGCCCAACGCATAACACTTTTGACATCGCGGGAGACAAGCGACGACGAAATCTCACGGCATCACGCACGCCCCCTGGCGCAGCCCTTGATGACGGGAATCAACACGATCGCAACCACAATGGGCGTCACGCACACAAGAGCCCAACTCACCATCGCAAAAGACCACAATTTCGGAGACATCAGGTAGAAGAGCGGCCCGGTGATGGCGGTGATGATGAATAGCCACAGGTTGACCGTTCCGCGCCGACTCATTGAGCGAAGCGATAGCAGCGTCTTCACCTTTACTCCTGCCCGAGTGCCCTCTCCAAAGCACTCAGCCCCATTGCCAACAGCGCGGAATCACTACCCTGTGCCTGGCTCATCGACTGATCGACAAGTTCGCGCCATGGACCTTGCCTAAGAACACAACCATTCTTCAATACGATGATCCACGCGTCCAGTGCCGCGGCAGTCTTCGATTTGGTGCGTGCGCCATGATGATGGTCCTACCCGCAAAGCGCTGCGCAATCAACTCGCGTGAAGCGCGCGCGGCCTCGACGTCAAGCGCCGCCATCGGCTCATCCAGGAGCAGCACATCCGGGTCCACAACCAGAGCTCTCGCGCAGGGCGATTCGCTGTGCCTGGCCCCCAGACACCTGCGCGGGCCTGCGCTGCTCCAAGCCTGCCACACCACAGACTCCAGGGCTTCGCGCGCACGCACCTCGGCCTCGTCAGTGGAAATACCCGCGCAACGCAAGGGGAAGGCAACGATTAGCGAGCACACTCATATGGGGGAACAAGACCGGTTTCTGCTCCAAGGTTTGCGATCTTCGGCTGGCGACCTGAAGCGCCGTCTGGCCACCGCCAGGTGCAGGTCATCTGCGGAGCGTCGAGGACACCAGAAAGCACCGACAGCAACGTGCTCTTTCCCGAACCGTTATGCCCCATAAACGCAGTGACGGCGCCGCCCTGGCAGGTGAGGTCGACATCGATACGTCGCTCGGGAAGCTTTCCGGCAATCTGCACGCCGGGGACGGGGCGGCGTGGAGGCTGGTCCTGTGCGTCTCCATTCTCATTCCCGAGGCCGTGGCCGGGCTGCGTAGCCACGCGCGATTCCTCTGAGGAACTTTAGCCTCGTCAGAGGAAGCATCGGGAGAAAACGAAGAAGCTTGTCCCCGCTCAGGAGCCGCGAATACCACCACTGCGAAAAGGCCGAAGCTCCGCCAACCAAGACAAGCGCAACAAAGACCAAGATGACCGAAAGCATCAATGCCATATCGGTTGATTCTTCCGCGCTGGAGTGTAAATCTCGAGGGAAGCGTGCGGGTTACTCAGCCAAAGACCCCCGCAAAAGTGATCGTCGCGCCGAACTCGCAGTGCAGCGAGAGGCTAAAGCCGTCGAAGACACCAGCGCAGGAATCATCAGCGGCAGGGTCACCGACCACAGTGTCCGAGAAGGCGAAGCACCTAGCGCGCTCGCTACGTTCCTCATTGAAACCGCGAGTACGCAATGCACCTTCAAGTGAAGAAACAAAGAAAAGGAAGCGATACGAAGGTCTGCGCCATAATGACCGCAACCGTCGTAAAAGGCAATATTGATGCCAGGATTTGCAGATAGGCACCGATCAGGCCTCGGCGCCCCCAGGTAATCAAGAGCGCCAAAGCCCGCGACAACCGGAGGAAGAACTGCTGGGTAAAGTAACCATGGAGCGCAGAAGCCGCGACCACCACACATCTCGCGCACGCGCACACACCAGCGCCAGCGGGAACTCAACAATGATGCAGGCAGTGTCGAGGCAAGACAGGTTGCGCAGCGAGGGCAGAAGCCTGAGAACCCAGTGCCTGAGTGAATAGATGGGGAAATTGAACCCAATCAATGCGCAGGGAGCAGTGCAATGAAAGGAACGAGGAGAAGAACAGCACAGGCTGCGGGAGTGCGATCCAACGCGGGATCCCCGCATGCCTGTGCTTGTCGTCATGAGATTATTCCGAAACCACAGTGCGTAGTCGAAGGTGATTTCAGCCCTTATCCGCGGAAGTCGGTGCCGAGAAGCCATACTTCAGCACTGCCTGTCCCTTTTCGGAAAGAACAGCGTCAATGAACTTCTGTCCGGCTTCCTTGTTCTTTGTGGAGACTGTCAGAGCGATGGGGTACGAGTTCACAACCTCGTTCGCGCGTACAATTTCGATGATTTCGACCCTTATCGCCAGCAGCCTTTGCGTCGGTGGCGTAGACCAGCCGGCATCGGCTTCGCCGCTCTCAACCTTGGCGCGCACATCCGTCACCTTCTGCTCTTCAGAAACAGGGTTCAGGGTGACGCCAAGCTTTATCGACCAGCTGCTTGGTCGCATTGCCACAGGGGACGCCCCTGTGCACACACAACGAGCTTCTTGCCATCAAGAGAGGAATCAGGCCGGTGATCTTGGCGGGATTTCCCTTGGGGACAATCAGTGTCAGGACATTAGATGCGAAGGGCGTCGGAGTATCGACAAGCTTCGCATCCCACCTGCCTGGTCATGTTCTTCTGGTCTGCAGAAGCGAAAACGTCAGCGGGTGCGCCTTCCTTCATCTGGTCAACCAGAGTGGACGCAACCCTGGAAGTTGAAGGTCACCTGATGTTCGGATCGCTTTCCTTGAGGACCGTATCAACGATCTCGGGGAATGCCTTGTTCAGCGAGGCAGCCGCGAAAACGTTGAGTTCAACCGGTGCTGCTGCTTCTGTCGAAGCAGATGTCGAGGCGCTTGCGGACTTGTCTGCAGATGCGCTGTTCCCGCCTGAGCAAGCGGTAAGGGTGCAAGAAGGCTAGCAGCGGCTACCGCGACGATTCCCTTGTAGTGCTTCACAGGTTTCCTCCATTTGGTACCTGAAGGAGACGTTTGTTGCCTTGATTTTGCGCCATGGCAATGGAACCCGCTTCGATTCCCAGCTCTCGGACGCTTTCGGTCGAAACCAACGAAACGACACGGTAGGGGCCGCACTGCAGATCAACCTGGCTCATCACCGGATCAGAGTGGACGGCAATAACCAGACCTTGAGGTGGTTAGCGAACAGACTGAGTGCCCTGCCCAAGAGCAAGCTGAGTGAACATCAGGTTGACTGTTAATCAAAGCCGCGACCGATGCTCCATCGATACGAAGCGGTCCTGAGTTCTCAGCGCTATCTGCACGAGTCACAAGTCCATCATCAAGCCAGCGACGAACGGTGTCATCACTTACGCCAAGGAGAGTTGCAATAGTCGAAACTTTGTAATGAGGCATGAATTAATTTTAACGGATTTTGCCGTTTTTTGTAATTAATCGACAAAAATAGACAAATTTCTCCGTAGACGCGGCAAGGCGTCGAATGAATTATTCGCCCGAGGCCTTTCGCACCGGGATATCCTCAAAGAAAACCTGGCAACCACAACTATTGCCGAAGGGCACCAGAGTCATGCTCATACCACCATCACTGAGCTCTTCAACGATCTGACGAATAGCAGCACCATGCATCTTGCACACAATGCTTTGGATCTTATCGTTGCCGATATTGAGGTAGGGGCAGGATTGGATGGACAGACCACCATCTTCTGCATTTATCGCACGGAAACCGCGCGTTGAAAGGAAAACTCGAAGAAGCGAAAGCAGGGCTTCCTCGTCATCACGGGCGGCATCAAGCGCACCGGAAGAGCGGATGAGATCAACGTACTGCTGCCCCCAATTGCGCCCCATGATGTCAGCAAGTGTTTCGCCACCGTCCGAAGTTTGAGCCATTGCCGAGGCCGCGGCAAGAAGAAGTTCCGAAGACTGACGTTGAAGACGCGCTGCATCCCCAATGACCGCGATCTCGTAGTACATCGCGGGGCGGCCTCGCCCTTCGGGATTGTGAGTTCGACGCACAACTAAGCCCTGTTCGACCAAAGGAACAAGAGTCTCACGAACCGAGTTCTTATGGATTCCCAAACGATCTGCGATTTCAACAACGGTTGCTTCGCGACCAATATCGGTAAGGGTGTGCAGAACCTTACGCTGCGCCGGGGATGCGGTCGCCAACTGGGTGATCATGTATTCGATGCCGTTCAATCTCTACCCCTTTTCCATAAACAGTCATAAAGTTTGTCAGAATAAGCTTTGTAATGTATAAATTACATTTCTACAGAACTAAACTATTCCCCTGTTTAAAATAAATTGATTCATATTTTTATAAAATCAATATGTATATATAGTTCCGAAAACAGAAGATATTGCATTGTTTTTCACTTTAATTGAAAAGCTATTCTTGTCAAACCAGGTTTTACGAAAAGTCTTATTTGTGCCACATTTGTACCAAATTGAACTTTAGTCTATTTGTATATGAAATCTAATTTAGTTAATTTAGATTTAAATTCAGTATATATATTGTTGAATATAGTTCGCCCGAACAAACAGAATGCTTGCAATCGGCAGAAATAACCGGCAACTATTTTATGAAGCTGCTGGTTTTGTTTATTTAATTTTTATAAAAGAAGTAATAAAGGTTAAAACCGCCTAATATCACTCCCGCTGCATTGGGAATGATGAGGATCCAGTCTTTTAGGGTTCTTTTGTCCAACCATGAGATTACCCAAATTAAAACAAGAAAAATGCTGCGAATAGTGGTTGGAATGGTTGAGCTTTTTCTCCTTGTAAGTTAGCGATAATTTGTGGAATATATGCAACATAAAGACAAGGATCCCACAAAGCTCAATAGATCCGACAAAGCGATTAATTTTTTTGTTTAGACATATAATACCTCCTGGGGTTTTTATATCAGAAAGGAGAATCGACCGGCTTTCACCTCGCCGTTAGTCACAGCTACTCCTTGTCTTGAGGGACCTGGTTGACATTCTAGTGCACAGGCAACGACTAGCCGCCATTCGTTTTCAAATGCTGGGGCCTGTGCGCAGGTCAGCACATACAGGCCCCAGATCACATCAGCATAGATCAGGCACCCTGATAGGGGGCGTCATCCTCGGGAAGCTCTGCGCCTTGGGGCCTGCAGCGCCACTCGAACTGGCGTCCAGCCTCGTGCGGGACGAGGTGAAAGTCGCCGCTCGACGTGAGCGGTACACAACGTAAGGACGCGTCGGGTATGCCACCGGAGCCGAAACGACGTGAACCAGACGGGTGAAAGGCCACACCGCGAACAGGATCAGGCCAGCAATGATGTGCAGCTTGAATTGAAGCGGAACATCGGTCATCAAGGAGACATCGGGCTGGAACATGAAGATCGAACGGAACCAAACCGCGATCGTCTCGCGGTAGTTGTATCCGCCACCCTTACCCAGAATCTGCGTCGTGAGCGTTGCCGCAGCACCAAGGAAGATCGCAATGGACAAAAGCGCGTACATGATGATGTCGTTACGCGTAGTTGCCAGGCGCACAGACTTCTTCACAATGCGACGATAGAGCAGGCCGAGCAGGCCAACCAAGGTCATGAGCCCGGCAATACCACCGCCGATGATCGCAACCATGTGGTAGGCATGCTCGCTCACTCCCATGGCCTCGGTCCACGACTGCGGAATCACCAAGCCCATGACGTGACCCAGTGCCACACCCAAAATACCGAAGTGGAACAAGGGTGAGGACAGGCGCAGGATACGACCCTCGTTGAGCTGGGAGGAACGTGAAGTCCACCCATACTGGTCACTGCGGTAACGCCAAATCAACCCACCGATCAGAAGGGTGAATGAAATGTAGGGAAGCACTCCCCAGAGGAAAAGGTTCATGACAATCCTTAGAGTTCGTTCTCACCCGCGGGCGAAAGAAGGGATGACGGAGTTTGTACTGTGGGCCAAGGAAGATCAACGCGATCAGCCATTCCCACCATTTCGCTGGGAGGACCTTGACGGACAAGTGTCTGCATACGGGCAAAAGTAGCCTCGTCCACCTCGGGTAGAGCCATACGCAAGGCAGCGACAACATGCGCCCACGGGGAGGACAAAGACAGCAAAGCAGCGTGAAGAATCTCGATTCCTTCGCGGTGCGAGGCCAACATTGACTCCACAAGCTCATGCTCTTCACCCTCGGTGCGAGCAGCAAGCTCGAGGATATTCGGCAAGTAGTCGGGAAGCTGATCATTATCGAGCTGCCATCCAACTGCCGCGTAGAGATCGCAGAACAATGGTCAGAGCAATTCCACGCTGTCGGGTGTCCCCCGTTGCGTAGTAGGTCAGCTCCAAGCAGCAGCGACGCTTCTGATCAAAGGTTTCAACGTAGGCTTCCTCGACCTCGCGACGCGAGCGCTCCCCCGCCCAGTCAAGGAACTGGGAGAACTCAGCCGCGGCCTCGGCAGGAAGCTGAGCCAAGGTGGAAGCCACCTCGGTCAAGATGTCGTCCCATTCCTGCCCCGGGTAGTCCAAAAGGGCAGCGGCAATCATGAAGGTCGCCGCGCGCGACTCACGACTCTGCTCCACAACAGGAAGAGCAGGAGCCGGATTGCGCGTAGGAATAAAGGTCGCTGTTGAGGGACTCATTCGGGTCGCCGTCCAATGCTCACGGGGACCTTTCCACCCTTCTTCGATCCGCAGCCGGACTCAGAACCTTCACCCACGGGGCACAGGTAAGGAGTCGGCGTACGCATCTCTTCGGGTGAGAAGTCGGGATCACGTAGCGGTCCTCGTACTTCGCAATAGACAACAGGCGATACATCGCCAGAATGTCCTCTTCGCTCATGCCGACGGCCTCGGGAATCGACGGGTCGACGGGCTGGCCCATGTTGACGTCACGCATGTAGGAACGCATGGCGGCGAGGCGACGCAAGGAAAGCTCGACGGGGCGAGTGTCCCCGGCAGTGAAGAGACCCGCAAAGGTATTCCAAAGGAATGCGCATGGTCGACAGCGCGGTCAAGAGAATCTTGTGGTTCTCGCCATCGGCGCCCGAGTTGGTGACGGCATCAACGACCGGCGAAAGCGGCGGGATGTACCACACCATGGGGAGCGTGCGGAACCCGGGTGCAGCGGAAGCGCCAGACGGTAGTCCACGATCAGCTTGTAGACCGGAGAATTCTGCGCGGCCTCGATAAAGGAACGCGGAACCCCGCCAGCCTGGGCAGCGGCAATGACCTCGGGATCGAAGGGATCCAAGATCAGCTCGCGCTGCGCGTAGTACAGTTCCTGCTCGTTCTTCATCGACGCTGCTTCGGTCACGCGATCAGCATCGTAGAGGACAACACCTCAAGTAGCGCAGGCGACCAACACAGGTCTCAGAGCAGATCGTGGGCTCGCCGACCTCGATGCGCGGGTAGCACAGGGTGCACTTCTCGGCCTTACCGGTCGAGTGGTTGAAAGTAGACCTTCTTGTAGGGGCGGCCCGACACACACTGCGCCAACCGCGGCACGCATCCTGGTCAACCAGAACAATGCCATCCTCGGCGCGCTTAGTACATTGCGCCCGAGGGGCACGCAGACACGCAGGTGGGGGTTCAAGCAGTGGTTGCAGATACGCGGCAGGTAGAACATGAACGCTTCTTCGATGCTGGTTTGCACCATGGTCTGCATCTTGGCAAGCGTCGGGTCCTCGTGCATGGTCTCCAAGGAGCCACCTGTTGTCGTCCCAGTTCGGGCCCCACTCGATGGTGTCGATGGTCTTACCCGTCATCTGCGAGCGTGCACGAGCAGTCGGCATTGCCTTCGCTCCGGCGGGCGTGGACAGGAGGCGATCGTAATCGTACGTCCACGGCTCGTAATAGTCGTCGATCTCTGCATGTCGGGGTTTGCAAAGATCGTTGCGAGCTTCTTCAAACGCCCACCACTGCGAGGAACGAGCTTGCCAGACTTGGTCAGGCGCCACCCGCCCTTCCAGTGATCCTGATCTTCCCAGGTGCGCGGATAGCCAACACCCGGTCGGGTCTCAACGTTGTTGAACCACATGTACTCGAGTACCCTCGCGGTTCGTCCATGCCTGCTTACAGGTCACCGAACAGGTGTGGCAGCCGATGCACTTGTCAAGGTTCATCACCATGACAACTTGACTCATGACCTTCATCGTTTCATTCCCTCTCTTCAGATCTGGGGGCGAAGCCTCAGAACTCCACATCCTGGCTACGGCGACGAATCATGGTGACTTCATCGCGTTGGTTACCCGTCGGACCGACGTAGTTATAGGCGTAGGTGAACTGGCCATAACCACCGATCAAGTGCGAGGGCTTCCAAGAAGATGCGCGTCAAGGAGTTATGCGAACCACCACGACGCCCGGTTGATTCATTCAAAGGAGTGTTCGCCACACGCCTTGAGCGTGGTGCATATACACGGTGCCCTCCGAATACGGTGCGAAACCACTGCGCGAGCAGAGACCACACCGTTACGGTTGTGGGCCCTCGATCCAATCGTTATCACGCACGCCGATCTTCTCGGCATCCTGAGGACTCATCCACACGGTCTGGCCACCGCGTCCCAGAGTGAGCATGTAGAGGTTGTCGAAGTACTGCTGAGTGGATCGCCCACTTGTTGTGTCAGGTAGCGCACGGCAACCTCGGCTTGGCCTCGGCCATCGCGACCCATGGTGCCGGGAGCAGCCTCACCCAAGAGGTGATGCAGGTCCAAGGGGAGGACGGAAGGTCGGAGAGACTCGCCCATCGCCTGCATCCAGTCGTGATCCAGGTAGTAGTGCATACGACCCGTCAGAGTGGCCACGGCTTGTGGTACTCGATGTTTTGGCTAAATGCCGTAGTGGCGTCCACCGTGTTCCGAACCGGACCACTTCGGGGCTGGTAACGACGGAAACGGGGCTGTCTGAACATCCTTGAAGGTCACGTGCTTTTCTTCGTCACCTTCGGCTATTTCGGCCATGTTTCTGTGCCCACGCGTTCCTGCAAGGTCTTGAAACCGCGAGCTGCTGCGGAACCATTGGTCGTACCCGAGAAACGGAGAATGAACTCGCATGCTCGCTTATCGGTATCCATACGCGGACGCGGACCCATGAAGGTTTCCAGCGTTCCTTCCATCGCGATGAACTCGTCGATTTCCTTCTGGGCTGAAAGGAACACCCTTCGTTGCCATTCCGGCCTTCTCGATGAGCGGGCCGACGGTGTTGTACCTGTCGGAAATCGTGCGGTAGTCACGGACAACGGGGATGAGCTTGGGCATGTTCACGCCCTGGACCCAACCGATTTCTTCACGAGGCGCAACGCGACCATGCGGGGTCAGCAGTTCGTCGGGTGAATCGTGAGTGAGCGGGAGGCGATGACGTCCCTGCATCGGCTCGGGCAGGTGAACTTCGGCCATCTTCGATACGTACGCCGAGAGGTCCCTGGAAGAGCTCGAAGTCGGTTCGCGCATCCCACGGCGGGTTGATTGCCGCGTTGAAGGTGTGCACGTAGGGTGCATATCGGTGCTGGACAGATCGTACTTCTGTACCAGGTGGCCGCGGGAAGAATAACGTCCGAGTGCAAAGGTGAGTCAGGTGTTGCGGAAGTCCGCGGTGACCATGAGGTCGAGCTTGCCTTCCGCGGGAGCATCGCGCCACCATGGACTTGGGGGCGATGTTCAGCTTCCAGTTCGGGAGCCTGACGTCGTCATCAGCACCGAGCATGTGACGCATGAAGAATTCCGCGCCCTAGCGGAGAGAACCCAAAGAGGTTCGTACGCCAGTTGAAGAGAATACGCGGGTAGTTGACCGGTTATCCGGGTCTTCACATGCGAACTTCAAGGAGCCCTCGGTGAGTTGTCCGGAGATGTACTCTCCGACGCTGACTTCCTGCTTCTTCGGCCGCACGTCCCAGTTCCAGGGAGGAGCGATCGAAGGAGGGGAAGGTCGGCATCCATCCGCGCTGCGAGGCCTCGACCAGGGTGTCGGCAAACCGTCTGTTCGCCGAATGCTTGGCTCCCAGCGGCGAAGCGAGGCGCTGGGCCTCCAGGCCGTCGTGTAACGCCACTGGTCCGTGGTGAGGTACCAGAAACCGGTCGCGATCATTTGACGTGCGGGGCGCTGCCAGTCGAGGTGCGAAGGAATACTGCATCCAACCGGTAATCGGGCGGACCTTTTTCCTGACCGACGTGGTGGGCCCAGCCACCACCGTTGATGCCCTGGGTTCCACAGAATGTGGTGAGGGCAAGCATGGTGCGGTAGATCTGATCGGCGTGGTAAAAGTGGTTGACACCTGCGCCGAAGATGATCTGCGAGCGCCCTCAGAGTCGATGGCGTTCTGTGCAAATTCGCGACCGATACGGGATTGCGGCTTCCGCAGCGACGCCGGTGAGTTCTTCCCTGCCATGCGGAGTTCCGGGGTCGAGGCATCGGTGTAGCTCGTGGGCCAAGTTCCGGGAAGACCCGGACGGCCACGGCATACTGGGCAAGCATCAAGTCGTAGACAGTGGTGACGAGCTGCCGCCAACGGTACGGACGGGGACGCCTCGGGTCACAACGCCTGCACCAACCGCTGCGGTCGGGGCCTCGTCTGCAACTAGGGTCGAAGCGAGGCAGGTTTACTTCGGCGCTCTCGCAACCTTCCTCGTAGAGGAGAGGCGGTGCGTCGACGCCGTCCATCGTGAGGTTCCGCACTCTGCCCTTACCCTCATCGGTGCAGCGATCGGCCAGGGTGCCGCGGTCGCGTACAGCGCCCGACTTGTCCATCACGAGGAAGCGGAATTCGGGTTGGGACGGTTGCGGGTCTCTTCATCGACGCGCCTCGGCACATCCGCAACGGAGAGGAACTTGCCGGGGACAGAGGCCTTCGGGGGTTTCCTCAGCTCCAAAAAGGAAGGGGAATCCGTGTAGTGGAGCACTGTAGTCCTGAAGCGTCAGGTGCTCCACGGGAAATTCCTTGAGGATCACGTGGCCCATGGCCATGGCCAAAGCACCGTCGGTACCGGGGTTCACGCGGAGCCATTCATCGGCAAACTTCGTGTTGTCCGAATAATCAGGGACGGAGACAACCTTTCTGGCCGTGGTAGCGGGCCTCGGTCGTGAAGTGCGCATCGAGTACGCGTCAGCGGCAGGTTCGAGCCCCAGACGATGAGGTACTGGAGTTGAACCAGTCGCCGGCCTGGGGACGTCGGTCTGGCTGCGCCAAAACCTGGGGCGAGGCGACGAGGTCTGCGTACCAATCGTAGAAGGAAAGGGTTCACGCCGCCGATGAGCTGCAGGTAGCGGGGCACCCGCACCGAAAGACACCATCGACATTGCGGGAAGCACGAGAAGCCGGCGATACGGTCCGGACCCCAGTCAGCAATCGTCGCAACATTCGCGCTGCGACGATTTCCATTGCCTCTTCCCAGGTGGTGCGCACCAGTCCGCCCTTGCCTCGAGCACGCTTGTAAGCGCGGGAGATTTCGGGATCGGGAAGTAACTGCGCGCCATGCCTCGCCGGGATCACCCAAGCGGCCTCAGCCTCGCGATAGGGCTCAAGGAGGGCTGAACGAACGTAGGTGGCGGATACGGGTGGGAGAGTATTCGTACCAGGAGAAGGCAGCGCCTCGGGGGCAAGCCGCGAGGTTCGTAGTCGGGCATACGGCCCGGTCGAGGGGTAGATCAACCTGCTGGGCTTCCCAGGTGATGATCCCGTCCTTGACGAGAGACCTTCCACGAGCACGAACCCGTGCAGTTCACGCCGTGAGTGGAACGTATGACGCGATCGTGGCTGGAAACGTTGACGGTAGAAGGCATCGGCCTCACGTCCGCTAACTACGAATATTTGACGCGCGTCAGCTGACCTCGCCGCGGCGCAGATGGCCGCCCAGCGTCAGGAGTCGGTGGTCGATCATGATGTGTACTTTCGTGCATCGGGCCTCGGGGACTTTCCCGAGGCAGTAACACTAGTGTTGCTGGGCGAGTGTTTCTGCCCGCAGTCAGGTGGCAACAAGCGCGTTCATGGATTATGAAGTGAAGGTGACGGGCTACGGAGGGTATGAAGCCCGTCACGGACTGAGGCTCAGCCTGCAAAAGGGTGCCTGCGTGCGTACTGGCGCCAGCACAGGAGTGAGGCCAAGATGCAGAAGATTGCGCAGCCCAGGGTTAGCTGGGTCCAAGCCCGCCTTCGCGCCGACAGCTGAGAGAGCAGCGCCAAACCAGGAGCGCCATGAGGCACGCGGAGGTGAAGCCGATGGCGCCACCAGCCGGACGTAAGTGCGGGCATAATCATGGGCATCTGCTCAGTTGGCAGTACCTGCGTTACCGAAGGCCGGGAGAACAGGAAACATCAGCAGCATGAGCGTCATGAAGATGTAGAATTATTCCAACCCTTGGGGTTGAGAGAACCCGCGATATTACTGAGGGTGATGGCCATGCCCACGCCTGAGATGAAGGTCCAGATTGCGCCGCCCATACGGTCATGGCAGAACACACACAGGACATAGACGATCGGAGCCGATGAGGGGCCGAGAGGCGAAGGCGCGTGCCCAGGACCGGCAGGGCTGACGAGGACTGCGCGGCCGAACTGGTTGTTGATGAGCAGGCTGAAGACCGCGGAGAACCCGGAGAAGAGGCCGAAGGTCGCGACGTGAGGATCGTCGCGTACCAGGTGTTGAAGCTGGAGAAGACATCGAGCGCTGCTTTGATGTTGGCCTCGACGGGCACGCCGCGCAGCCAGATGAAGGCGAGGATCGCGGGCGACGAGGCACCACGGAATGAAGAAGACCGCAACGTTGTAGACCCAGATGCTCCCTACCCGCGTGGTCGCCACTGGCCTGGCAGTGTCTGCGGAGCCAGCCAGGTCACGCTGAGGAGGCCATGAGCCCATGAGGATGGGGGCGACCAGCTGGATGACGGACAGTCACTGGAGGCTGCTCGATGCCGCCCTTGCAGGCCGAGGGCCGTGCCGGAGAGGCGCTGAAGAAGTAGCCGGGGAGGGCATGTGGCCGGAGAACCGCGCCGCTGCTGATGCCACACATGAAGGCCAGGGTCAGCAGGACCCAGTAGGGAGGGTCGTTGTCCTGAACGACATAGAACCAGCCCAGTATGGGGATCACGAAGAGAAGTGAGGTGATTCTCACTCATCCTGCGAGTACCGATCAGCGTAGGAACATGTAGACCAGACGCAGAAGTCCCGCGGCAAGGCCAGGGAGAGCGGTGAGCCAGTAAAGCTGTGGAAGCGCTGAGGTTAAAACCAAGAAGCGCTCAGTCTCAGCACTGCACTGGGAGGAACCACACGCAGAAGCCTCCAAGATGAGCGGAGTACGTGGTGATGTGGTGAGCGTCCTCCACGCGAGCTTTGAATCCCACTTTCGGGGTTGTTCGGATCCCAGTCTTTCAGTGACGTACTTGCTTCCCGGACTTTGCCGCGCGGGTGATGAATCAGCATGTGAGGTAGTCATGTCCACTCTCCCTTTCCGCTCTAAACGCGTGTGCTTGCTGCTAATATATAAGGGACACCTCGTTCGAATTGGGTGATGCGACGAAAATCGCGAAAATCCTTTGTAAGAACGTCTGTTTCGTCAACCGCGAAAACGCCCTTAAGGACCTATTTCGGGAGTGTATGCTGCGCAACACTGGTATGCTCGTCAAACGAACGTCCCGACCTCACGCCACAATCCAGGCAGGCCTCCAGAAGATGGAGGGAACCGTCGCAGGTGCGGTAATTACCGCTTTTCAGATCGTTGCTTTCCGTCGGAGAAACCGAAGATCGCTCGGGTCCTCCGCAGCACAATTGCTTGCTAAATGGGGAGCCATTGTCGACGAAGTCCGCGTTGTTCCTGACGGTGTCGATTCTTAGCAGTGCGCGAGCAATCCTCGACGCAGCGAGCTGCCGGCGCCCGCGTGATCCTCTCACATGACCGGAGGCACTGGCGTTACCGATCGTGACCTTCACCCTGAGGCCAGCCCGCTCTTCTCGACGCGCGCCCGGACGCCATCGCCATGCAGATCGCCCAGGCTGGCTCATGGCAAATACTCCCTTGCCTCCCTGTCCCGAGGCCCGGTCGGAGCCAGTCGCCAGGTGACACCCCTGCTTTCATCGTCATCGCGGCCCGCGGCGGCGTCGCCGACACGATCAGCGCGTGATTGGTCCTCTTCTGGTTCCTCATGTCGAGCAGCTCGATCTCAGACCGACTGACTGTCTGCGTTCGAGCCTCGTCTTCTGGATAGCGCTTCTTCGGCCGCGCTGCCACGGATCTGCGTGGATCTCGGTGACCGACCGCCGTGCAATTTGCGCTGCGCCCATATGCCCGGCCCGAGAAGGTTGCCGGATTGGCTGGATCGCGCCGACGTCCTTCGCCAGAAGAGTTCCGTCGCCTCGCCAAAATTCGCGGCAACGCTCGGGGTCACCCAGGCCCGCATCACCGGCGGAGAACTCCTCTTGCGCCCCGCGTTGACCTTCCCTCAGATCATCGAGGCCGTGCGGCTGGGCTCTCTCGAAGACGCGGGAGTAGAGCCGGACCTGCTTTTGACCGACGAATGAACCGGGCGACTCGCGTCATTGATTCCCCGCAGATGCTGGTCTCAGCGCCTCATCGTCCTCTTTTGATCGACAGCTTTGATCCTCTCCGTTTTGCCGAGCTGGCGCGACGAAAGCGCTCAAGCGACGCCCTTCGCGGCCCTTGATGCAGCTGACGCCTCGGCGCTTCCTGGGACGGCGGTCAAACTCAACACCGTCGTTGCTGACGAGGCGTCTTTGGATGAAATCCCAAGCCCGGGTCACTGTGCCTGGAGCGTGGCTATCAGCAGTGCCATTGAGTTCATGCCGATTGGTCCTTTGGCGGCTTCTCTCTCTTTCGCGCCCGATCGGCGAAGGATATTCAGCGGCAAGCTGCGGAAGAACTTGAGTCTCACGGATATCATCACCGCCGCCTCAGAGCCCGCCTCGACGTTGGTCGGTCGCGCCGAGCGATACTCATCCGGGCGGAATCATCGGCGTGATTGCATCAATGACCTCTTCAGTCCTCGTGTACGCGTACCTCGCCTGAGCGCGGATGGAAAAATCTATTCCCGCTCGTTTAGCGTCGACAGCGTCGATCTTCATACGCCGATGACGCGCGGGTGCGAGCGATGATGAGCGCCTGCTGAGCTGTGAAGTGACGCCATGTGGGCAAAGCCCGCGGGCCATCAGCTCCTCGCCCGGTTCCCCAGTCCCATTCCATGTCACCGAAAATTGAGGCTGAGCATCCCCATGCAGATCACGATCCGTTACTTCTGCAGCCGCGTGCCAAGCTGTTGCGCGACGATGAGAAACGATTGATCGTTGCTGAGGGATTCGACCGGAGAGCATCGTCGATTTGGTCCGACGCTCACCACCGCGCGATATCGATCACTCCTTGCGGCCTCGTCCTTCTTGGTGAACGAAGAACCCGTTGACGCTCATGGCAAAGCCTGGCCCAGGCTTCTGGGTGTCTCCTCAGCGCCGAGGCCGTGGCGGCTTTGGCGGAGCAAGGCGGGATTCGCCTCGATGTTCTTCCGCCTTTCGCGGGAGGCTGAGAGGCACTCAGGCGCATAGCGTCTCACCCGTTGCGACCGCCCGGCAAAGTACCGATCCTTCCAGATCGGAACGCTTGCCTTGATGTCATCGACGATCTGCGGCACAGCACAGCGAAAGCTTTTCTTTTCGGTGTGCGCCGTCAACAACGACGAGCAGGGCAACGTCACCGATCTCAAGCAGACCGACGCGGCGACGAACATAGATTCCGTCGATCTGCGGACTCCCCAGCGTTTCCAAAGACCTTTCGACACTCGAGCGCAGGAATTCCCGCAGCTGCAGGGTGCGCGGAATACCGAGATAGTGGATCGCCCTCACCGCCGTCGTGATCGCGGACAAACTCCTCGAAAAACGAGCTCCGCGCGCCGGCGCATGCCGGGATAAGGGGAAACTCTCCCCGAGCACATCTCCGTCGGAACAGAGACAATATCGGTATCAATAATCACGGGGTTCCCTGGAATGTCGTGAAGGGACACGGATGATGGTAGCGCAGCGAGACATCATGACCGCTCGCATCCGAATTGGGAGAGCGGGCATCGAGAAGATCCGCGCTGCCAAAGTTCCCGTCGTGACAGCGGCGGCCTGGGTTTCACCCGTTCTGGCACATCTCGCCGCTGCGTGGAATTGGAACAATCGGCATCGGATCCGGACCATCTTGAAGAGAGCACCTTTCAGCGCTCAGGTCATCCGGCGGCGCATCGCGCCTGGGAATGGTCAAGGCAGAATCCGCCGCAAAATGACGGTTCGGCGCACCCAATCCCGGAAATCCGGGTCACCGTCGAGCCAAAGATCGTCGACGGACAAAGTGACGAAAAACGATTGCCGCCTATGATTTCGCCGTTGATGCAACAGATACTCACCGCAAAGTACGCGATTTCTGACACCGTGCACGCAAGTGTCGGACGCCCACATATGTGGGGCACCTCGTTTCAA
>BNJV01001539.1_pt1 | contig 50966 bp, 72 predicted proteins | sample 8540591 | NCBI WGS metagenome assembly BNJV01 (sample SAMD00202457, study PRJDB9452) | human saliva metagenome | host: Homo sapiens | reverse complement strand
AGAACTCTTTCTTCATTGCCTTAATCAACTTGCCAGATGGCTTGTTTTTGTAAAGCGGATGCAAAGGTATAGAGAAATTTGAATACTACCAAATGTTTTTCAAGAAAAACTTTCAAGAAAATACGTCATTTTTGACCAAATTCAACCTCAAAAAATGATTATACACCTTATATAATATATTGGCACGATATACCTTTTATTATTTATCCCAGCTCACAAAAAGCTACATGTCAAAACATCCTTTGGGATTACCATCTAGAAATAGAGAAGAGCGAACTTAAATATTCCAAGAGCTTATTTTTATAAACTTACTGGCTCAATAACGAATCGTGGGGTTGTATGTTGATATTCCACCGGTTTTGGTGCGGGTGCTTTGCACATGTGGTGCGGATGCTTAGCACTTATGGTGCGGATGGTATGCACCACATGTGCGAAGGATTAACTCCATTGCTGTATATGTAAGGGTAGGGATTTAACGTGAGTTAAGCAGATTAAAACTAAGGTCAATTTGGAGTTGTATTTTTGTTGGTGGATATACTTTTTGACAATATTTTTATACTCTATGACTAATTACCCACATGATTCATTATGAGACCCAACTTACTTTTTCAATTTATGAAATAAGTCTTGCAATCAATTTCCCTTCCTTGCGCTATTATCAGCCTTAATATAATCCCCTCTTTACCTAAGTTTATCCTATTTCTGGAAATTACATACGAAAGAGCTTCCAACACTTGTCCACGTGTTGCCCCTTCACGAAGAGCAATAAAGATAGTATCATCACGCAATTGACCCTAAAATATAAGGTGATTCAGAGTTATCAATATCATATGCAAGTGCACTGGCATAACCTGGTCGGGTCTTAACTATCGCCAACTGTCCCGAAATATGAACTGAAACGTAACCACTTCTCTGCAACATTTCTGTGGCTTTACGTGGTGTTGTCACCGTCGATACATCGTTTCATTTGGTAAAACATATACATATTTACCATTCATGGAAGCAGCCTTTGCCACCTTCAACTGTTTAAGATCTCGACTCAATGTTGCTTGAGTCAATTTAAAGCCTTCCTGCTCTAACATCTTTAGAACCTCTTCTTGGGAACCTAGTTCCATACTTGAAATAAGCATTTTCAATGCTTCAAGCCTACTGTTTTTTACTTTCATAAGCGTATAATTATCCTGCTTGAATTGCACAAATTTATACACTTAAATGCAAATATGCAAAATAAAAATACAACAAATTGCAATAAAAGTTACGATAAGCCTTCCATTTATGTATAAATCCCACATGACACGTATTACTAGAAAAAGGCATTACATTTGGCAGAATAAGATGTTTATGCTATATTTGTATTTTCAAATGGCATAACATTTGCATATCCCTATATATAAGGCACTATTCTATGAAGATTGCCAACATACAACAATAAACAAGAGAAAATAAATAAATAAAAAGAAAATGAATATGAATTTTGACAATTTCACAAACGTGACAAGTAATCAGGAACGTGACTTAGAGATGTCCGTGCATTCCCATCATTGATGCAGTAAGGTATATATATGGATGGCAATGGCCCTTGCTATTACAGGTGTTGTAGCTTATGGTGCTGGACATTCTCCAGCCCTCATCCAACTTCTTTATAACGGCAACGCACCACTGATTATAGCAGGATTAGTTGAAGTAGGTATCGTTTGGTATCTTTCATCTCGCATTCAGAAGCTGTCACTTGTAGCAGCAACAGCTTGGTTCATCCTCTTTGCTGCCATCAACGGAATGACCTTAGGATGGATTTTCGCAGCTTTCTCTTCAGCAGCAATCACCAAAAGCGTTCTTTGTCACAGCAGGAACTTTCGGTGCTATGGCATTGATTGGTTCGACAACCAAGAAGGATTTAACAAAGATGGGAGGAATTCTTTTCATGGCTTTGATAGGTCTCATCATAGCAGGATTGGTAAATATCTTCTTAAAGAGTGCCATGTTCGACTTTATAGTTAGCGGTATCGGTGTCCTTGTCTTCACAGGTCTTACAGCTTGGGACGCACAGAAAATTAAGCAAAACTTGCTGATGACGCCAGATGCAGGACAAGAAGCACAGAAGATTGCACTTCTCGGTTCTTTAAGCCTTTATCTCGACTTCATCAACCTCTTCCTTTATCTCCTCCGTTTCTTCGGAAACAACAGGGAACTAATCAAAGAAGAAATTCACATACAAGAGGGTGTGTCAAAAATGTACATCCTCTTATGCACTAAAAGCCCCGACTTTCTCAAGCCAGGGCTTTGCTATTTCCTAAAGTTTTTGTACCTTTAGGCATACAAAAAATCTCATTATGACAAAGGTACACTTTCGTTCTTACATACACAAGAAAATGATTCTTTTTCCTCAAAGAATCGATAAGGATATCGCAGAAGATGACCCTGTTCGTCTTTTAGACGCCTTGGTGGATAATCTTATGTTGGATAATGTCTACAAACTTTATAAGCCCAGTGGTCGCAAGCCTTATCATCCACAAATGATGCTCAAGGTGATTCTTTACGCCTATATGAATAATATCTATTCCTGCCGTCGTATAGAGTCGCTTCTCAAGCGTGACATTCATTTCATCTATCTTGCAGGATATGAGCAGCCTGATTTTATTACCATCAATCGTTTTCGTAATCGTGTGAAAAAGGAAATCAACAATATATTCACACAAGTCGTATTAGTACTTGCAGCCAAAGGTTTGATAAGTCTTGACGTTGAATATATTGACGGCACAAAAATAGAATCGAAAGCTAACAAGTATACCTTCGTTTGGAAGAGAACCGTGGAAAAGAACCGCGCCAAGTTGCAGGAACAAATACGCACACTTTTGCTTCAGGTTGATGATGTCATAGCGCAGGACAATGCCGCTAAAACAGAAGGTGTCGAGTTTACTGCAGCTCTGCTCGATGAGATATCCGAGGAATTGAACAAGTCTTTGGAATCAGTCCCTGAGCCTAAGACTAAAGAAGAGAAGCAAGCTGTTAAAACCAAGAAAAAACAGCTTAAAGAACTTGAGAAGAAACGTAATAAACTCCAGGAGTATGACCAACACCTTGAGATTATGGGAGAGAGAAACTCCTACAGCAAGACCGACCCTGATGCCACGTTTATGCACATGAAGGAGGACGCTATGCGGAACGGACAGACTAAGCCTGGATATAATCTGCAGATAGCAACGGAGAACCAGTTTATCACCGACTTTGCACTCTATGCCAATCGTACCGATACACTCACACTACCTTCTTTCTTGGAGTCTTTCAAATCACGCTATCATCGTTATACCAAGACAGTCGTAGCCGATTCGGGGTATGGTTCCGAGGAGAATTATCTGTTCATGGACGTACATAATATGGAAGCCTATGTGAAGTATAACTACTTCCATAAAGAGCAGCGTCCACGCTACACACCTAACCCATTCAGTCCCGCAAGCCTTTATTATAATAAGGAACAGGATTTCTACGTCTGCCCTATGGGACAGCATATGAAGCGTATAGGCATGAAGCGTTCCCTAACCTCTAATGGATTCGTCACTTACAGCGTACGTTATCAGGCAGAACGCTGTGATGGTTGTCCGTTGAGAGGCTCATGTTTTAAAGCAAGAGGGAACAGAATTATAGAAGTAAACCACCAACTACAGCACTATAAACAAAAGGCACGGGAACTACTGACCTCGGAAGAAGGCATCAAGCATCGAGGACGAAGGTGCATAGAACCTGAAGCTGTTTTTGGACAAACAAAATATAATAAAGCCTATAAGAGGTTTAGGCATTTTGGAAAAGACAAGGTCAATATGGACTTTGCATTCTTTGCCATTGCCTTTAACATAGGAAAAATGTGCAGAAAAACTAATCTCAAGGAACTAAAAGCCGTTATGGAGGTACTTTTAGTCACCGTCAGGTGCTTTATACAAGTTTATATAGGTTATTTAAAGCCCAATAAATCATTTTATATGAAATTAGCAGCATAGCTGCAGTAAATAACGAATTATGTCGTAGACAAGGTAAAGGAAGAATAAAAAAAGAGGATGTATCAATTTTTGACACACCCTCTTTTTATTGTCGAGATCAAAAGCATGTGATGAGCCATAAAGAAATTACATTAATAAACTGCTTTAAAATATGTAATAAGAAATCATACAACATCAATTAAAAACTCAATTATCTTTCATGAGGAAAAAGGCGTATTGTGTCAAAAACACAAACAATCTTTAAAGAAAAATTAATACCATTACTAATTTCAATAAAAATAAAAAAATTATATATAAATTTGCAGACAGAAACATCTTATCAATAAAACAAAACGTATGAAAAAGTATCTTAGGCGCATATATTAGCGCTTTCCTCCTATTCGGGAGCAACACCAATGATGGCACAGTTCAATATTGGTAAAGCAGCAGAAGGCGCAACTAAAAGTTCTTAAAGCAGCCACATTAACAGACGCCGACATGGCGAAATATGTAAAAGAATATGTGGCTTGGATGGATGAGCACAACCACGTTTGCGACGCCAGAAGCCCTTATACAAAACGCTTAAACAGACTCACACAAGGATTAAAAAGATGTTGAAGGTATTCCATTGAACTTCAAGGTGTATTATGTCACAGATGTAAACGCCTTTCGCTTGTCCTGATGGTAGCGTACGTGTTTTCTCATCTCTGATGGACGCAATGACAGACGAAGAATTATTGGGTGTTATTGGTCATGAGATTGGTCACGTTGCACATAAAGACTCAAAAAAAGGATTCCGCAGAGCATTGTTGACCTCAGCATTTGAAAGATGGAATCGCATCAACCAATGGAACTGCAGCAGCATTGAGCGAGTCTCAACTTGGAAGTCTTGGAGAGTACTGGTCAATGCAACCTATTCACAGAAGCAGGAGAGCAAAGCTGACGCTTATGGATTTTCGATTTTCTCAAGAAGAATGGCAAGAACCCTTGGGCCATGGCACTCGCTTTCGAAAAACTGAAGAAGATGGAAGAAGATGCTGGCGTACAGAAAGATAGCAAATGGAAGCGTATGTTCTCCTCACACCCCTAGACCTTGACAAAGCGTATCAAGACGATGAGTAAGCGAGCCGAGAAAGATGGATTTGCACGTCCTGAGAACAAGATGCCAGAAAAGATTGTACTAAATAGAGCCATCGACACAACAGGTTTCTAACAATCAAACAACAACTCGTAAGTCTTATAACAATAAAGCTGTTAGTGGCAAAACCAGCTGGTAAGCGTCCTACGGCTAAACGTCCTGTAAGCAAGCGCCCAGCAGCTCGCAAGAGATAAGCAGATAGGAAAAATAAAAGAAGAGAGGGTATCAGAAGTGCCATAATCCTTAGATTGGCTTTCTGATACCCTCTCTCTTTATATTCTAGTAAGATGTATATGTCTGGTTTAATTAAAACTGATTCTCAACTAATCTCGCTCAATACTTCCTTAATATCTAAACCTGCCGCACGCACCTGCTGTGGAATAAAACTAGTGGTAGTCATACCAGGTGTGGTATTGATTTCAAGCATATTTATAACATCATTTCCATCCTTATCTTTTGAAATGATATAGTCGATACTGGATAATACCATTCGCATGAAGAATGTCATAGATACGACTTGTCTCAGCTGCAACACGTTTAGCAGTCTCGTCTGACATACGGGCAGGTGTGATTTCCTCCACTTGTCCATTGTACTTTTGCATTATAGTCAAAGAACTCATTGCTTGTCACAACCTCTGTAGCAGGGAAGACGACAGACTTATTCTTTGTCTTATAAACACCCTGAGAGATCTCCATACCATCCATGTAAGCCTCTATCATCACTTCATCACTCTGCATAAAAAGCCACACGAAGAGCTGGGGCAAGCTGATCGATATTCTTCACCTTTGACACACCAAAGCTACTACCATCAGCCGATGGCTTCACGAAACAAGGCATGCCAAGACGCTTTTCAATTTCAGCCTCATCATACTCTTCGCCACGACGCAGCAGAATGCTATCAGCTACCTTAATACCCAACCCTACGCAGATAGTTATTAAGGACATACTTATCAAAAAGTTAATGCTTCCACAAGAACGCCACTCGTAGAATAAGGTAGATGGATAAGGTCAAAATAACCTTGCATCACGCCATTTTCACCTGGTTGACCATGAATAGTGATATAAGCATAATCAAACTCCACACGCTTACCATTCATGACAAAATGAAAAGTCATTCTTATCGATTGGTGCTAAACTGCCATCAGGTAATTCAACATTCCAATCGAGTCCCTTTACATCTACTATAAATATATTATCGTTCCTTGTCAAAGAAAGAATATAATCCTTGCCCTGAACGCATAGAGACATCATGTTCTGAAGAGTCGCCACCACATACGATAGCAATTTTTACGCTTTGAATCTTTCATTGTGTTCTTTTTTTATTTTATCCCCTGTTAGCCTTCTACAAACAAGCTATTCAACTTCCTTCAGTAGGGGTTATGTGGATTATTAGTATTTCTATTATCTGAAAAATATTAATATCTTATATTACAGCAACGTGTTAACTTGTTAACTCGTCCGCACGTCCATCCAACAAAACCTATCCATTTCTCAATCAATGCCGCAAGGTCAGCCGGGAGCTCGCTGGTGAAGTCCATCTGCTTACCCGTAACAGGGTGAACAAAGCCTAATGTTCGCGCATGAAGTGCTTGACGATTACAAAGTGCAAGACAATTCCGAATAGAAAAGCCTTATAAGTACTTTGATCGTTGACCACGCAGAATTTCCGTTCCACCATAACGCTCATCACCGAACAAAGGGATGACCAATATGCTTCATGTGTGCACGAATCTGATGTGTACGACCCTGTTTCAAGACACATTCAATGAGTGTTGTGTAACCAAAGCGTTCAATGACACGATAGTGTAACAGCAGGTTTACCAATCTCCGAGTCTGGAGGGAAGACCGTCATACGCAATCTGTCCTTCGGATCACGTGCAATGTTCCCTTCGATGCGCCCTTCATCTTCTATAATATTTCCCCAAACAAGTGCATTATAACTGCGATGAGTTGTCTTGTTGAAGAATTGCTTACCCAATGCTGTCTTTGCATCAGGTGTTTTTGCAATCACCAAGAGCCCACTTGTGTCCTTATCTATTCTATGCACCAATCCAACTTCTGGGTCATTAGGATCAAAGGAAGGCATATCCTTGAGATGCCAAGCAATGGCATTAATCAATGTCCCATGGAAGTTTCCTGCTCCAGGATGCACAACAAGTCCTGCTGGTTTATTGACAACCATCAGAACGTCATCTTCATAGACGATATCCAAAGGTATATCCTCAGCTTCTATCGTGTTATCATGCTTTGGCTGATTGAGCATCAAAGTGATTACATCCTCCGGGCGTACCTTATAATTACTTTTCACTGGCGCATTATTCACATGGATATAGCCAGCATCGGCAGCCTTCTGAATACGATTACGACTAGAATGCTGCATTCTCTCAAAGAGGAACTTATCAATACGAACAGGCTCCTGACCTTTATCTACGATGACACGGAAGTGCTCATACAACTCACCACCCACTCCCTCATGAGATTCAGCAGGAAGGAAGTCATCATTAAGCTCATCTTCAAATATCGTTTCTTCGTCAGTCGTCATAGTGCTTTATTCTTTTGGTCTAACTGAAGATGGGTCGGCAGGCAAACCTGATTGCGAAGAAGGATTTGAACTCCCTGAACCCGATTTTCCACGTGTATCTTTTATCTCGTTGCCATCCTCATCAACAGGAACTTCCACATATTCCTCCACCTCATCATATTTTGGGACCTTTTCCTCAACTTCAACCTCTTCATATTCAGGTTCTCTCAAACCTGCAGTATCAGAAATCTGACGAGTTCCATCACCCACCTGCAAAACGATGACAGCATCTGATGGTACACGGTCACCGGCGTTCACATGCTTGCCGTTTACCAAGATACCATAGATCCAGTCTTTCTCACCTGGGATATATTCTGGTTCACCCACCTTGAATCCCATGAGAGCAACTGCGCCTGTGCTTCACGAAGCGAGTTATTGTCAATAATATCAGGGATAACCAGCGATGGTGCACTTGCCGCATTAATGGTTACATAAAACCACATGCGTCGATTTAATGCGCTTACCACCCACTGGCGACTGCTCTAGAATACAATCGGCAGGCAGTTCTTTCACATATCCAGTATCCGTTACCTCAATTGTCAGCCCAACTTTATCCATGATATCCACAGCCTCATCATATTGCTTTATGGATTACATTCGGCACAACAATAGACTCACTCATGCAGTGTATAGAAGTCAAGTCCAAACCTAACTCCTATACACAGCATCGACACAAGAATAACGATAGCCAGGATATTACCCCAGATATATGTGCTGTTAAATTTATGGAAGAATTCTCTTGCTGTCATTCAACTTGTTTACTTTTCTTCTAACTTGTCAACCTGTCAATCCGTCAACTCGCCAACTATCACACAACTTGTCAACTCGTCAACTAAAATTACTTTTGGCAAAGGTAGATAAAAAAACGGAAAGAAGCAAAGAATAGTCTCTACTTCTTTCCGTTTTCGCACTAATCTCTCTAAGGGAAAAGGCGTAATTTTTACTTTCCGTGATGTTCGTCAGAAACTGTTAACTTCTTACGACCCTTGGCACGACGAGCAGCCAATACACGACGGCCGTTTTTTGTTGCCATTCTCTCGCGGAAACCGTGCTTGTTTACACGACGACGGTTGTGCGGCTGAAATGTTCTTTTCATTTTCTTATCCTATTTTATTGTTATTATGCAAATTATAAGAGCAACAGGATAAAACCTGCCATTATGGGCTGCAAAATTACTTAATCTTTTTGAATTAACCAAGAAAACAATGATTTTTACGTCCTTTATTTATGTTTTTCCATATTTTCTGTAACTTTGCATCGTCTTAGTGAGATATCAACGTATAAAAAATAATAAATTAGATATTAACAGATTATGATTAATTCACAGGAAATCAAGATTGGAACATGTATTCGTCTTGATGGTAAAATTTGGACTTGCATCGACTTCCAGCACCGTAAGCCAGGCAAGGGTAACACCGTTATGATTACTAAGTTGAAGAATGTTGCTGACCGTAGTGCTTTGAACGTACTTTCCAGGTTGGTTTCAAACTTGAGGATGTACGTGTTGAGCGTCGTCCTTACCAGTACCTCTATGAGGATTCAACAGGTTACATCTTCATGAATCAGGAGACTTTCGAGCAGATTCCTATCTCTAAGCACCAAATCACTGGTTCTGACTACATGAAGGAAGGTGATGTTGTAGAAGTTGTTACAGATACTTCTGATGGTACAATCCTCCCTCGCTGAGATGCCTGTTAAGACTACGCTGACTATTACACACAGCGAGCCAGGGTGTAAAGGGGTAACACTGCAACAAACGCAACAAAGCCTGCTACTGCTTGAGACAGGTGCTGTTGTTCGCGTTCCCTCTTCATCAACGAGGGTGAGGTTATCCAGATTGACACTCGCGATGGTAGCTACTTGGGTCGTGTAAACGCCTAAGTCCTCCCTGCCAACAGGCAGACTATCAGAAAACAGTATATAAATAGGATATGTCGGGCAACTGATATATCCTATAACCTTATTCAACTACTATAAAGAGATTACAAGACAAGAGGAAGAGAAAAGACTCACCTATTTTCAAAACGCTAATCTACATTATTAATATATCTATTTAAAAACAATCATTACCCATATCAAGACAACAGAAAAGACCAAACTCAAATTATTTTTCACGACAAGAAAGATTTATTTTCACGAACAAAAATATTTTTTTCTTCATGAAAAAGAAATATTTTTCATGAAAAATAATTCGAAACTTGCTTTATTAACCAACCCGCCATACCCACTAAACTACAAGCCAACAAACACTGCTTTACAACACAAATAATGCCCTATCCCATGTTACTACCACCGCCTTGTTCTTCTGTTACTATGTCTTAATACGTCCCCTATTACTCTGTTACCCTGTCTTCATATTACCCAGTCTCCCCACTACATCAAATTTCTTAATTCAAAAATTCACATATATGCTACTTTTACATTACCTTTGCGGATATGGAAAGTATGAACCTTGGGGCAGACATAAAGCCCGTTAACTATACTATCAACGTGCGGGGACAGCTCCTCGACCTGAGCCATCCGCTCGTTATGGGTATCATGAACGTGACACCTGACTCTTTTCTTTGCTGATAGTCGGGTACAGACGGAGGAAGCTATCCGTCAACGTGCGCATGAGATTATGGCAGAAGGAGCAAAGGTCATTGACGTAGGAGCTTGCTCCACACGTCCTAACAGCGAACCTGTCAGTGAAGAAGAAGAAATGCGTCGCCTTGCTTTTGCCCTCCCAATCATCCGAGAGGCAGAGCCTGATGCAATCATTTCTATTGACACCTTCCACGCATCAATTGCCAGACGTACTATAGAAGAGTTCGGAGCCGACATCATTAATGATGTTGAAGAAGGCAAAGACTCCAACATGTTCCCTCACTGTCGCCGAACTGGGTACACCTTATATATTAATGTCAACAGCTGCCAACCTGCATGACATGCTCATCAACTTCTCACGTGAAGTACAAGAGTTGCGCGCCTTAGGACAGAAAGATATTATCCTCGACCCAGGCTTTGGCTTTGGCAAAGGAGCCGTAGATGGTAATTATACTTTGTTAAGTGTGATGGAGCGATTGCAGGTTATGGAACTTCCCCTACTCGTTGGTATCAGCCGTAAACGTATGATTCACCAGCTCTTAGGTATAACAGCAGCCGAGAGTCTGAACGGCACAACCATACTAAACACCATTGCCCTCATGAAGGGAGCCAACATTCTCCGCGTTCACGACGTTCGTCCTGCCGTTGAAGCGGTGAAAATCGTTGAGGCAATGCGACAGAATGCTGAGCAATAAGAAGAATTTAAAACCTTAGATATAAATCTTTCAACAACCCACGTTTCACTTGCCCTTAGCGCTCAGACCTTACTCATCAGGAAAGGACACAATAGTGATACGGATACTTATTTTTTGACATTATGTTTTTCCCATTTGGAATAAAAGATGTAATCGACATAGTGCTGGTAGCACTGATGCTCTACTATATTTACCGATTGATGAAGGAGTCACGCTCACTAAATATCTTTATCGGTATTATGGTATTCGTTATCGTATGGCTCATAGTGAGTCAAGTGTTGGAGATGCGCCTCTTAGGTAGTATCATGGACAAACTTGTTTCGGTGGGTGTCATCGGTCTGATTGTCCTCTTCCAAGAAGATATACGCCACTTCCTTTATAGCCTTGGTGCCCACAGAAAGATAAACAACATTATGAAGTTGTTCACCAAGAAAGGGAGCAAAAAAGAAGTTGACAAGGAAACTATTATGCCTATCGTTATGGCTTGTATGAGTATGAGCCGTGGAAAGGTCGGTGCACTGATTGTTATTGAGCGTGGTGTAAAGTTAGAAGATATCGTTGAGACAGGCGACCTGATTGATGCTCGTATTGATCAACGCCTCATTGAAAACATTTTCTTTAAGAATTCTCCACTTCATGACGGTGCGATGGTTATCTCTAAACGTCGTATCAAGGCTGCTGGTTGTATTCTTCCTGTGAGCCACAAGCAAGATATTCCAAAGGAACTTGGCTTACGACACCGTGCTGCAATGGGTATCTCGCAAGACTCTGATGCCTTAGCTGTCATCGTTTCAGAGGAAACAGGGCGCATCAGTGTTGCCTTACGTGGCGAGTTCCAACTCCGCCTTTCTGCCGAACAGTTGGAAAGTATCCTTACTAAAGAGATGGCGTTTGGGTGATGGGTGTTGATGAATACTTATAAAGGGTATATGATTTGGGTGTTAATGTATAGTCATAAACTTGCTATCCATTAACACCCAATTTATTTCTACCAACATGTTCCCTCAGATGCACCAAACTTCAACACATCATCAACACCCATCACCTAAAGCACATCATCAACACCCAACACTCAACACCTAATTCAGCATCAGATTCATCTCAAGTTTATCATCCTTAAAGATATAGTCAGCTAATTCCGCAATCGTTAACACTTTCGTGCCAGGTAATGGTTGGTTGGTTTTAACAACATGCCCTTGCTTGATTTGAAAATAACTATTATTCTCAGGAATATCCGAATCATCATAAACACGAAGATTCTCTGTACACGCTGGACGACGCCTTGCATAAAGCAGCAACGCCTTTTCAGCATTGATAATACGTATCATTCCAGGAATATCCTTTGTTTCTCTACGTGCATTCGGGTCGATAGACAATGAGATATGATGATCTTCCTTGATAATCTCAAACCCTTCTTCGTCATGCAGAAGTACACTATCCTTTGTTCGTTGCCAGCTATCGAAGGTTGCAAAATCCATGTTATCAACACCTTCTAGAGCTGGTGTACAAGTAATATTACGTGTATAACCGCAACGACCATACCAATCGTAAAGCCATTCTTCAGCAGGTATCAACGTTGCAAAAACCACATCCTTATGGTAAAGGCGGAAGTGAGCCTGCGACATTAGGTTATTACCTATATTCTGTTTGCGGAACTCTTCTCGTACACTCACACCACTAATATAAAGCCGTTTGTACCTCCTCATCATAATACTTCAGCGTATAGGGGAGGTGTCTGAAGGGCAGCCACCGTGTGCTGATTGACCTGACAGATAACATTATATTCAGGCTTAAAAACACGTGAGAAATAGAGTTGAATAAAGGGTTCTGCGTCATGGAAGGTGTCACGCCACAAAGCAATGGTTTCTTCTTTAATCTTTTCTTGTGACTCCTCCTGTGCCAAAGGATATTTCTCCATGACCACACTCTTCTCCAAAAGGATGTCTGGTTTTATAGGAAAGTTTCGCATAACGGAGTCCTTCTATTCCAAGGTCTTCCTCACGATTCATATATTCATACTGCTCGGAAGATGCTGCGCAAACTCTGATTGATAATAGAGAATGCTCCTTCGTATGCCGTATCAGCCTTTTCCACACAAACATCGAACACCTTATCCGTGATAGGACAGCCGAAAGTAAAAGGCTATCAGCTTTCCATCAACCCATATCGTACCACCAATGGCACCAATCTCATCCCACAAATCGAAGACACGTGTCATAGAACAGAAGTTCTTCCGAGAGTTCCTCCGTCTGCTCAGTATCTTCCTTCGTGACGGCTCTCCAGTTTTTCTTCAACCGCTATACATTCAGGAATCATGTCCTTTGTAAGCGGGCGATATTCATAGTCCGGGTAGTTCTTACGGAACTTATTGCAGTGGTTACGTTTTCCTTGAAGTTTCTTTCCAGACAAAGGTCGCGAGTTTCTCACGCGTATAGATGTAGTCAAAGTGGTCACGATCTGGTTTGATATAGAAAGTGTCAGGAAAAGTCTTCTCCAAGATATTCGTCATATAAGAACATACGCCGAGCATTAGGAAGGGATGTCCCAATGTGACAGCATCATCTCTCATCTGACGAACAACAGCTACAAACCGCTCCTTCATAGCATCATCCCATTTGCATTTCCACACAGGAGCCATGTAAGCAAGGTGATGCCCCGTATAAAAACGAAAAAATCAAAAATCCATCAACTTCAGCTATTTGCGTATTATATAAGAAACGCCATGAAATGATGTTGGCAAAACTTAAATCGCAATTCATACGTTCGCCACACAACGTATAACTTTGTATCAAGTCACGGTCAGTTGTCTTGACATCATGAAATTTAATCATAGTGATATTTGCTTTGTTTAGAATACAAAGATATACAGAAAACATAAGACATCCAAAAACAAGCTTGTTTTATAGTAATCTCCTAAAACTTAAAAACAGAGTAATCTATATACCAAGTCATGCCATAAGGAGATAAAAAGGTTTTGGTTATTGAGTGCGAAGTTATTTCCCCTACACTATATGGACTAAAATAATACTACAAATCTCTACAATCAATAAGCGTAAACCATCCTAACAATACATTAAAATTCATCTAATCCTTACTTCAAATGGTACGGACCTCAGCACCATCCGTGCGGACCCTCAGCACCACATGTGTCCTATACTAAAAACTTGAGAAAATGGGAAGTAAGATACTTTTTTATCATTAAAACAATTAGAAGATACCAACGGCTCAAATCTACAGAAAATGCTTGTCAGTAACCAATACATTATTTTATAAGAGAAAACAATCATTATGTTTGGAACTACAACTTTATTTTTGCTATCTTTTGCATAGCAAAAACGAAAAATTATACTAATCATATTTTAAAAAGACATATATGGACTTATTAGAGCAAATCGTTGCACGTGCTAAAGCCGATAAGCAACGTATCGTGCCCCCTGAGGCAGAAGAGGAGCGTACCCTTAGGGCAGCTGACAGAGTATTAGCTGATGACATCGCCAATCTGATCCTCATTGGAAACCCAGCCAACATCCATAAGCTTGCCGAAGAATGGGGGCTTAAGAACATTGACAAGGCTACCATTGTTGACCCAGAGAACAATCCACAGAGCGAAGAATATGCTGAGAAATTAGCAGAATTACGCCAAAAAAGGGTATGACTTTAGACAAAGCTCGCGAACTTGTTACAAAGAACAATCTTTACCTTGGTTGTATGATTATCAAGACCGGTGGTGCTGACGGACAGATTTCTGGTGCCCTTTCTACTACTGGTGACACCCTTCGTCCTGCGTTGCAGATTATCAAATGTGCACCAGGTATCAGCTGCGTGAGTGGTGCTATGCTTATCCTCACCCATGAGGAGCAGTATGGTGAGAACGGTATTGTCGTTATGGGCGACGTTGCTGTTACTCCAAACCCTACGGCTGACCAGTTGGCACAAATTGCATATACCACTGCAGAGACTGCAAAGAGCGTTGCTGGTTTTCAGAATCCATACGTTGCGATGATAAGCTTCTCAACAAAGGGTTCTGCACAGGATGCTAAGGACCGTGAGACAGGCAAGAGTGTTTATATTATCGATAAGGTAGTTGAGGCTACAAAAATTGCCAAGAGAGGTTCCCTGACTTGAAGGTTGATGGCGAGCTCCATAGACGCTGCATTGGTTCCAGCTGTTGCAGCTAAGAAGGCACCAGGCTCAGAAATCGCAGGTAAGGCAAACGTACTTATTGTTCCTAACCTTGAGGTGGGTAACATTGGCTATAAACTGATTGAGCGACTTGGTGGTGCAAAGGCTATTGGTCCAATCCTTCAGGGTATTGCTCGCCCTGTAAACGACCTCTCTCGTGGTTGCTGCGTTGATGACATCTATTATATGGTAGCCATTACAGCATGTCAAGCACAGGACGCTAAGAAACAATTGTAGAATCAGAAATGATGATTTAGAGTACTAACAGTGTCTTAGAAATCCCTACAGATGATGAAGTCCTAGATAAGTAACACCTATATCATCCTTCTAAAAATAATAATTCATTATATGAAGATATTAGTTTTGAACTGCGGCAGTAGTTCCATTAAGTCAAGTTGTACGATATGGCAGATGAATCTGTATTGGCTCAAGGTATTGTTGAGCGTATCGGACTTGACGAGGCATTTATTAAGGTAAAACTTAATAATGGTGAGAAGAAGCAGATTATGGCTGACCTTCCAACCCACAAGGAAGGTGTAGCACTCGTATTCAAGGTGCTTCTCGACCCAGAACTTGGTGCGCTTAAAAAGCCTTGACGAAATTGGAGCAGTTGGTCATCGTATCGTACAGGGTGGCGACCTCTTTGAGAAGAGCTGCATCGTAACCAAGGAAGTGGAAGATGGTATTGAGAGTCTTATCGACCTTGCACCTGTTCATAACGCTGGTCACTTGCGTGGTTTGCGTGCTGTGGATGCTTTAATGCCTCACACTCCACAGGTAGTTGTATTCGACAATGCTTTCCACAGCACAATGCCTGACTACGCTTACCTCTACGCAGTACCTTATGATCTCTACAAGAAATACCATGTTCGCCGCTATGGTTTCACGGTACGAGTCATCGCTACGTATCACATCGTGTTTGCGAGATGCTTGGTGTTGACATTAAGACACAGAAGATTATCACTTGTCACATTGGTAATGGTGCCTCTATCGCAGCTATCAAAGGTGGTAAGGTTATCGACACCTCTATGGGTCTGACTCCATTGGCAGGTTTGATGATGGGTTCACGTTCTGGTGATATCGACCCTTCAGCAGTTACCTATCTGATGGAGAAGCTTGGTAAGAAGCCACAGGGAGATGGCAGACTTCCTTAACAAGGAGTGTGGTGTACTTGGTATTACAGGTATCAGCTCTGATATGCGCGACATTGAGAACGCTGACAACGCAGGTGATAAGATGGCTCATTTAGCATTACAGATGTACACTTATCGTATCAAGAAATATATTGGTGCTTACGCTGCAGCTATGAATGGTGTTGACATCATCGTTTGGACAGCTGGTGTTGGTGAGAATCAGACTGGTCTCCGTTGGGATACTTGCCAGGATATGGAGTATCTTGGTATTAAACTTGACAAAGAACGCAACATGTGTCGTGGTGAGGAAAAAGATTCTCTCTACCGATGACTCAAAGGTTAAGGTTGTGCTCGTTCCAACTGACGAGGAGATTGTCATTGCCCGTGACACAGAAGAACTTGTTAAGAACTTGAAGAAGTAAGAAATACATATATAGGCGTTATTGGTTAGTTTATGATAACAATAAAACAACCGATAACGCCTTAATTGTATCTTTACGTAGGAAATCAGGAATAAAAACCTCCTAAAAATGCGAAAGGTAGCTGTCTCACGACAACCACCTTTCTTTTGACTAAACTTAATCTACAAACCTGAGTTTTAATTTTTATATTATGAATGCCTTAATTCATTCTTCTAGGCTTAGAGCCTCAATTGTCTTATCTCGGTAATGAATGACAACTCATTCCTCTTAAAGACGATGCAAAGTTACACTTTTTGTTTCTTAACCTCAAATTCTTTTTATGAATATTCACTATTTATACTCAAAAATTCTCATTTTGTCTTTACAAATAGTATATTTTACGTTTCTTAAGGCTTGCTTTTCACCTTCAACATATTCCTCAAGGAACATGTGTTCACCATCAAAAACAGCGTAAGTAAACTGCCATATCCAGTCACCGAGAATCAACAAACGAACTTTGCGTGACAACGTGAGGTCGAGTTCAATATGTCTATGACCATAGATAAAGAAGTCGATGTCTTTATGCGTCTGCATATACTTTTTGTGTATTGGACGAGAAACTCCTTATCTTCACCCAAAGAAAGGAACTTCTTTCCCATCAGTACGCTTCAGTCTGCTTCTTTTGCCCAATTCAAACCTAACTGCATCCCCCACCATGGGTGAAAAAGTTGAGCAATCGTTGACAGAAAGAATTATGAAACACATTACGGAGAAAACGAAACTTCGGATCAGGGTCCCCCAAGCCATCACCATGTGCGAGATAAAAGACCTTATCGTATAACTCTGTCGTAATAGGTTTACGATGAAGGATAACACCACACTCTTCCTCCAGATAACCATAAGTCCAGAGGTCATGATTCCCAGTAAAGAAATGAACCTCCACACCCATATCCGTCAACTCCGAGATTTTTACCGAGGAAACGGGTAAATCCTTTAGGAACAACATACTTGTATTCGTTCCAAAAGTCGAACATATCACCTAGCAAATAGACTGCAGCGGCCTTATGCTTAATGCTATCCAAGAAGCGAACAAGGCGGCGTTCGTGTGTGCGACGGTGCTCTATAGCGAGTGAACCGAGATGTGCATCGGAGAGGAAATAGATATTCTTCATGTCATTGGGTAATGGGTGAAGGGTGGTGAGGGATATGAATACTCCCCTATATTCTGAGGCAATGCCTCAGAATATAGGACAGAATAACAGAGATAAGACAGCCGAAGTAAGAAGAGGCTTTAGCTGTCTATTGTACAGGGAGAGCAAACGAGCTTATTCGAAGCCTAATTCAACGCGTGCCTCTTCAGTCATCATGCTCTGATCCCATACAGGTTCAAAGACAAGATTGATGTTTGCTGTCTTAACACCTTCTACACTTTCCACCTTTGTACGTACGTCTTCAAGAATGAAAATCAGCCGCAGGGCAAGATGGAGAAGTAAAGGTCATATCCATATCAAAGGTTGCCCTCATCATCCACATCAATCTTGTAAATCATACCAAGATCATAGATATTCACTGGTATTTTCAGGGTCGTAAACGGTCTTCAAAACGTCAACGATTCTTTCTTCTATCTTTGTTTTCTCTTCTATTGTCATAATTAGTGATTCTTTTAATTAAATTATTCTTTTATCAAAGACAGGCACAACAAATACCATAAAAAGCTTGCTTTCAAATAGTCGAGCGTAGCCTATCATCTGCAAAAGATAGTAATTAAAAACTATAATCACAATAAATCATTGTGGAAAGGTTAGGATCTTTTGTGGGATTACATACAGAAAGTAGTATATTTGCAGTAGATAAATTAATAATATAAAGATGAGTAATCTCGATGAAGAAGTACGTCAATTGCTGCATAAAGGTAAGAATATTGAAGCAGTGCTATTGGTTCATAAAAAGCAAAGGATGCTACATTATCAGAAGCAAAGAAGTATATTGACAAGCTCAACAGTGGTGACTGTAGTTGGAAAAATCCCCACAACAACTGCGGTTGGAACATCGAGTATAAAGATGGAAAGGTTGAACATATCACTTATAAAGATGACACTGGAATACATACAGCTACACCTGGCAGTCCCGAATGGACTGCTATCCTCATGGAGGCTACTCAGACAGGCAATGGAAAGTCCAGCCATACAGAGTCTGGCAATAAGAAAAACCTATTGCAAAGAATCCTTGACAGCCAGTTCGTATGGCTTTACATATCTCTTGCATTGCTTTACTTATTAACGCTATTTATCCTTTATATTTACCCCAGCTACTTTGGACTTCATACCAGAGAAGGCTATTGGGGCTTAATCTTACATATCACCACAATTCTTTTATCTGCGTGTATGGCATATCTTTGCTATACTTGGATGCGCCAGAAAGAGGAACGATGGTATTCTCGTTTGAAGTATTTGGTGATGGGGCTTGTTCTAATTTTTATTATTGGAATATGGGGATACGACCTGGCATTAGACCTTATAGAACATGATGTGAGAAATTACGAAGGGACATTCTCACCGAGAGTACATACTCATTATAAGAGGTCTGATGATTATACCATCACATGGGAAGGTGACACTCTGTCTTCTGATAGACAACATAATATTAGCTATGCTCATTTTAAAGAGCTGGAACAATATCGTACAGTACGTGTTACTTATTGGCGGCACACGGGTCTTGTGTGGAGCATAGAGCCTTTAGAAAAGAAGTGAAAGGCTGATTTAATTCTCTTTATGATAGAGAAGATGCTATTTTATACTCAACACCATTGGTGCGGAGCATCAACACCATATGTGCGGAGTAACAACACATCAGCTAAAGATGGAAAGATAAAGCCGACGTGGTCATTACAAAGAATGTTATCAGACGCTTATGGCTAACCAACATGAGAAATGTTTACCAGCCAACACAAATAGAACACAATTCTTTTTAGCACCTTTCCTCTATAACTTTCCTTCCTCTCGATATGAGAAATACCCTCCATCGGTGAGTATTACATGGTCTGCAAAATGAATATGCAGCAGCTCGTATACTTTATGAATATGCGATGTCAGCATATCATCTTCCTGCTTGGGTTCGTACTTCCGCTTGATGATTATGACAAAAGGTCAAAACAGTTGTATTCTTCAGCAGCACTTCCTTCATCATCAATCGGATATCGATAGGAGCCATAGTAAGTCCACCGACCGATATACGCTTTGACCTCTATGAGACGGGAAATTCTGTTTCATCATCAAAATCCAGCCTTCTTCAATGTCAAGGTCTTGTATCGTTGTGTGCATAAACTGGTAAATATTCTCAGCACTATTGAGTATTGGTGCCTCTTCCACTGTCGCTTTCTGCCGTCTTTTACCTAATTCACAAGCAGCAAGGATAGTGATTGCCTTTGCCGAACCGATGCCCTTGTATTGCTCTAAGTCGCGAATAGAAAGCTTTCCAAGTGTATTTAGATTATTATTACAGTCATTGAGAATTCGCTTCATTAGGTCTACCGCACTCTCTTTTGGTGTGCCAGAACCAATCAGAATAGCCAGTAATTCAGCATCACTGAGTGCACCAGCCCCTAGTCTTTCAAGTTTTTCGCGTGGGCGGTCAGCCTCTGCCCAGTGAGTGATAGTGAGTTTTACCATAGTAAAGCAGCTACCTTCCCGACCCCTCCCCAAAGGGAGGGTTATCGCCATTATTTATTATTTAGAATGTAGATTCGGTTTAGTAGATTGTTGGTGAATTGTGAATTATGAATTATTTATAGAAGTTTTTCGTATGCAGCGAATTGTCCATGCCACATACACATACGTTTCCACCATGCACTGATAAAACCACAACCATAGCCGATTAGCTGAATAAAGGCTGCTTCGATACTAAGAAGACCAATGTTAAGACTGTTATTTTGCATAGTTGAATCAAAACAGATGATGACACTGTAAAGCACCAATGGCATCAACCCCATGAAAATGAGGAAACTACCAAAGACATTGAGTATTGGAAAAAACTGCAAGAATAAACCAAACAAAATCAGCAAAACAAGTAAAGCCGTACCAACAGTAAATACCATTGGTAAGAGATGGACAAGTTTTAACGAATCTGGATACTTTTATAGAGATTGATACGTGCTATACTGGAATTATAAACCTGCTTCCAGAACTTTCTAAAGTCCGTACGACGCTTGTGCCACACCCATGCTTCTGGAAACAATCTACATCGTTTACCAACCTTGAAGATACGGATTGAAAAGTCAATATCTTCTCCAAAACGCATCTTTGAGAAACCTCCCAACTCTTGATAAACATCACGACGGATACCCATATTGAATGAACGAGGATAGAACTTGTCAAGTTTCTTCACCACCACGTATTCCTCCCGTCGTAAAGAACGAGGTCATTGAATAAGAAATGGCCTTCTGTGTGTCGGTGAAAGACTCATGTGCACAGTCAGGTCCACCAAAAGCATCGGCTGGTTCACGTTCTAACTCTTCGCTAACAGCACGGATATACCCCTTTAGGGAGTACTACATCGGAGTCGAGAATGAGCAGATACTCACCTTTTGCACGCTCAGCACCATAGTTACGGCTCTGTCCCGGTCCTGAATTATCCTTATAATAATAATGCAGGTCGAGCTTGTCAGCGTACTTATCGCATACCTCCTTACACGGAATCTGTGAGCCGTCCTCAACGATAACGACCTCAAAATCCTTCTCCTCCTGGCTGAGCAGGCTCTCCAATAGTTCATCAACCTCATCCGGACGGTTGAAAACAGGAACAATGATGCTGTACTTCATAATGTTGCAAAGATAAATACTTTGTTCGTAAATGACAAGTAATTTGATAGATTATTCGTACAAAAAGAATAGACTTTCCTATTCCTCTTCAAGTACCTAATGGTAAAGCATAGCTAAAACCGTCCATCGTTACATCAAAGATGAGTATAAACAATTGTTAATCTTCTGTTAAACGAAGAGTTCATCTTTACCCATTGATTTATTTTAACTATATTTGTACAAAACTATTCTTATGCGGTTAAGCGTGACAGGTATCTACTGAAAGCTGCCGAAAACCGATGTTAATTATGACAAAAGAAGACAGACAAAATGCCATTCTCGACCAGCTTCTGACACAGGAGTCCGTATTGGTTTCCGACTTAGCAACCCTCCTTGACGTGTCATTAGTAACGATACGCAAAAGACCTTACCGAACTTGAAAAAGGCAGGAAAGCTCTATCGAAGTCATGGTAAGGCTATTCTCATCAACCCATTTACCAATAATCAGTTCGGTGAATGAGAAAGAGAAGTTGAAGGTGGAAGAGAAACAACTCATCGGAGCAGAGGCAGTAAAACTACTTGTAAAAGATGATTCCATCATCCTTGCATCAGGAACAACTATCCACGCATTAGCTTGTAACATTCATCCTGAGAATAGGCTGATGGTTGTTTCTGCAAGTCTTCAGGCAACAATGACCTTGGCAGGCAACGATAACATTGATATTATTCAGCTTGGTGGTATGGTTCGCCATAGCAGTGTGTCGGTTGTTGGACAATATAGTATGGAGATTTTTACGTGGCTGTTCATTCACAAAATTGTTTTTGGGTGTGGATGGTATCGACCTTGACTTTGGTATCTCTACAACCGACATACGTGAAGCAGAACTAAACAGAAGTATGATGCAGGCAGCACAAAAGACTATTGTCTTAGCCGACTCAAGTAAGTTTGGTCGAAGAGGCTTCGCCAAGATTAGCGGACTAGAGGAGGTTGACATCATCATACCGACTCCAAGATACCGCAGTATATACTCGTAAGATAGAAGAAATGGGAATAGAACTAATCATTGCAGGCTCTTAGAGCGTGTAATAAGACATAAATTAGAAACTTATTAATTATTTACGATTATGAAAATACCATCAGAGTTTGACCCTATCCGTCCTTTCGAGCCGGAAGAATTACCAGCTGTATATGATCGAATTCTTGCCGATAAGCAGTTTCAAATGGTGCTGGCTTACCTCTACCCTGATGTTCCAGCAGAGGCGATAGCAAAAAGATGCACGCTTGTAAGACAAATCTTGATTTCCAAAACATTCTGCTATCCTTTCCTCCAGCGTCTTGTCACGGAGTTGAGCTTAGGTTGTAGCATGGATGCAGTCAATATCAATACACGCAAACGCTATACGTTTGTCAGCAACCATCGTGACATTGTGCTCGACTCTGCCTTCCTCGATAAACTGCTCATTGACGTTGGTTTTTAATACCACATGTGAGATTGCAATCGGTGACAACCTCCTCTCACAGGATTGGGTACGTGATCTGGTTCGTATCAACAAGTCGTTTACCGTTGAGCGCCCTTCATTCAGTAGAGATGTTACGCGCCAGCAAACGTATGTCAGAGTATATTCACTTGCTATTGCCGAGAAAAAGAGAACGTTTGGATTGCACAACGAGAAGGAAGAGCTAAGAACTCTAACGACCTTACGCAACCTGCCATCTTAAAGATGATGGCTATGGGGGGCGAAGGCAGCATCATTGATCGTCTAAAACAGCTCCACATCGCTCCGTTGGCCATCTCATACGAGTACGATCCATGCGACTATCTCAAAGCTCGTGAGTATCAGTTACGCCGTGACATTCCTTATTGGAAGAAGACTGCCGAAGACGATCTTGAGAGTATGTTAGTAGGAATCAAGGGCTACAAGGGACACATCTTCTACAAATGTGCGCCTTGCATTGACGAATGGCTTGACACAGTAGATGAGGACTTACCAAAGAACAAACTCTTCGACGCTATTGCAGCTCACATCGATCACGAAATTCACTGCAACTATAAGCTCTACCCTGTCAACTACGTGGCACTGGATATGATTCAGGACACACGTGTTTACGAAGAGTATTACACTGTGGAAGACTATCAGAACTTCAATGCTTATCTTGATGGTCAGATTGAAAAGATTGAAATTGAGAATCGTGATGATAAATTCTTACGCACCTGCTTACTCACACAGTATGCTTATCCTGCAAAGAATTACATCGCTGCATCATCTGAAAATGGTCGTTTTAAATCGCTACTGAATCGTCTCACCTTTAAGAAATAATAAATCGTGAACTGGTTCAGAAAAACAAACTACAGACTATTGACTATAGTAACGGCACTCGTGTCGTTACTCATAGTCACGGCCTGTGACCATGACTTCTATGAAACAGGCGATGGTGAACTCTCTTATCTACATACTGATTTTTGTTGAGGCGAAGACAAACGAATTTTTCTGCTTTTACTCAGCAACAACCGATGACGGCACACAACTGACCTTAAAACCTGCAGTAAAGACACTATGGGCAAAAAGTGCCGATTCCACCTATCGTCTATACTATATTATAATAAGGTAGAAAATGGCGTTATTTTATCTTTGCCATCAACCCAGTTGCCGTCTTACACCCACGCTTGGCACTCGATTTTCCAACAATACACACTGACCCTGTTGGCTTTGAAAGTGTATGGATGAGCAAGAACAGAAAATATCTGAATCTTACGCTTAACTTGAAGACAGGGAAGACGGATAACAAAAAGATTGTTCAGGCTTTTATCCATTGTCTGCGACTCCATCAAGAAACAACCTTCTGGTGGACGTAACTTCTACCTCGATTGTATCATCATCAAAATGGAGTACCAGAATACTACAGCAAACGCATTTTCACAAGTATTCCTTTGGACGGTATTAAGCAGATGGACACCATTTATTTGAATATCAATACTTATAAGGACAAGTCAGTAAGCACTTTGCTTACTAATGATAAGTTCTGGGGAAGAGGTCTTTCACACTTTAACTCCCCCAAAAAACGATGAAAGACACCCAATGAAGAAGCATAATCACTTTCGGCACTAACGACCTTTTTGACTTTTTCTATGTAAATTGGATTTTTAATGTACCTTTGCAGAAAATAATTCATTTGGTATAAACCTGATATGACAAATTCAATATCTCAAATTAATAGTAAAAAAACTGTCTTTTCAGCACAGAATATCCTATTGAAAAGAAGTTTTCTCATTCTTTTCCTCCTACTTTCTGTAACAACAAACTATGCTGACAATGTTGATTTCAACACTGCTTTACGCATTGCAAGAGCGTATGAAATACAAGCAAGAAGGATACCCAAAACATAAAAACACGTGTTGCAGCAACGGCAACACAACAACCTTATTACATTTTCAACGATGAAGCAGGCAAAGGTTTTGTAGTTAGTTGCAGGCGATGACAAGATGGGTAAGGTGCTAGCTTACAGCAAAGAGGCTTCAATTGATATGGCTAACCTCAATCCCGAAGCACGTTATCTCTTTGATTCCTATCGACAGGTATATGAGGAGTTGAACAAGAATAAGACGCTTACCACACGTGCAGGAGCAGCTCTAAAAAGCAGCTGATGCTGTGCAGCCTTTGCTAAAAAGCAAGTGGGGACAGGACTATCCATACAGCAAGCAGACTCGTTACATGACGGGGTGTGGCTACTGCTGTTGCACAGGTGATGTATTACCATAAATACCAGCACAAGGGAAAAGGGCAAGAAAGCTACACGGTAAAGTTTGATAACACCGTTCGCTCAGCCGATTTTACAAAGTCACACTCACGACTGGGACAACATGTTGCTTGATTATAACCGCAGAAACATTACTACAAAGCAAGAAGATGCAGTGGCTTTGTTGATGAATGATGTGGGTATTGCAAACCAATATGCAATACACGGATAGAGCAAGTGGTACGCAGAGCTATATGGCTGAGCGTGCATTGCGCAATTACTTCGACTATGATGCCGCAATGGTAACCAGATCATACGAGGGTGTTGACAACTTTATTGAGATTGTAAAGGAAGAACTCCGCAATGGTTTTCCACTCTACATATCTGGAGATTCGAAGACAGGAGGTGGGCATGCGTGGGTTTGTGATGGCTTTGACGAGGAGGATAGGGTTCCACATGAACTTTGGATGGAATGGTCAGGCAAATGGCTATTACTCACTTGCTACTTTGAATGTTACATCTACTGGTAGTGAGTTTAATAGCTGCACAACATAGTTTCAATCGCCGACTTCATGTCATTGTGATACATCCTAACAAACCTGGTACACCTAAGATTGATAGCTGACATTGCCTATCAGTCGCCCTAATATCAACTTTGATTACGGAAGTGATATGGCGTTTGTAGGCGATGCTCCTACAACCTTATCCGCTACTGCTAAGGTCATGTATTCAAGATTTATCAATCAGAGTCAAAGTGAACTTGTGGGCGATATCGGTTTGGGAATCTATGATCAAGAGGGCAAATTAGTAAAAAGTAACACTTTATGGACAAGATGGAAGGAAGATATTTACTAAGGACCGATTTTGTCTTTCAACGAAGGTAAATGGGTTTCAGGAGGTGTGATAGATGATAAGATAACCTTCACACTCGACTTTACAACACTTACCGACGGCATCTATTCACTCTATCCTATTGCGGCAAGAACACAGGAAGACGGAACACTCGGAGCTTGGGCGAGAATGAAGAAGGCTCCACGTATTGTGATGAAGGTGAAGAATGGGAACATCAGCTACTTAGAATTGCCATCGACAACAACGGCTTACCAGCTTACAACCAACCCAGGGTTTGACAACAAAGTGATGCTAGGTGAACCGAATGTACTCCGTCTAAACATCCGCAAATTAGATGCAAATTTCTTCAACGGAACCATAAAGGCAGAACTTATCAATAGTGAGAATAAGGTCGTATTTACCACACAGACGGATGAGATAGTTGACTTTGATGTCTATACGACCAAGCGTGTTAGAATGCCATTCAACCTTCCTTACGACATTGCTTCGGGTACTTATCATTTTGCGTACGACCATCACCAATGCCGACAACGTAAGCTGTCAGGTACGTGAAAAATGCTTCACAAAAACCTTATACACCGCAATTGAGGCAAAGAGTCAGGCTGATATCTTCTCAAATGCGATTGTTTATGCGCAAGATAACGAGGAAGGAAGTGTGCAAATGGAGAACTTTGATGTATCAAAAGTCCAACATTCAGACTCGTATGTATTGCATATCTTGCAAAGAACGTACAATGCAAGGTGGTCTGACGCTCTACCTTATTGATACTGTGACAGGTATGTCTCATCCAAGTAACAAAAGAAGCCACTGCAGGTAGACCTCAACAGGTTGATGATATGACGATGATAACCAGCGAATGGATTGACCCAAAGACTGAAAAACTCATCAATAACCGTCGTTATCGAGTGGCATTGTTTGGTGTGTTAGACGGAAAGAATGTCGACTTATTACCAATTTCAACGAGGTCACCTTACCTTTCCCTTACCAATGGACCGCATGACAAATATCCTGAAGGAGGAACAAATGGTGTGGAAGAAGTGAGCGTCAAACCGACATTACAATTCGTTGACGGATGCTTACACATACAACAGCAGGGCTTGAGGCGTGTGGAGGTATATAGAATAGATAGTATATTGGTAGCAAGTAGTGCTGCGAATGGTACCGACAACCTTAACCTCTCCATTCCAAAGGGAACCTGCTGGTACGCATCATCACACAAGGAGGTCGTTACACAAGTGTTATCCGATAAATAACTATCCTATAACAAAGAGCGAGTACCAGTTTTGGCACTCGCTCTTTGTTTATCTTTTACTATTGCATTCGTACTCAACACCTATGGTGCTTACCAACAACACCACACGTATTAAGGTTAAGCACCAATGGTGTTGAGTACTAATCAGTATCTACAAGTAGATTATTTCAATACACCAAGTTCCTTACCAATCTTGATGAAAGCGTTGATACACTTGTCAAGTTGCTCACGATTATGACCAGCTGAGAGCTGAACACGAATACGAGCCTCGCCCTTTGGTACTACTGGATAATAGAAACCAGTTACATAGATACCCTCCTCAAGGAGTTTTGCTGCATATACCTGAGACAACTAGCATCGTAAAGCATTACCGCACAGATAGCACTCTGGGTTGGTTTAATATCAAAACCAGCAGCCATCATCTTGTCACGGAAGTAGTTAACGTTCTCAACTAACTTGTCGTGAAGTTCGTTGCTCTCCTTCAACATCTTGAATACTTCAAGGCTGGCGCCGATAATACATGGTGCAAGTGAGTTAGAGAAGAGGTAAGGACGACTGCGCTGACGAAGCATGTCAATGATTTCCTTGCGGCCAGTAGTAAACCTCCGAGGCACCACCAAAGGCTTTACCAAGTGTACCTGTGTAGATATCCACACGGTCGTAAGTCTTGCAGAGTTCGCTAACGCCATGACCTGTTGCGCCAACAACACCGGCAGAGTGAGACTCATCAACCATCACAAGAGCGTTATACTTCTCAGCGAGGTCGCAAATTTTGTCAACTGGAGCAACGTTACCATCCATTGAGAACACACCATCAGTAACAATGATGCGGAAACGCTGTTCCTGTGCCTCCTGCAGACAACGCTCAAGATCAGCCATATCTGCATTTGCATAGCGATAACGCTTTGCCTTACAAAGGCGTACACCATCAATAATTGAGGCATGGTTGAGCGCATCAGAGATGATAGCATCCTGATCGGTGAGCAATGGCTCAAAGACTCCACCATTAGCGTCAAAGCAAGCAGCATAGAGAATAGTGTCTTCAGTCTTGAAGTAGTCAGAGATCGCAGCTTCAAGTTCCTTATGACTATCCTGTGTTCCACAAATGAAACGAACAGATGACATACCAAATCCACGCTTATCCATCATCTTCTTAGCACCTTCAATCAAACGTGGATGATTAGAAAGACCTAGATAGTTGTTAGCACAGAAGTTCAAAACCTCCTTACCTTTTACTTCGATTGCCGCACTTTGAGGGACTCTCAATGATTCTTTCCTCTTTGTAAAGTCCTGCTTCTTTAATCTCAGCAAGTGCGTTACTGAGATGTTCTTTCATCTTACCGTACATAACATTAGATTTTATTTATTAAAAAGCAAAGTAACTTATAAAAAAATTGAGAAAAAGGACGTTGAGAGATTTTTACTTCACAAGCTGATTTTTAAGAATTTTTAATACGTAAATGTAGTATAATCAACAAAAATATGCTTACTTTTGCAAACCATTATATACAAACTTAACAATATTTATGAAAAATGTTTTGGTTATAGGCTCTACAGGTCAGATTGGCTCAGAGCTTACCAGAGAACTTAGAAAACGTTATGGAAACGACAGCATTGTTGCTGGTTACATCAAGGGAGCCGAGCCTAAAGGCGAACTGAAAGAAAGCTACCCATCAGCAGAAGCCGACGTTACTAACCCAGAGATGATTGCCGATGTTGTTAAAAATACAACATTGACACCATCTACAACCTTGCGCATTACTCTCTGTAGTAGCAGAAAAGAAGCCGCAATTAGCTTGGAAGATCGGTATCGATGGTCTTTGAACATCTTGGAAGTGGCGCGTGAGAACAACTGTGCGGTCTTTACTCCAAGTTCTATCGGTTCATTCGGTTTGAGTACACCTCACACACAGACACCACAGGACACTGTTCAACGTCCTGGTACAATCTATGGTGTGTCAAAGGTTACCACAGAGTTGCTCAGCGACTATTACTTTAAGAAGTATGGTGTTGACACTCGTTCAGTACGTTTCCCAGGTTTTGATTTCCTACGTAACACCTCGGGTGGTGGTACTACAGACTATGCAGTTGACATCTATTACGCTGCTGTTCGTGGTGAGAAGTTCGTATGTCCTATCAAGAAAGGAACACTGATGGACATGATGTATATGCCTGATGGTTTTGCACGCAGCTATCTCATTGATGGAAGCAGATCCAACACGTTTGGTTCACCGCAATGGTTTCAACATTGCTTCTATGAGCTTCGACCCTGAGGGAAATCTTCAATGCTATCAAGCGTTACAGTCAGAGTTTGAGATGGAATACGACGTGAGACCCACTCAAGCAGGGTATTGCTGACAGCTGATAAAGACAGCCTTGACGACAGTTGCGCACGTGCTGAATGGGATTGGAAGCCTCAGTATGACCTCGACGCAATGACTGTTGACATGCTGAAGAACCTTGAAGCTAAGTTGAAATAAGCTGGACAAACATAAAGAAAGATTATAATAAGCCTGAAAAAGACAGAATTGTAAACGTCTTGAACATTTATAAAAGCCTTCAGATTATCTATAATCAACATATTATAAAAAATAACAAAGAGGTGGTTACCATTAAAGGCAATCACCTCTTTTCGTTTATATAAATGTTCCCTCAGATGCGCACTTTGCATCTTAACTTCATTTATCTACGGATATTCCACATCGGAGTTTCACCACCTCCGAAGAGAACATCTATGTTTGCACCATTCTTCTTCTCGATGACATCCCACGCACGCAACTGAATAAACTGCTGATGGTGAAAGGTTCAACTCTGTCATATAAGCCTTATCAGCCACAGCCTTATTACGCTCAGCCTTCGCACGCGCAAGCTCCATCTCAACACGCTTCTCCTGTGTCTGCTTTGCTTGAATACTTGCTGCGGTCTTGTTCATTTCCTCAATTGCTCCTTGTTAGGCATCACACGGTCGGTAATTACCTGTTGAATATCAATTGGGAAGTTTGCCTTTCGTGACAAAGAGTACACATACTGACGCATAGACTGCTTGATACGGTCATCAAATTTAGCAAGTACTTCACGATTACTCATCAAGTCGAATGGTGAACAAGAGGATACATACTCACGCACCTTATTGCGGAAGTAAGGTTCGATAAAGTTCTCAAACCAGTTCTCTCCATAGTTCCTTAACAAGTCAGAGTCTGTCCTTTCTTCCTTGAATAATCATATACATATTCACATCAAGTGGAGTATTGTCATTTGAGAGCAAGTCATCAAACTGGAACTGCATCTTCTGTGGTAAGATATTGAAGTAAACAGCAGTCGTTGTTGGTGCAATCAGCGTGATAGAATTTACAGGCTCGTCAGCAACACGCGTACTACCAAAGAAGATAGGCTTCATCTTCAACGCAGCTTCTTGATCATAAGAAGGATTCACAAATGAAAAGAATGCAAGACTAGCAATGCAAAGAAAGGCAACAAGTACTGCAGGAATCAATATTTTTGAGGGCTATTCATACCAAAAGAAATCTTTAAGATTAAAATTAGAATATTGTTCAACTGAGTGTTTAGAATTGATTTTTCATATCAGAAAAGGATTATAACACTATAATTAAATATAGAATCTTATTTTTGCAAAAGATAGTAAAATAATAATATGTAACAAAAGAATCTTATCTTCAAAAACAATTGTTATCCTCTAATTAATTTTGTAGGAGGAATCCCAAATCCTTATTACAATCATCCATAAAAACAACAAAAAACGAAAGACACTAACTTTCTAAACGAAATAAATACCACAAAAAGTGTTAAGCGTTTTTTGGTACTTTCAAATAAATTAGATACCTTTTGCTGCGAAAAGAAACAAAAACAATTTTTGAACGATAGTCAAAACATTTAACACATATTTCGTTCCGAAACATTGCAAATAGATTTTGACCAATTACAACTACCTAAAAATGAACAGTGTAATAAAACAAGGATTACGATGTGATTATCATCGGTGGAGGCGTTACTGGCGTAGGCACTGCACGCGATTGTGCTATGCGTGGACTGCGCGTACTTCTTGTAGAGAAGTATGACTTCAGCAATGGTGCCACAGGTCGCAACCACGGCTTGCTCCACAGTGGAGCACGCTATGCAGTGACCGACCCAGAGTCAGCTTCGGAGTGTATCAAGGAGAATATGATACTCCGCCGAATTGCTCACCACTGCGTAGAACCTACTGATGGCTTGTTTATTACGCTCCCTGAGGACGACATACAATACCAAAAAACATTCGTTGAGTCCTGCCAGAAAGCAGGCATTAGTGCTAGTATTATTTCACCTGAGGAAGCACGTCGCATAGAGCCATCGGTCAACCCTGACCTGATTGGCGCTGTGCGAGTGCCAGATGCTGCTATCGATCCATTTTTTCTTACGACAGCAAACGTTGTTGATGCACGTCGTCATGGAGCCGATATTCTAACCTATCAGCAGGTAGTAGGACTCATTTTAAGCAATGGTCGTGTGGAGGGCGTCCGCCTCCGTAACAATCATACAGGAGAAGAAAGCGAAATTCGCTGTCGTATCGTTATCAATGCTGCTGGCATCTGGGGGCATGATATTGTCAAACTGGCTGGTATAAAGGTGAATATGTTTCCTGCGAAAGGAACACTCCTTATCTTCGGTCATCGTGTCAACAACATGGTTATCAATCGCTGTCGTAAGCCAGCCAATGCTGACATCCTCGTCCCAGATGACGCTGTTTGTGTCATTGGCACTACCAGTGATCGTGTTCCTTATGACACGATAGACAATCTGAAGATTACCCAAGAGGAAGTTGATATATTGATAAAGGAAGGAGAGAAACTTGCTCCGAGCCTTGCGACAACACGCATCCTCCGTGCTTATGCAGGTGTCCGACCACTTGTTGCAGCCGATAATGACCCGTCAGGACGCAGCATCAGTCGTGGAATCGTCTGTTTAGATCATGAGACACGAGATGGAGTGGGTGGACTTATTACGATTACTGGCGGTAAGATGATGACCTACCGACTCATGGCGGAAGAGGCAACCAACCTAGCCTGCAAGAAATTAGGTATAGATGCTGCTTGCCAGACAGCCATCCGTCCTCTTCCCGGAAGTGAAGGACATGATCCCGACACGAAACATCACACGTATTCAACAGCCCATATCGCTGCTAAAGGACGCCAAGGCAATTGCGTTCAGAGATACCAGCACAAAGCATAGAAGACCGTTCCTTAGTTTGTGAATGCGAGGAAGTAAGTGTCGGTGAAGTGAAATATGCGATGGAGAAGTTGCACGTCCACGACCTCCTCAACCTTCGCCGCCGTACCCGAGTAGGTATGGGAACCTGCCAAGGAGAACTTTTGTGCTTGTCGAGCTGCTGGCGTTATGTGTGACGCTGGAGATGAAGCCGAAAAGACATTGACCGACCTTCACGACTTCATCAATGAACGTTGGAAAGGTATGCAACCCGTTGCTGGGGCAGCACACTCGATGAAGCACAGCTCACAACCAGTATCTATCAGGGTTTGTTAGGGCTAAGCAACTGATAACAAGCACTCGAAAGCAAAAAGAAGTTTTTACCAATGAGCGTTCAATAGTCGTACCTACGCATCTATAAAACGCTAAGACGCACAAACCCATCTATCACATTCAAAAACATCAACAATGAGCTATGACATTATCATAATCGGTGGTGGTATCAGCGGGCTCACTGCTGGCATAACACTGGCAAGCGCAGGTAAACGCGTTTGTATTGTATCGACAGGACAGAATAGTCTGCATTTTTAATTCTGGTTCGTTCGACCTACTGGGTTATGATGACAATGGGAAGGTTGTCGAACATCCATTGGAAGCGATAGCAACGTTGGGCGAACAGCATCCTTATAAGAAAAATTGGAGCTGAGAAGATTCAATCCTTGCTGACAAAGCAAAGGCGTTATTGAAGGAAGTTGGCGTGAAGACAACTGGCAATAGCAAACAAAAATCATTATCGCTCTTACCCATTAGGAACAACACGCCCAGCATGGTTGACAACAGAAGGTTTATGTTATGAGCCAACAAATGGACATACTTCCTTGGAAAAGCGTAGAGCTCTTGAACATCCAAGGCTTCTAGATTTTACCAACAACATTCATCGCTGCCAATCTTAAGAAGAACGGAGTAGCTTGTCAGGTGAAGTCGTTTACAACTGACGAGCTGAGTCATGTGAGAAAAAGTCCTACCGAGATGCGTGCAACTAACATTGCTAAAGTATTGTCAGACGAAACCGCTTTGTGTAAAGTTGCCGATTGCATCAACGCCATTAGTGGCGATGCAGAAGTGTTATTATTCCCTGCCGTCTAGGGTTTTAACAACAACGATAGCCTCAACGAACTGAAAGCTATGGTAAAGAAACCTATTGAATACATCGCAACCTCCCCCTCGGTATCGGGAGTGCGTACCACGCATCTTTTAAAGCAACACTTCACCCGCTTGGGCGGAACATTATTGGTGGGCGATACTGCCAATGGTGGGGTCTTCGAAGGCAATCGCCTCGTGTCAATCACCACCAAAAACCTCCCTTACGAGACCTTTTATGCAGACGAGTTCATCCTGCTTCGGGTTCATTTATGAGTCACTACTACAAGTAATTATCAACATGTATTCGAGCCAGTCTTCAGCCTTGACGTTGATGCTGCTGAAGCTCGAAGTGAATGGACAAAGGAAGATGCATTTGAAGCACAACCTTATATGGAATATGGTGCCAAAACAGATAAAGACTTCCACGCAATAAAAGACGGAAAGACTATCAGCAACCTCTTTGTTATCGGCTCACTTCTGAGCGGACATAACAACATTAAACTCGCTGATGAGACAGGTGTTTCACTCTTTGACTGCCCTTCGGGTAGCTGAGACAATAACAGAAAGGAAATAAAGTCATGCCAGAAGGAATACAACTAAAGAATATCAGCGGTAATAACTTGGAACAATGCCTTAAGTGTTCCATCTGTGCGGCTTACTGCCCAGTGTCTGCTGTGGAGCCAAACTATCCTGGTCCGAAACATTCAGGACCTGACTTGGAACGTTACCGACTAAAGGATAATAATTTCTTTAATGATGCGTTAAAAATGTGTCTGAACTGTAAACGTTGCGAAGTAGCCTGCCCTTCTGGTGTTCGCATTGCTGACATCATTCAGGCTTCACGTATCAAATACAGCACACATAGCCCTATTCTGCGTGACAGAATGTTGGCAAATACTGACTTTGTGGGAACGATGGCAAACCTCGTTGCACCAATTGTGAATACCACCTTAGGCTTGAAAACCTGTCAAGGCTGTACTCCACACCGTGATGGGAGTTGACAAACATCGTAGTTTCCCAGCCTATAGCAGTCAGAAGTTTGAGACTTGGTTTAAGCGCAATGCTGCAAAACAGCAAGACAACTATAAGAAACACGTAAGCTATTTCACGGCTGTTACGTCAACTACAATTTCCCACAGTTGGGCAAAAGACCTCGTAAAGATCATGAATGCGGTTGGTTATGGTGTCCATTTGTTAGAGAAAGAGAAGTGTTGTGGTGTGGCATTGATTGCGAACGGACTCAGCGGTCAGGCGCGCCGTCAGGGAGAAGTGAACATCAAATCCATCCGCCAAGCTGCAAAAGAAAACCGAGTTGTCCTCACAACCAGTTCTACTTGCACCTTTACGATGCGTGACGAATACGAACATCTATTAGATATAAAGGTCGATGATGTAAAAGAAAAACATCACTCTTGCCACCCGCTTCCTCTATCGCCTGATAGAAAGTGACGATATAAAACTTGCCTTCCGCAAGGATTTCAAGATGCACGCAGCCTACCATACGGCCTGCCACATGGAAAAGATGGGTTGGGTTATCTATAGTACAGAACTGCTTAAAATGATTCCAGGACTACAACTTACGATGCTCGACTCACAATGTTGCGGTATTGCCGGCACCTATGGATTCAAGAAAGAGAACTATGAACGCTCGCAACAGATTGGTGCTGGCGTCTTCAAACAGATAAAAAGAAGTAAAACCCAGACTACGTCACAACAGACTGTGAAACCTGCAAATGGCAGATAGAAATGTCAACTGGATATGATGTAAAGAACCCTATCTCAATCCTTGCCGAAGCCTTAGATGTTGAGGAAACAAGAAAGTTAAACAGCATAGAATAGGCAGTTTCTACAGATAACAACGATAAAATAAAAACAAAATTACAACCTAACAAAATACAACCAGCATGGAGAAGAAATTCATCTTAGCCCTCGATCAAGGAACAACAAGTTCAAGAGCCATCGTCTTTGACCACAACGGACACATAAAGTCTGTAGCACAGAAAGAGTTTACACAGTACTTCCCACAACCGGGATGGGTAGAACATAACCCCAACGAAATATGGTCTTCGCAGGCTTCTGTCATCGCTGAGGCTATCTCTGCCATAGATATTAACGGCCTTTGACATCGCAGGTATTGGTATTACCAACCAGCGCGAAACTACGATTGTGTGGGATGTTGACACCGAAGAACCTATCTATAACGCCATTGTATGGCAAGATCGCCGCACTTCAGAGTTCTGTGATGAGCTGAAAGCACAAGGATTGACGGACAAGATTCATGAGAAGACTGGTCTTATTATTGATGCTTATTTCAGCGGAACAAAGATTAAGTGGATTCTTGATAATGTCCCCGGCGCACGCAAACGTGCCGAGATGGGCAAGCTCCGCTTCGGTAATGTAGACTCATGGTTAGTATGGCGATTGACACGTGGAGAGGTGCATGTGACAGACGTTTCAAATGCTTCTCGTACCATGCTCTTCAACATTCACGACCTAAAATGGGATGAGGATCTTATGAAACTACTTGACATTCCAATGTCAATGATGCCAGCAGTGAAGTCAAGTTCAGAGGTTTATGGTCATACCAAGACTACTATCTTCGCCCATGAAGTACCTATCTCGGTATTGCTGGTGACCAACAGGCAGCCCTTTTTGGTCAAATGTGTATCGAGCCAGGCTCTATCAAGAACACATACGGCACTGGTTGCTTCGTAATGTTGAACACCGGTAACAAGCCTGTTATGTCTAAGAACAACCTACTTACCACTATTGCGTGGAAGATTGGAGACCAAGTTGTTTACGCTTTGGAGGGTTCTATCTATGTAGGAGGCTCTGTTGTACAGTGGTTGCGTGATGGATTAGGCTTCATCACCTCATCATCAGAGATAGAAGACTTAGCCTCAACCGTACCAGATAGTGGTGGCGTTTATTTCGTTCCAGCCTTAACAGGTCTTGCAGCTCCCTACTGGGACCAGTATGCTCGTGGTACAATTATTGGCATAACACGTGGTACGACACGTGCACATATCGCTCGTGCAGCCCTTGATGGTATTGCTTTCCAGACTTATGACATTGCTCAAGCAATGGCAAAGGATATGAATGCTTCGCTTACTGAGTTAAAAGTCGATGGTGGTGCATCACGCAATAACCTTTTATTGCAGTCTCAGGCAGACATTCTTGGTATAAAGGTTGTTCGCCCACGTATCACCGAAACTACCGCTTTAGGTGCTGCCTACCTTGCTGGTTTGGCTGTTGGCTTCTGGAAAAAACACCGACGAGATTAAGAACCAATGGCAGATAGAACGTTGCTTTGAACCTATTGCTGACAACGATACCATTGAAGCTTCCAAAGCTGGTTGGGCTAATGCAATAGGCAGAACACTAACTAACAAATAAGACCTAACAAACAACAAATAACCATAAATCAATCCTTATGGAATATTCTATGACTACACAGTTCTTCATGGAACTATTAGGAACACTGATTCTGGTGCTTTTCGGAGATGGTGTATGTGCTTGTGTAACGCTGAACAAGAGTAAAGGTCAGAACTCAGGATGGATTGTTATCACCATTGCTTGGGGTCTTGCAGTATGTATGGGTGTACTGGTTGCAGGTCCTTATACTGGTGCTCACCTCAACCCGGCAGTATCAGCAGGCTTAGCTGCAGCTGGTATGTTCCCATGGAGTTCAGTACCAATCTATGCCGCAGGACAAATGACTGGTGGTCTCTTGGGTGCTATCCTTGTATGGATATTCTACAAAGACCACTACGATGCAACTGACAATGATGCTGCAAAGCTTGGTACTTTCTGTACCGCTCCTGCCATCCGCAACTATGGATTGAACTTCCTCTGTGAGGTGATTGCGACCTTAGTACTTGTCTTCATCATCATCTGTTTCAGTTCAAAAGGTAACTGCAGTGACCCCTGAAAAACTTTAAGTTTGGTCTTGCAGCCTTGTACCTAATCCCTGTCACACTGTTAATTATTGCACTCGGAATGTCACTCGGTGGTACTACGGGTTGCGCTATGAATCCAGCCCGCGACCTATCGCCACGTATCGCCCATGCCCTTTGTATGAAAGGTGACAACGACTGGGCATACGCATGGGTACCCGTTCTTACCCGATGGTTGGTGCTATCATTGCAGGATTCTGCGGTGCAGCTCTTCTCCAGATATAATCCACTTTTCAATAGAAGAATATCAATAACTAAAAAAACAATGCTATTATGAAGAATTTCAGAAGAACCCTACAACTCGTGGCTGTGTTCATCTTCATTGGTACAATACAGCTTTCAGCACAAACCTATAAGTATCAGAAAACACTTCAGTAGGTCTGAATCACAAAGTACACACGCGACGTTATCGAGGGCAACTATAACTGGGCATGTGACGAATACAATGTGAAACAGAACGCTGCTACTGATGTTTCTACACCAGCCGTTGTTACCTATTAAGATATAAGTCACTCGATATAGATGTAATTTAATTTTTAGTTTACAGGTTCTATCATTTAATTCACAAGATTGTTTTAAGGATTACAATGAGCCCCAGCCACTGTGAAAGTAGCTGAGGTTTACTCTTTTTATTCCTATTACTTCCCAAAGGGAAAGTGTTAAGGTTTAGCTTTGAAAGTCATCAGGTAAGGACTCTTTAATCCTTTTCTGCAAGCATACGCAACAACGTATGACGAATGAAGTTAGGTGATGTCATCAGTATTATCTCACGAGAAGGCACTGGATGAGCGAAAGGACGCACAAGGCGATGCTGCTCTTTCGTGAGCTGTGAGAGGAGCAAGCTGTGGAATAAAGGTTACACCCTTACCCTTCTCTACGATACGCATAAAGGTCTCTATACTTCCTAAGTTATAGCTCTTCTTGCTCAAGGTAGCTGACTTCAGTTGGCAGAACTTAACCAACTGATCACGAAAGCAATGCCCTTCATCCAACAACCACAAGAACTCTCCCGACAGGTCAGCAGGACGAATAAACTCTTTTTTCGAACAATGGGTCGCTCTCGGCTACATAAGCAAAGAATTGTTCACGAAAAGAGCGGTGTACACTCCATCTCCTCTAATCCATCAACACGTGCCAAGATTCCTGCATCAATGTCACCCCGACGAAGTGCTCTGCGCATATCTTCAGTTTTCATCTCCGTAATTCGCACATCCATCTCTGGGTGTTCGTTCATCAACTGAGGGAAAAACGAGGAATAAGGTAAGGTGCGATGGTCGGTAATACTCCTACTTCAAAATGTTCCTGTAAGTGCATGACGCTCCTCGTCAATCGTCTGTTTAAGTTTCTTTGCACGAGCAAGTACTTTCCAAGCCTGTTCTATCAGCTTCATTCCCGCTTGTGTAGGCTGTATCGGCTGACGTTTACGATCAAATATTTTCACACTTAATTCATCTTCCAACTTCTGAATCATCGAACTAAGCGTTGGCTGTGTGACATTACATTCATCGGCTGCTTTCGCAAATTGTTTATGCCGATAGACTGCCATTACATATTCTAATTGTTGTAGGGTCATTCTCTTAATACTAATGTATATACTAAAGCAAAATATAGCATAAAAAGGGCAAATAATCGAGTTATCATCGTGTTATTTTGTACTTTCTACTGCTTTCATACTTTATAATGACTAATTGCACACTAATCACCATAATTAAATAGCCAACCACCATTTTTAGGTATCATATAAACCAAACAAACGAATATTACAAAGCGTTTGTAGAAACTCTACAAAGGCGTTTTGTAGAAACTCTACAAAGCCTTTTGTAATCGTTGTACAAGACCTTTGTAGTAATAAAATATATCTTTAGTTATAATTTTATCGACGTCGTATTCTTTTTATTCAAGCCAACAACAAAACCACAACTCACTGATAATCAACGACTAAATATACCTTGATAGATTTTATTAATGACACGATAGATTTTTCTATTGGTTGTAATGATTTCAAATACTAACTTTGCATTGCAAAAACAAAAAGATTTAATCACATAAATAGTTTTAAGTAAGATATGGAACCAATTATTAATGCACACACCAGAGTTTACCGTTCAGGCATTCCAGGACGGACAGTTTAAGACCGTTTCAAGCAAGGATATCGAGGGCAAATGGGCACTCTTCTTCTTCTATCCAGCTGACTTCACTTTCGTTTGTCCCTACAGAGTTGGAGGATTTGGCTGACAAGTACGAGCAGCTCAAGGGTCTTGGTGTAGAGGTTTTTCTCAGTAAGTACTGATACTCACTTCGTACACAAGGCATGGCACGATGCTTCTGATAGAATCAAGAAGATTAAGTACACTATGCTAGCTGACCCAACTGGCGTATTGAGCCGTGGCTTCGGTGTATATAAAGAGGACGAGGGTTTGGCTTACCGTGGTACATTCCTCGTAAATCCAGAGGGTCTCGTTAAGATTGCTGAGATTCAGGATAACAGCATCGGTCGTAACGCTGATGAGCTCGTTCGTAAGGTTGAGGCTGCTTTATTCGTTGCTTCTCACGAGGGTGAGGTTTGTCCAGCTAAGTGGAAGCAGGGGTGGCGAAACATTGAAGCCAAGCATTGACCTCGTAGGTAAGCTCTAAGACTTAGTTTCTGTAATAACAGACATAAAAGTGTCATAGAAGTTATGGTGGAGAGATAAGTCTCGGACTTAATCTCTCCACCTTTTTATTAATAAGGAGAGAAATATACAAACCCATGTTAGATTCAAATATACTCGAACAGGTGAAGGGCGTCTTTGCTTCGCTCTCATCTGATATAACACTTAGCGTTACACGCAATAGTAACGACGAAAACTCAGCAGAGTTCTCTTCCTTCCTCGAGGATTTCGCCTCTACTTCTGACAAAGATTAAGACAGTTTATAAGGAGGGAGAACAGTTCTCATTCAGTATTCTTCGTAATGGTGAAGAGACTGGTATCAGCTTCCGTGGCATACCAAATGGACACGAGTTTACCTCCCTGCTCCTCGCTGTCCTCAATACTGACGGACAGGGTAAGAACCTTCCTGACGAGGCGATTGCTACACGTATCAAGTCATTGAAGGGTGAAATACGCCTTCAAACTTACGTATCTCTCACCTGTACGAACTGTCCTGACGTTGTTCAGGCACTCAACGTGATGGCGCTCATCAATCCAAATATTAGCAATGAGATGGTTGATGGAGGTCTTTGTCAGGATGAAATACAACGTTTGAACATACAGGGCGTACCTTCTGTATATGTCAATGGGGAACCATTGCACACGGGTCGTGGGGATCTCGGTATCCTTCTGCAGGAATTAGAGGATAAGGTAGGTACCGACCATGATGAAAGTGCTGTGCAAACAGTACGTGAATATGATGTTATCGTACTCGGTGGTGGTCCTGCTGGAGCATCTTCTGCTATCTACTCTGCCCGCAAAAGGCTTGCGCGTAGCTATCGTTGCGGAGCGCATTGGAGGACAGGTAAACGACACAACAGGCATCGAAAACCTTATCTCTGTTACCAAAACGACAGGTACACAGCTGCTGCCGATCTCCGTACCCATATCAATGAATATTCAATAGACGTATTCGACAACCGCAAAGTGGTTTCTACCAACTGAAAGAGGCTATTAAGACTGTTTCTGTTCGTGGTGGTGAAACCTTCACCGCACCAGCTGTTGTGATTGCAACAGGTGCAAGCTGGCGCCGTCTTGGTCTGCCAGATGAGGAGAAATACATCGGTCATGGTGAGCATTTCTGCCCTCATTGCGATGGTCCTTTCTACAAAGGTAAGGACGTAGCAGTCATCGGTGGTGGTAACTCTGGTATCGAAGCAGCTATTGACTTGGCTGGTATCTGCCGCCACGTGACCGTACTTGAGTTCGCTGATGCTATGCGTGCCGATGAGGTTCTACAGCAGAAAGTAGCCAGTTTGCCTAATGTTGAGGTGTTCCTTTCTACCCAGACAACAGCTCTCTTGGGTAATGGTCAGAAGCTATCGGGTATCAGAGTGAAGGACCGCACCAATGACGAAGAACGCGATATAGCCTTAGATGGTGTCTTTGTTCAGATTGGCTTGTCGCCAAACAGCGATGCTTTCAAGGATCAAGTAGAGGTTACTCCTCGTAATGAGATAGTCGTTGACGCAACCAACCGCACTAATCTGAGTGGCGTATATGCTGCTGGTGACGTTACAACGGTGCCTTACAAACAGATTACAATCGCTATGGGAGAAGGTGCTAAGGCTGCCCTTTCAGCCTTTGACGACCGTATCCGTGGCGTGATATAATAGTAAAATCTTCTCTGACTTGAGTATATAGTTGAGCCCGATGAAGCAAGTGTGAAATGTCTTCACCTTGTCCATCGGGCATTTTTATTAATTCTAAATTCAGAATTCAGAATTCATAATTATGATTACTTTGGTAATTCATAATGCATAATTCAAAATTCATAATTATGATTACTGATGATATCGAAAATGAGGGAGTATATATACAAGGCTTTAATCACTTTCTTCAAGTTCAAAAAAATATCATCTACACGCTTATCGAATACACGTGCAATCTTCAGACTGAGAACTGTTGAGGAACATACTTCTCGCTTTCGATAGCAACAATTGTCTGACGGGATACCCCAATAAGTTCTGCTAATTGCGCTTGAGTCATACGCTTGATAGCCCGCTCTACTCTTATACTATTCTTCATTATCTATTCTCCTTTTATGTAGTTCGTAAAGAAAACGGAAGTGAAACAGCGAAATATGCTGAACATTGATAGCATTAACAACGTGATATAAACCATTCCAAAGCAGAACCACGTGAAGATTACAAAGAAAATCGTATTTACTTTCAGTGCCCATACTAATGAACGCATACGGAGATGTTCAACATATTCATCCTCAACTCTTTCCTTTGAAAATGCTATCATATAGAGAGAGGTAAAGGTCAAAACATGAGACAATTTCTGAAAAACATGTCTTCCTGCGCAAAATAGAAGAAGGAACGCCCCTCTTGTTCTGGAGCAAAGAAACTCAAGTTTCCAATGTGTAAGGTAATAAAACTCAGTCTGTCATCATTAAACCAGTCATTAATACCTAACCAAGAAACCATAATCATGACACTACAAGGGATAAAAAATAAACCAACCAACCTTCCTAAAGATGTGGGGTAAAAAGATAATCTGTTTTTCATAAAGTAGCTTTTTAATTAACAAAGTCAAAGATATCTATCACACCACAAAAGTAATATTTACTATTCTAAAAGTCAAGTAAACTATACAAAAAGATTGCTTTTATTAATCTTATAATTAACCTATATTCACATTGGAAGCTATTTCTTCAGCTCTTTTTTTGCTCATTCTTTTTCTGAATAGAGTCAGCTTTTTAGTTCCTGCTGTGTTTGTCGATAAGCTTTGAGGATAGGGTCTTCCTTATCCTCTAAACCGTCCATTTTCTTGAAAACTTCACGTAGCTTCTCAACATGCTGACGATCTCTACGTAGCCGTTTATCAAGCATAAAGCCCAACATCAAACTCTAATAGGGAATGGGCTGGCTTCTTTTCTAAGATGTCTCGCTTCGGCATCTTCTTCAACACTCACGCCCATCAACAACCTGTTTACCTATTACCACCACCTCATCCAAATAATGTTCTGCAGGGGAAAAGGAAGACGGTATCACGCAAAACCTCACTCCGAAATAACTTCTCTGGTGCATAACCTTTCTTTTTAAAGGTAGCTGTTTGGAATGAATCAGGTAGGTTAATGATTCCTTGCCATGTAGTAAGTCCCACATTCTTCCCATCCACCTGACCAATACATCACGTATCGGAAAGTGTGTTGCTCTATCACATACCAGCACTTTCTGTGCTTGAAGTGATGATAATGGTAACAAAAGCCACAAGAAAAAAATAGAACAAGTCGTATCTGCATAGCAATCAACTATCTACTGCAAACTTACATAAAAAGTTTTTCTTATTTAGCTTTTTCCGTAATTATTTTTATCATAAAGTTACCAGATAACAACATTGTTTAAGAATGAAAAAGCATCTCCTATCAAAAGTGTAAAGCCCTCTCTATTTTCACGACCTTGCTTTTAGAGATATAAAAAGCATCTGCATAGCTACAGCCATACAGATGCCAAATCATTTTTCATAAAAATATATCGAGAAATAACTATCCTTACCTTGCTCGCATCGCATTGAGAACTGCAAGAACCATCACACCAACATCAGCAAAGACGGCTAATCCCATACTTGCCATTCCAAAAGGTGGCAAGAAGAAGGACTGCAACCTTAATACCGATGGCGAACCATGCATTCTCTTTTGCTATGAAAAAATAGTACAGCATGAGAGTTCTATGGCAAGTGCAATCTTTGAAGGTTTATCGTCCATCAATACGACATCGGCTGCCTCGATAGCTGCATCACTGCCCAAAGCACCCATAGCAATACCCACATCAGCACGTGCCAACACTGGTGCATCATTGATACCATCACCAACAAAGGCAATTGTTTCACCTGCGTTTTTCTCTGCAATAAGACGCTCAACATGCTTTACTTTGTCAGCAGGGAGCAGTTCTGCATAGTATTCCGTCACCTTTGTCTGCTCGGCAACTTGCTCAACAACTTCCCTCTTGTCGCCGCTCAGCATAACAGTCTTACTAACCCCCAACTGCTTCAGAGCCTCTATTGCCTTCACAGCATCAGCCTTCAGTTGGTCGGAGATAACAATATGACCCGCATATTCACCATCAATCGCAACGTGAACTATCGTACCCGCATGGCTCGTACAACGTTTACAAGTAGGGATTGTAATACCAAGTGTTGCCATTAAACGGCTATTACCAACACTTACTTTCTGATTATTAACAGTAGCCGTAATACCCTGTCCCGCTGTTTCTTGTATATCTTCAACTGTACAATTATCCTTTTCATCTGTATATGCCATACGGAGACAAGGGCGATTGGGTGGGTAGAATAACGTTCAACATGGGCTGCTAAATGAAAGCAATTCATGCTCAGAGAGTTTCTCGGATGGATAGCCTCAACATCAAAAGTTCACGTGTCAATGTTCCTGTCTTATCAAATACCACCGTAGAAAGCTTTTGCCAAGGCATCCATATAGTTGCCACCCTTAATGAGGATTCCCTTATGAGAAGCCCCACCGATGCCCGCAAAGAAGGTTAGTGGAATAGAGATAACCAAGGCACATGGGCAACTTACAACCAAGAAGGTCAATGCACGATAGAGCCAAACACCAAAGGCTGGTGCGTAACTATCATAGAAGAATGGAGGAATAACAGCCAAAGCAAGGGCGGCAATCACCACGATAGGCGTATAGACACGTGCAAAACGACGGATGAACGACTCACTATGTGACTTGTTGTCGCCTGCCTCCTCAACGAGTTGGATAATCTTTTGCGGCGGTTGACTCGCTATATGCCTTTTCAACTTGCACCTTTAACACACCCGAAAGGTTAACACAACCAGAGATAACTTCCATGCCTGCACTTACATCACGTGGCATACTCTCACCCGTAAGGGCTACGGTATTAAGGCTGGAACTGCCCTCAAGCACCCTTCCATCTAATGGTATCTTCTCTCCGGCTTAACAATCACAATCTCACCAATCGTCACTTCCTCTGGACTTACGCTCTCTACCACTCCATTTCGCTCCACATTGGCTACATCTGGACGGATATCCATTAGCTCAGAATAGAGTCGCGCGCCTTATCTTCCGCATAATGCTCAAAGAGTTCACCCAATTGGAAGAACAACATCACGAAGACTCCTTCGATAAACTGTGGTTCGGCATTAGGGAAGGAAACCGATGAGTAATGTCTCCGATAGTCGCAATACTCATCAGGAAGTTCTCATCAAAAGGGTCGCCCTCCATGATTCCCTCAACTGCTTCACCTAATACATCATAACTGATAACCAGATAAGGAACCAAATAAACAAGCAGTACCTGCCACATTGGAAGTGCTGCGAAATGCTCTACTAACCATGCTCCAGCGGGAGTACAGCCGTAAGAATGATTCTTAAGAGTTTCTTTTTCATAATCTAAAACCTGTTACTGCATTAAAATTCTGCTGCAAAGATAAAGATTATGTTTTGCAACTGGGTTGCAAAGATGGCTGTAAATTAAATTTAGATAATCGTTTTAATAAAGATTAGTTGACTTGTGGCAACTGTCCAGTCTATATACTCATGCTTAAGCAAATGATACACATAGCCCGGGCTTTTGGTCATAAAAGCCCAGTCCGTTTGTTCTGCAGAAGTTCAAGTGTCTTTTGAAGAATAAACAATATTCAAAAGCTTCTGCTGTATCCAAATGGAAGTCTTCTATAAGATAAGTTGTCAGCTCATCAATCGTGAAAATTGACAAGGTGATTAAATCTTTCTTGTTGTGTCATTACTTTATTCTTCTTAATTGTTTTACAGCCTTTTCAGTTCCGAAAAAATACTGATTACTGAGTTTCTTGAACTTAAGCATCCGAGTAAACTGTGCTAAAGTGACTGCTCCCGTCGTGTATTGGTTAATAAGAAAGGCTACTCCATCATCTGCTATAGGTCCGACAACGATATCATAATCATGCCGATAGTTTTTATTTCTTGACCTATTATTAAAGATAAATGTTGCCCACTCTGGGGTAGTTCCTTCAAAAACAAGCGCTTTTAAATCATCTTTATGCAAGACATTCTCATCAAATTCATACTCTTGTACAATGGCTTTTCCCCCAATGCCTCTTGTTTTCGTTTTCGCCATTCGTTCTGCTTGCTCACGTATTGTCGTCAAGTAAAAGCCTTTTCCAAAGTCTTTTAGTGGGAAAGACTTTGCAAGATCAATCTCTGAAAAATCAATATTAGTACCATGATAGAGTCTCATGCCAGTTCTCCTCCATTCTTTTTGACAGACTTTAATAAGATCATCTACCGTATCTTCTATAGACAAAGTATGTTCCACGTCGTAATACTCTAAAAGAAATCGTATTCCTTTAAAGTTATAAAGATAGCGGAAAGCTTGCTGTATGGTCAAGTCAAAGCGACTACCAAACATTCTGATAACAGCGTTCAAATAGGGTATTTTTGTATTGATCAGCCCATAACTTCATGAACTTTATATTGCAAAAATAGCATAACTTTCGTGTACTGCAAAATATTTAAGAATGAAAAACACTCCTTTTCTTTCCCTTCCTTTTACTTTTTTACCCTCTTATCTATTTACTATTCAAAGCCTTTTCGTTACCTTTGCACCTATGAAAATAGGAACAATAGATTTGGGGGAACGCCCACTATTCTTGGCTCCAATGGAAGATGTAACGGATATTGGCTTCCGAAAGATGTGCAAACGCTTTGGTGCAGCCATGGTATATACGGAATTTGTGTCAGCTGATGCCGTCATCCGTAGTATCAAATCGACACTTTCAAAATTAGTCATTGACGATAGTGAGCGTCCTGTAGGAATACAGATATATGGTAGGGATGTAGCTTCAATGGTTGAAGCGGCTAAGATTGTAGAACAGGTAAAACCCGATGTGATTGATATTAACTTTGGTTGTCCGGTAAAGAAGGTGGCAAACAAGGGTGCAGGCTCTGGTATGTTAAAGAACATCCCACTGCTACTTGACATCACAAGAGAGGTAGTGAAGGCTGTCAACACACCCGTCACAGTGAAGACCCGATTAGGTTGGGACAACGACAACTTGGTTATTACCGACCTTGCAGAGCAGTTGCAAGACTGTGGTATAAAAGGCCTTGACGATTCATGGACGTACCCGCGCACAGATGTACACAGGCGAAGCTGACTGGACATTGATTGGTGAGGTGAAGAACAATCCACGTATTCATATCCCCATCATCGGCAATGGTGACGTGACAAGTATTGAGGAAGCGAATGAGAAGTTCGACCGTTACGGCGTTGATGCAGTAATGATTGGTCGTGCAACCTTTGGTTGTCCATGGCTCTTCAATCAAGGTGAGAAGCAGTTGACTATCGATGATAAGATTGACATTCTGAAGAGATGCTACGCATTAATGTGGAGCGTATCGACGAACATCGTGGTATCTTGCATACACGTCGACATCTAGCTGCATCGCCTATCTTCAAAGGAATCCTGATTTTTAAGAAGACACGCATCGCCATGTTGCGTACAACAAAGATGGATGAGTTGATGGCTATCGCTGAAGATTGCAGAAAAGACTAAGGAATGATAATTAATAAGGCTTATAAGGTCAATAGCCCCTAATTAGCTCAATAAAACTCAAAAGGGAAGAAACCATGCGGTTTCTTCCCTTTTTTCAGATCAGGGATGACCAGAGTCGAACTGGCGACCCCTACGTCCCGAACGTAGTGCTACCAACTGCGCTACATCCCGATAGCTTAAAAAGCAGTGCAAAGTTAATTATTTTCTGAACTAACACAAACTTTCTCGCTGTTTTTCTTTCTTGTTAGAGCAAGGCTGGAGCTCAAAAAGCGATACCATTCTACCTTTATCAAGATATAATGATTCTCAGGACGATGAAGAGCTATCTCTGCTTTCACACCATCAATGTCATGGAACTTGCGGAAATCGGTCTTTGTCTTCTCAAACTCTCTCCAACAAAGCACACATTACGAATATCCGTAGTCTTTAATAGGTCAACAACCTTCTGATGTTCTTCTGCAGACGCATCTCCAAGCTCACGCATATCACCGAGGATCGCCATCTTATTCTCTACCTCCATTAGTTGGAAGTTCTCTATCGCAGCAGCCATACTAGATGGATTAGCATTGTAAGCATCCACAATAAGCTTGTTATGCGCAGTCTCCGTTAGCTGAGAACGATTGTTATGAGGCACATAGTTCTCCAAAGCATAGTTGATTTGCTGTGGCGTAACACAAAGTGAAGACCAATAGCAATGGCTGCCAACATATTATCTAAGTTGTATGAACCAATGAGATGGGTTTGAACTTCGTAGATAGTAGGTGCTGGCTGATGGATGTTAAGGCTTGATGACGGCCACTCAAACTTCAAACATGGAGCGCAGCTAACAACATAACCTTGCACATCAGCAGTTTCATCTTGTCCGTAAGTTGTGATACGATCAAACGCTCGCTGTTCTGCCATTTCCGTCAAATCGGGATTGCTCTCGTTGAGGAACAGTAAACTACCATGAGCTTTAAGGAAATCCATAAAGCTCACCCTTAGTTTTCTTTACGCCCTCAAAACTACCAAAACCCCTGAAGATGTGCACGACCGACATTAGTAATCAAACCACAAGTTGGCTCTACGTATGCTATGATTTTCAATGTCACCAGGGTGAGAAGCACCCATCTCGATAACTGCAATCTCATGTTCTGGACGAATACCTAACAACGTACGAGGCACACCTACATCATTGTTATAGTTCGCCTCCGTATGATGTACATTAAACTTCTCAGCCAATACGGCAGAGATAAGTTCTTTACTTGTCGTCTTTCCGTTTGTTCCTGTAATACCAATCACAGGGATTGAGAACTGACGACGATGCTCGCGTGCCAATTCCTTATAAGTAACAAGGGCATCCTCAACGAGAATATAACGCTCGTCGCCTACCTTTGCATATTCCTTTTTCGTCAATGATTGCATAGCTACAACCCTTTCCCAAAGCTGCTTCAGCAAACTTATTACCATCAAATGAGGCTCCCTTCAATGCCACGAAGATACTTCCTTCAGGGACAATTCCGACTATCCGTAGTCACGACGGGATGCGCTTGGTAAATCTTGTAAATCTCCTGTATATCCATTGCGTTTACTTTATTCTTAGTGCAAAAGGTAAGCTAAATGAAAGACAATGCAAAGCAAAGAATGTCTTTTTAATCACTTAAAAACGCTACATACGGACGCAAACGTTCGATAGTTTCTGGCGTAAAGTCCTTTAACAGGGTGGAGTTGGGATAGATTTGTTAGTTTTCCTTTCAGTCTTCGATAGTCGCAGATAGCCCTTGCTTGATAGAAATTCATATAAGGATGCTTACGAAGTTGTGGAAGGGTTGCAGTATTAAGATTAATCTTTTCCGTATGTGGATTGACCACGGAGAAGTAAGGCAAGGCCTCTTCTGGAAAGCCCTCTATCTCTTGTAATTGTCCCACAACAGCATCCACCTAAACGTTTACCATAATTGACAATCCTATGAGCCCACCCAGAGCCTATACCAGGCACCTTCTTCAATTGCGTTGTATCAGCTATAGCGAGGTTAATATGTTCCCCACCTTTAGTTTAACTGGATAACGGAGGGTGTCACGATCATACCCTTTGTTCGGTTTATACGTATTTTGTGCTTTATAAGCTTCATAAGCCGCATGCGCAGCCTAGCGTCAGCCTCCTTCTGGGCGATATAGGATTGTACAGAAGCAAGCGTGGAAGCTGGTTCGTAATCGTCACCAATTGTGATATAAGGTTCCAACTCCCGATACTGCTTGCGTGTAAAGTCCATAAAGACGAGCAAAGTCCATTGGTGAACGATAGACTCCTCCTTTGAACGATACTTGATGATAGTGCGTACTTGATAAGGAGCTAGTCCTAACTTCTGCAACTCTTCAGCAGTAGCTGTATTCGGATCGAAGGGAAAAAGGTGTCGTCCTTCTGGCGTCACAACTTCAGGAAGTTGCTCTTTATGAGAAAAAAGATGTGGACTTTCTATTGCTTACGCTATCGTTTTTCACGTCGGAAGTCTCCGTTGTTTGATTCCCAACAAAGATTATCAAACCCAGACAACAGATAATGAACAGCAATAATATGAAGATTACTTTCCTATCAGACTTATGAAGATAGAATAAAGATTGGAATTTCATAGTTTCTTGATTTTTAGGTCATTCATACCCTTAAAGGGACACGAATATATAAGGAGTATAGATTTAATAGACAATAGTGAGTAGAAAGTAAATAATAAACAGGTATAAGATATCATCAGTAGAAGGTTTCACGTCCCTCCCCTTAGCAGGAAGGGACGGTAGCGGGTATCATTCAGCTAACTTAGAACACTCCCAACTGATGTAAGAAGATAGCAAGTATAGCCAGGGACAAACAAAGCGGATAAGGAAGTAATAGGTTCCAAAGAAGACACCACGTGTGGTTCCCAGTTCGTAAACTCATCCTTTACCAGCTTTTTAGGTACATACCAGCCAATGAACAGACAGGTAAGAAGTCCACCTACAGGGAGGAAGATTTGTCCTGTCACAAAGTCGAAGACATCAAACAGATCGACACCTGCCACCTTGAGGAAGCTCCATTCGCCCAACGATAAAAGAACAAATAGCACCAATCATTGAGCAACCACCCGTAACGATCATTGCTGCACGTGAACGA